>Ga0187784_10001810_pt1 | contig 17087 bp, 14 predicted proteins | sample 1015_SJ02_MP15_2_FD_132964 | JGI IMG/M metagenome (GOLD analysis project Ga0187784, IMG submission 132964) | Tropical peat soil microbial communities from peatlands in Department of Meta, Colombia - 1015_SJ02_MP15_20_MG | ecosystem: Environmental > Terrestrial > Soil > Wetlands > Peat | place...
GTAGCGGAGCTAGCGGTGTTAGCGGTGCTAGCGGAGTTAGGCCAAGTTGACGGACATGCTATCCCAGGTCAAAGAGTCGGGACCTGGGGCGCCCAACACCCTCTTTATCCGATCGTGGATATCACCTCGTTCCCAACTTCCGTCACTCGGATACAACCTGCCAAAGAGATCATCGAATGCAGTTGTCAGGTCTCGCGGGTCATCGATTCTTCCGTCTTTACTGACTACGTTCCGTTCGATTTCGCTCACGGATGAGTTGTGTTTCGCGTCCAAGAAATCCATGGAATACTCACCACTATCCCAGAATGTAATTCGAGCAGTCCCGTTCTCGGATGCCAGATCAGAATTGACACTCGGTTTAGAAGTCCTTGAGCACGTTACCTCCGCTTAGACATCACCCAGACTAGTTACACGCCACAGGCTTGGGTTGACTCACCGCCGGGCCGCTGGCTCGCCGCTTTTCTAGCTCCGCTAACACCGCTAACTCCGCTAGCTCCGCTCTGCCCGCTATAACGCCGGCGAGTTGTCGCCGAGCATGGCTTCGCGCACGATCTTGATGGGCGGGAATCCCTGACGCAAGAAATCGTCGTGAAACTTTTCGAGGCTGAAGCTCGGGCTTTCTTTCTTCTTCACATCTTCGCGCAGCTTTAGGATCTCGAGTTTACCCAGCGTGTAATAGAGATAAGTGGGATCGCCGGCGCCGCGCTTGGTCTCAACGACGGCGGATTCCTTGGATTGGAAGCCTTCCTTCTCAAAGAACTCCTCGGCCTGCTCGATGGTCATGCTGCCAATATGCATTTGAATTCCGACGATGAAGCGCGCGTTGCGTAGAAGCGCGTCCTGGAGCTGGCCGAGACGCAGGAATTTGGATTCGCGCTCGTCTTTTGCGCCCACACCGGGTGCGCCGTAGCCTTCGTCGAGCATCATCTGCTCGCAGTAGTGCGCCCAGCCCTCGACGTCGGTGCTGGCGCCAAGCAGCTTGCGCACTTTGCTTGGGGCTTGCGGCAGCCAGAGAAATTGGACGTAGTGGCCGGGGTAGGCCTCGTGCACGGCAGTGGAGATGACGGTGCCGATGTTGAAGGCGTGCATGTAGCCCTCGCTCTCGGCGGGCGTCATGGAGGGATCGGGTAGAGTGACGTTGAAGTACGCCTCGGTGGCATGCGTCTCGTAGGGGCCGGGCGTATCCATGCTGGCAAAGGTAGTGGCGCGCATAAATGGAGGCGTTTCTTCGACGATGGGGCGCACCTCGGAGGGGATGGTGACGATTTGATGTGACTGGATGAAGGCGATGAGGCCGTCAAACGTAGCGCGGAAACGGTCGAGGAGCTGCGTTGGAGCGGGATGCATCCCGCCGAGTTCTTCCAGGACGGAGTGCGGATCTTTGCCGGGCTCGAGCTCGGCGGCAACCTGCTTGAAGTGCTCCTGATTTTTGCGCAGATCGGCCCATCCGATTTCGAGGAGCTTGTCAAGAGGCAGGTCGACCATCTCGTCGTAGAGAAGTTTTTTGCGGAATGTGTCGGCGCCGATGCGGAAGTCGCCTTTGGAGCGCGGCAGCACGTCGGACTTGAGCCACGCGAGGTAATTGTTGAGCGCGGCGAGGACGGCGGCGTTGGATTGCGCGAACGCGGCTTTGAGGGCCGGGTCCTTCGCGTCCGCGAAAGCGGCGGGGACGTCGTGCTCAAAGAAGTCGACGATGCCGGGAAGCTGCTCGATGGCGATCTCGGTGAAGATGCGGGGAGGATTCTTGAGATTCTCGTGCGCTGCGGCGAGGAGAGCGGGCATCTGCTTTTCGCGCGCGATCAGGGAGCGGAGGCGATCGTCGGGCGGAGCGAATTTGCGCTCCATGAGCACAAACGCGGCGTTGGCGCAGGCGCTCGAGTAGTTGTCGGCGTCCTTCTCCCAGGGGCGAATGGTTTCAAGGGTGAGCAATTGCGAGCGGATGTTGGAGAGGACGATATCGCGATCGCTGCGGGGGACGAAGTCGGCGGGTGAATCGTCAGGTTGGATGGCTTCGATACGGGCCGCGAATTGATGGAGCGCGGCGATTTCGGCGTCGATGGCCTGGCGCGAGAGATCTTCGAGCTGGGCGTCGTATTGGTGGAAGCCGGCCTGCGTGCCGGCGGAGGGCGCATAGCGGAAGTAGACCTGATCGAAGTATTCGTCGGTGGCGCGGGCGAGCTGGGCTTTCCAGTCGGGGGTGGTAGCGGGCGCGAAGATTGTCGTCGACATACACATTGCCATGGTGGCCAAGAAAACTGATTTCGTCATTGTTAGTCTCTCGCAGGGCATCAATAGATTTTCCGTCGCCCCTACGGGGCTAACTCATCTTTTCACATCTTTCCCAGGGTTTCGCTGCGCTCCACCCTGGGCTATTTTCTTGCGCTCCCTACGGGAGCTTGGCGCCGCGCTGGATCGATCCGAGTGCAGCGTCCTGAAGACCACGACACAGCTCACTGGGAGCAACCGCAGATCCTTCGGCTGCTGCCGTTCGTTTCGCGAACGGCAGGGCTCAGGATGACAGCCCAAAGATAACATGGGCTCAGGCGTTGATGGGCGCGGGAGCGAGGTTGGCGAGGAGTTCGTGGATTTCCAAGAGAACTTCGTCGGGGCGCGTGGCCTTTACGGGGAGTTTGAGCACGCCTTGCGGGGTGAATTGGGCGCCGCGCTTAGCGTTGTGCGCGACGAGCTGCATGAGATGGGCGGGATCGACGGCGGCATTCTCCATGAAGCGAATTTGCAACTCGCCGCGCTTGCGGTCGACCTGGGCGACGCCCATGCGCTCGCACTCGAGGCGCAGCGAGGCGGCTTCGAGGAGATAAACGGCGGCGTCGGGCGGGGTGCCGTAGCGGTCTTCCATTTCGGCGCGCACGGCGCCGATGGCGGCCTGGGTGGAGGCGCCGGCGATCTTCTTGTAGAGGCGCAGGCGCTGGTTTTCTTCCGCGACGTAGCTCTCGTCGATGCGCAGGGCGATGCCGAGATTGAGCTGTGTAGCCGGGCGTTCCTCGGCGCTCTCGCCTTTGAGCTCTTTGACGGCAGCCTCGAGCATGGAAGTGTACAACTCGAAGCCGACGGCTTCAATGTGGCCGCTCTGCTCGCCGCCCAGCATGTTGCCGGCGCCGCGCAGCTCGAGGTCGAGGGCGGCGATTTTGAAGCCGGCGCCGAGATCGCTGAACTCCTTGAGCGCGGCGAGGCGGCGGCGCGCGACCTCGGTCAATTCGTGTTCCCGAGGGATCAGCAGGTAGGCGTAAGCGCGGCGGTTGGAGCGGCCCACGCGGCCGCGCAACTGGTAAAGCTCGCTGAGGCCGTGGCGCTCGGCGCGATTGATGAGAATAGTGTTGGCGAGGGGAATGTCGAGGCCGTTCTCGACGATGGTGGTGGCCACGAGGACGTCGAACTCGTGGCGCATGAAGGCGAGCATGACTTTTTCGAGCTCGCTCTCGCTCATTTGGCCGTGGCCGACAGCGACGCGCGCGGCGGGAACCAGCTCCTGAATGCGCGAAGCGATTTCATAGATGGACTCGACGCGGTTGTGGACGAAGTAGACTTGCCCGCCGCGCTCCAGTTCCACTTCGACGGCGGAGCGAATGAGCTTTTCGTCGAACTTGGCCACTACGGTTTGGATGGCCATGCGGTCTTTGGGCGGAGTTTCGATAACGCTCATGTCGCGCAGGCCGACGAGCGACATGTGCAGCGTGCGCGGAATGGGCGTGGCAGACATGGCGAGCACGTCGATTTCTTTGCGCAACTGCTTGAGCCGCTCCTTGTGACGCACGCCAAAGCGCTGCTCTTCATCGACGATGAGCAGACTGAGGTCCTGAAACTTGAGGTCCTTCGACAGCAGCCGGTGGGTGCCGATGAGAATGTCGACCTGGCCGCTCGAGACGCGCTCGACGATGTCTCTTTGCTCTTTGGCGGTGCGGAAGCGGGAGATCATTTCGATGTGGATGGGAAACTGGGCGAAGCGCTGCTTGAAGGTCTCAAAGTGCTGGAAGGCGAGGACGGTGGTGGGGGTGAGGACAGCGACCTGCTTTCCATCTTGCACGGCCTTGAAGGCGGCGCGCATGGCGACTTCGGTTTTGCCGTAGCCTACGTCTCCGCAGAGCAGCCGGTCCATGGGAGCCGGCGCTTCCATATCGTCTTTGACGGCGCGGATCGCCGCCGCCTGATCGTCGGTTTCGTTGTAGTCGAAGGCGTCTTCAAACTCGCGCTGGAATTCGTTGTCTTTGGAGAAGGCCGTGCGCTCGACGGTGTGGCGCTCGGCATAGAGTTTGAGGAGCTCGGCGGCCATATCCTGCATGGCCTTGCGCACACGCGCTTTGGTCTTTGTCCATTGCAGCGAGCCGAGTTTGTTGAGCGGCGGCGCGGGGCCGGTTTCTGTGGAGCGGTATTTCTGAATCAGGTCGAGGCGGGTGAGGGGAACGTAGAGTTTCGCGCCTTCGGCGAATTCGAGGATCATGAACTCGACGGAGAGGCCGTCCTGGGCGATTTCTTTGAGACCCTGGTACTGCGCGATGCCATGCTCGACGTGGACGACGTAGTCGCCGATGTGGAGGTCGCGAAAGTCGGAGACGAAGGCCGCGGTCTTGGAGCGCATGGGCTCGGGGCGGGCGGCGATGTCGGCTTCGTCGGAGAGATCGTTGGCGCCAAATACGATGAGGTTGGCTTCGGCAAAACTGACGCCTACCGCGATGGGCGAGCGCACAATGACCGGCACGCGGAGGTCGCCGGCAAGGTAGCTGCCTTCGTCGAAGACGGTTTCTCCGGTGCGCACGGCGCGGCTGCCCAGGCGGTACGGAATTTCGTAGTCGCGTAGAACCGTGGCGAGACGCTCCACGTCGCCTTGATGGGCGGCGGCGAGGACAGTCCGCGTCTCGGCCGCCATCAAATTCTTCAACTGCTCGGCGAGCGCGGGAATGGATCCGTGAAAGCGGAGAGTAGGGCGCGTGGACAGCTCGATTTCGCCGAGGGCGGCGTCTTCTTCGAGCAGGTCGACCGCGCCGAGCTGATCGAGATCGAGGCCGGCGTGCGAGGCGAGCGATGCGGCGAGGATTTCCGGGCGCAGATAAATGTCTTCGGGGCGGATGAGAGAACCAATGCCGGAGCGCTCGTGGCGTTGCTCGAGCTTGTTCCACCAGCGGTCGATCTGGTTGCGCACCATCGCCGGCTCGTCGACGAAGAGGGTGCAGCGGGGGATGAGCGTGAGCAGCGAACGCTCGGCGCCGGCGACGGGAGTGAAGAACTCCCAGCCGGGGAAGACGCTGACGCCGGTAGCGGCCGCGGCCTCGGCAGCCATTTCCTCATCCTCGATCTCGATGCGCTGCCGGCTCAAGCGCGCGTTGACGGCGGCGAGCAGGCGCTCGGTGACCGGAGTCTCGGTCAGAGGCAGGAGTTGAATCTCGTCCAGGCCCGATTGCGAGCGCTGGGTCTCGGGATCGAATTTGCGGATGGTCTCGATCTCGTCGCCGAAGAACTCGATGCGGACGGGCCGGTCGGCTTCGGGCGAGTAGACGTCGAGGATGCCGCCGCGGCGGGTGAACTGGCCGGGCATCTCGACGAGATCCATTTGCGAGTAGCTGACGCCGGCGAGATGCGCGGTGAGCACCTCGATGTCGACCTCTTCGCCGCGCTTGAGCGTGACGGCGAGGCCGGCGTAGTAGTCGAGATCGAAGAGTTTCAACGCGGCCGATTCGACGGGAGCGATGAGGATTTCGACGGCGCCGGTGGCGAGCTTCCACAGTGCGGCGGCGCGCTGCTCCTGCACGTCGGGGTGCGGCGACAGATTCTCGAAGGGAAGGACGTCGTGCGCGGGAAAACGGACAACGCGGGCGGGATCGAGGGCGCCGGTGAGCTCGCATCCGGCCTTGAGGAGAGGCTCGAGAGCTTCGGCGGCCTTGTTGTCGGCGACGATGACGGCCACGAGCTGCTTGGCGGCCCGCGCCATTAGCGGCAGGTAAAGGGCGCGCGCCGTCGCGGTCAATCCGGACACACGCTGCCGCCCCGCACCCAAGCTCAGGTGCCTGCGTACGCGTTCGAAGCCCGGGGTCTGCTCCAGCTCCGCGAAAATCTCGCGGACAAACGGGAGGATCATCTGAGTTCAAGTTTAGCAGCGGGGATAAATGCGGCGATGGAAGGCGATGGCAGGCGCAGCGTCGGTCTCCAGACAGGCTGTACTGGCGGCGTCAACCGCCAGCAGCGATGCGCGGGCCGGGAGGCCGGCGGTACCCCCTTGCGGATGAGCTCTGACTCAAATGTGGCATTCGGGGGCCTTGGCGTCCTCGTCAACTTCGAGTCTTGCCAGCCAAGCGTCAGCCTCTTCCTCGGTCAAGTGCAGGCCGTTAGCCCTGTAGTCATCCCAAGCCGCAAGCGCATCCCGGCGCAACTGCTCGCGCTTCGATGCGCGACTGACTGTCTCCTGCCTCGGCGTGTGTGCGGCTCGTGTCATTAGTCGATCCGCGGGGTCCCGCGGCGGAGGACGAGGCCGGCGAGGCCGAAGCATGCGATCAGGATGAGCGCCAGGACGAAGTAATAGGCCATGGGATGGAGCCAGCCGGGCGAGTAGGTCAAATCCTGACCGACCCAGAGGAGCAACACGGTGGCAATGACCGCGAACTGGCCGGCGATGACGAGGAAGGTGTGGCCCAAGTCGCGCCGCTTGTCGAGCGCCTCAACCTGGGCGGGGGTGAGATTGCGCTCTTTGGGGGAAAGCAATGGATTGGACATAGGATGGTCTCCGAGCCGGACTTGCCGACGACCTCCGGTCCGGCGTTTCTACTCTCGATTGAATCACACGGCGCCGAGGCTGCGCCAGAGGACGCGCGGGAGCAACCGCGTGAACTGGGAATGAAGCGTCGCGAAGGGTTTCGCTCCGCCCCTCCGGGGCGGGGACTCTTCCTCGGTCCACTTTCCCAGGGCTGCGCTCCGCTTGCCCTGGGCTATTTTCGGTCCGTCCCTCCGGGACGAACGGCTCCCAGGCGCATGTGTCACGGCGGATTGCGTCATTGCGGCGCGTAGCCGACCGACTGTGCGTAGAGGACGGTTTTGTCGGCGCCGATGCCGAGCTTTGCCGCAACGTCCTGCGCGTGGACGTCGTAGAACCACGCGTTGAGGCCCTCGGAAGCGGCGAACAAATAGACGTTCTGGCCGATGAAGCCAACATCCACTTGTGCGTAGTCGTCCTTTGCCGGGGCGACGTAGACGATTGTGACCGCGGCGTGAGCTGCCGGCGCGGGGCTGATGGCGGGCCTGAGATCGCCGGAGGCGACGGGACGGAGGAGATTGCGCTCGGCGTCGTAGACATAGACACCTTCAGGGAGGACGACGTCCAGTTCGATGTCCTGGGAGTTGCGCGCGGAGGGCGCGGTTCGGCCGAGACCGGGCTTGACATCGCGCGGGCGATTGACGCCGAAGGCGGCCCAGAGGAGATTGGAGAGAATCTGCGTTGGAAGCGGCTTGTCGGCAAAGGCGCGGGTGGTTTTGCGCTGCGAGAGAGCTTGCATAAGCGGCTTGCCGCCGGTGATTTGAGGGGCTGGAAGCTGGATGGGCTTGAGTTCGGCGGCCAAAACCGGCGCAGCGCCGCGATGCGAGATGGCGACAAAGCACGCGACCCATGTGAGAGCAATCGAAAAGAACAAAACGGCAGTGGAGCGAGTTGCGAAACGGGCTGAGATGCGCATGAGGTTCCCTCGACGAAAACGGCTGAGCACGCCCGCCTCCCGGAGGCGTGGGGAATGGGGGAAGAGATTCAGTGGTGCATTCCGGCAGTTCCACAATGTAACGCTTTCAGTCGTGCTTCGCAAGGCAGGCGAGCACCGGCGGCGCTTTGGGGCATTGGCTGCAGAACGCGGCGGGTTCGGGATGGGCGGGCATGAAGCCGTCGTCGGCTGCGGCCGGCCTATTCGATGAGGAACGCCAAGGATTGCAGGGTGGTGATTTCGAAAGGTTTGCGGCAGCGCAGATTGGCGCACTGGAGCTTGTCGTCGCGGCGGACCATATAGGACTGCGCCTTGGCGAAGCGCGCCCTGTCACGCTCGCCGGCGCCGCGCGGCAACTGCTGGCGTTTGCGGCGAACGATCCAGGTGACCTGGTAGTCGGCGGCCTGGCCGCATTTGGGGCAGGTGAGGCTGTGGGTGCGCTGCTCCGTCGATTCGTTGAAGAAATCCCGCTCTTCCATTGCTGGCTTGCTCGCATTTTCATTCTCGCGCCACGAGCCCGAAACTGTCCACGCTAGCCGTCTCGCGGGCAGAGGGGTTCGGGCAGGCGGTTCGGGCGCGACTCGGATTCTTCCCTGCGGACGGCTTTTGTTCCATACTCATGGTTACGATGACGAAGCGAAAGAAGATCGGGTTTTCGGCAGCGAAGGCGGTGAAGGCCAACGCACGGGAGCGCGTGGGCCAGCCGAAGCCGTCGCGCGTATTGCCGGATGCTCCTCGGACGGGACGCAAGGCGAAATACAAGCCAAAGCTCGAGGAGATGCTGCGCGAGGAGTAAAAAGACAGGGACTAAGGGACTGAGGGACTAAGGGACTGAGGGACTAAGGGACTGAGGGACTACGTGGGCCGGGGCAGCGGGAAGTTGAATGGAGGAGATGAATTATGGCCAAAGCAGTGGGCGTAGGAGGCGTTTTCCTGAAGGCGCGCGACCCGGAGGCGTTGGCGCGCTGGTATGCGCAGCATCTAGGCATTCCCGCGCAGGAGGGCGGGTCGCTGGCCTTCGACGGGCCGGAATCGGCGGGCATGACGGTCTTCGCTCATTTCCCCATCGACACGAAATACTTTGGCGAGGGCGCAAAGCAGGCGATGGTTAACTTTCGCGTGGACGACCTGGACGAACTGTTGAAGCAATTAGCCACGGCGGGCGTGCGCATCGATCCGAAACGCGAAGACTATTCGTACGGCCGATTTGCCTGGATCTGGGATCCGGAAGGCAATCGCGTGGAGTTGTGGCAGCCGACGGGGGGATAAGACAGGGAGCGAGGGAGCAAGGGAGCGAAGGATGTCCATTCGAGGTTGGCGAAACGCCACGCTCCAAATCGCCAGAGCCATGGAGCCTGGCGCGTAGGCCGTTTCCGATTGGCGCAAAGGGGCGAAACGGTATTTTCCAAAAGCGCTGCGCAGCAAGTCTCTGACCGCATAGATCTGCGCCTGCCAAACGTCTGCGGTATCCCAGGTTAGGCGCAAAAACAGAGGCGCGCCGAACCTGGGCACCCAGGAGATAGCGCAGCTTCATCTGGCCGGTGCGCTAGTGCATAACGCTGTATGGGCCGGGCAGGATGGGCGCGTTTTGATCCGCTGTCTGCGCCGTCGAGGCCACGTTGGTGCGTTTCGAGTAGATGCGGAATTGGACCACAAGGTCGAGAAGCACGGGAACGGGCTTGCCGTCTTTGACGGCGGGAGAGAACGAGGCCTTGCGAATGGAGTCGACGGCGTTTTCGTCGAGGCCGAAGCCGATGGGACGGGCGACGGCAATCTCGCCGGGCTTGCCGTCGGCGTCAATGACAACGTGATAGAGCGACATGCCGGCCACGCCGCTATCTTGCGCGTATTGGTTTGAAGGCGGCTCGAAGGTCGAGGTCAATTTGGCTTTTTGATCGACCACGCTCTGGCGAAGCACAGCAGGGTCTTTCGGGCGGTAGTCGGTTTTGGCGGCGGCGGCCTCGTAATAGAGCTTCCAGAAGCCGGGCATGGAATCCATCATGCGGTCGTCGAAGGGCTGCGCGAAGATGTTGGCGAAGGCGTCGAGAAGGACCTTGTTGGCGTGGGCCGGCGACGTGGTCGTAGTGACGCTGTTGGGGTCGGCGGGGCGGCCGGCGAGCGGAGCGGCTGCGCTTTCCGCTTGGGTTTCGGCTGCGCCGGTGGAATCTGCCTGCGGGGCGGCGTTGGTGGCGGCTGCCGCAGAGGGTTTGCCGGCGGCAGTGGGATCGAGCGCCGGATTTGCCGAAGCCGAACTGCTTGCGGAGGTGGGCGCCGGCGCGGCCGGGTTGGACGCGGCCTTCGATGTGTGCTTTGCGGCTTTGCCCTTGACTTTTTCCTTCTTCGGCTTGACGACACGCTCACGGTCGATGGCGATCTTGACCACTTTTTTCTTGGGCGTAATGTTGACCCGATCGACGGCCTTGGTGGGATCCTCATAAGGCAGCGATCCCAGAAAGTGCAGACCGTAACGTTGACCTTCGAGCTCGACCTTGCGCTTGGTCAAGCGCACTTTGCTGATCTCAATTCCGCTGAGCGTGTAAGAACCCTGGGGCGAGTGGCCGATGAGGCCGCCGTGCTCGTTGAAGTCGAGCGTGTTGTCGAGGTAGCCGGCGCGTAGAAAGAGCTGCTTGCCGACGAGCAAGTCTTTGACTTCGCCTTCGCTGATCTGAGCGGTCTGGACGGATGGCGATGCGCCTATGGGCGCAGCGGCGGAAGGTTGCGGCGGCTCGGTTGCGGATTGGGGCTCGGTGGGCGGAGCGGCAGGGGTTGGCGAGGGCTGACCTTCTGCGGATGCGCCGGAGGGTGCTTGAGCCGATGGCGACGCCGGTTGAGAGTCGGCGGGCACGGCGGCCGGCGCCGATTGCGGCGGGGAAGCCGGCTGCGAAGCCTGCGCGGCGGGAGCCTGGTCTGGAGCGGGCTGGTTGCTTGTTGACGCTGCCGGCGGTTGTTGGGACGGCGAATCTTGGCTGGCCGATGCGCGGACGGTGAAGGCCAGCGCCAGCGCGCCGCAAAGAATGAATCCAAATGCCTGAGCCGCAGACGGGGCGAAACCGGAGAGGCGGAAACGAGAGGGTTGCTGCACCATATATGAACGAACTTTAGCAGGAATCGCGTTTCTGGCGCGCGAAAAAGAGGCTGGGCGGAGTTACCAGTGTGGTATGGCTGCTGACCAAGACGAACCAATCCGAATCGGGGCCGGCCGGCTGCATTAATCGGTGCCGGTCTGTTGCCGCAGACGCCATAAGATCCGGCGGAAAGCGCCCAGGATGCGCCGGGCGTCGCGGCGGGACAGCGCCAGCCTGCGCAACAGCAGATTGAGATCGTGGCGATTGGCGCTGCGCATGATGGGAGGAGAGTAGTTGGCAGCCGTCAAGGTCTGCTCGATGACGGCGGCGAGGCGGTCAAGGTCGGCGGCGGCCGCGGGTTCCGCGGAGTTGGAATCCAAATTGGCAGGCGAGTTCCGAAATGCGGCGGTGGTGCCGGGCAAAGGGACGTTTTCATGGGGCAGGGAAGCTTCGCTGCGGGGAGCGGCCAACTCGTAAAGGCAGACGGCGACAGCCTGGCCGAGATTCATGGAAGGCTGGCGTGGACGAGTGGGAATCTCGACGAGGCAGTGGCAGAGCGCGAGGTCGTCGCGGGTGAGGCCGCGCTTTTCCGGGCCAAAGACGATGGCGATACGGCCGTTGCGCGCAAGTTTTTCCTGGATGAGGGGAGCGAGGGTGGGAAGCGGGACGACGAGCTGTTCGGGCTTGCGGTGGGCGAGAGAGGAGGCGCCGAGGACAAGGGTGCAGCCGGCGACGGCTTCGGACAAGGACTGCGTGCAGCGGGCGTTTTGGAGGAGGTCCTCGGCACCGACGGCGGATTTGGCTTCGCGCCAATGGGGCTCGTAGGGCGCGACGACGGTGAGTTGCGAGAAGCCGAAGCTGGCCATGGCGCGGGCGGCGGCGCCTATATTGAGAGGGTTGCGCGGGGAGACGAGTACGACGGTGAGGCGGTCGAGGTCAAGCATCGTTCACTTGCGGCTTTTCGAGATCTTGCGGCGTTCCTCCTTCAACAGCTTGAGGTCCGCGATAATGTCCTCTTCGGTAATGTTCTTTGCCGCCATGACTGCCTGCAGGCGCGCGTGGGCCGCGTCCAAAGCTTTCCGCTCTGCCGCGCTGACTTCCCGTTTCCTCGGGATGTAGTAGCCGACGGTTTCGCCGTGGCGGGTGATGGCCAGCGGCTTGTCGGCGGTGAGGAGATAGGTGGCGAGCTTGTCGCGAAACTCGCGGATACCTACGCTCTCTGTAGCCATTCGAACCTCCTTGTGTACCATTGCGTACACAAGTGTACCATGCCTTTGCGCATGCTGTCCTCGTGCCGCGCGCCTATATTCATTGAGCGACTTGCGCGGCGAGACAAGGACGACGGTGAGACGGCCGCGTCGGGATTCGCTGAGTAGGGAATCACTTTCGTGCGGCTCGCGGATCCGGGCATTCGCAAAACCGCCCTCCTGTTGCTTTCCAAAAGGAGCTGTGCCATACTTCCTGTTGGAAACCAAGAGGTACGCGCAATGAAAGGGAAAACGGAGGTTCGGCAGGGCACATTGGCGCTGATGGTCCTGAAGACACTGGATGTGCTCGGGCGACAGCACGGTTATGGAATCGCGCGCCGAATCGAGCAGATTAGTGGGGATCTTCTCGCCGTGAATCAGGGGACACTTTACCCCGTTCTGTTGAAGCTGGAACAGGAAGGGACCATCGCGTCGGAATGGGGCGCTTCGGAGAAGAATCGCCGGGCGCGGTTTTATCGGTTGACGCGGGCGGGACGAAAGCAGCTGGACAGCGAAACGCGGGAGTGGGAGCAGACCACTGCGATTATTGCCCGGTTCTTCGCGGTGAAAGTGGAGGACTTGCTATGAGATTTTTGCGGCGGTTCTTTGCGCGGGTTGGCAACTTTGTCATGCGACGGCGGGCCGGCGAGCGCCTGCGCGAAGAGGTGGAAGAACATCTGGCCATGCAGATGGAAGAGAACATCCGCGCCGGCATGAAGCCCGAGGAGGCCCGCCGCCAGGCGTTGCTGAAATTTGGCGCAGTGGCCAGAGTGGTGGAAGAGCACCACGCCGAGGCAGGGCTGCCGTGGATCGAGAACCTGCTGCGCGATTTACGCTACGCTCTCCGCCAGCTCAGAAGGTCACCGGGGTACGCGGTGGTGGGTGTCCTTACTCTTGCCTTGGGCATCGGGGCGAATTCCGCGATCTTTCTGCTTACCTGGTCGATCGTTCTGAAGAGTCTCCCCGTTCCGCATCCCGGCCAGCTCATTCGCTACACCTTTCGCAAAGGCGAGAGCGAGATCGGTTTGTCTTACGCGCTTTATCAGGCCCTGGAGAAGCGCGAGGGCGTCACCAGCGGACTGTTCGCCTGGAGCAACAGCGAAGCGACCCTGCGGCGCGACGGCCAAATCGCAAAGGTTCCTATCGCATTGACGACCGGCACAATCTTCGATGTGCTTGAATTGCAGCCCGCGATGGGCAGAGGCCTGGACCCGCGCGCGGGTGAACCCGGGGCCGCGTACCAGCCCGAGGCGCTCCTGTCTTACGGCTACTGGAAGACGGAGTTTCATGGCGATCCGTCGGTCGTCGGCCAGAGTTTGAACATCGAAAACAACACCGTCACGGTGGTCGGCGTTCTGCCCCAAGGTTTTGACGGCATTGGTCCCGAGGAGAAGATCGACATTCTGCTGCCGCTCTCGTTTGAGCGAGTGTTGCATCCAACTAACGCCGCGCTCGATATGCGCGGCGCATTCTGGCTGGCGGTTATGGGGCGGTTGCGCCCCGGCGAAGGATTGCAACCGGCGCAAGCTTATCTGGCCGCAATCCGAAACCAGGTGAATGAAGATGCCGACCCGCAGCATGTGTTTCTCAACGGAGGATTCTTTTCCAGCTACGAACTTGGCGTCGAAGCAGGTCGAGGCGGCCGTTCGTGGCTCCGATGGAAATACGCGAAGCCGCTGGTCGCGCTCGAAGCACTCTGCGGCCTCATGATGCTGCTGTGTTCGGCCAATGTGGCGTTGCTCGTTGTTTCGCGCGTGAGTGGGCGCCTCCGCGAGTTCGCGATGCGCAGCGCACTCGGCGCCAGCCGCAGCCGCCTCCTCGCGCAGGTGCTCACGGAGACCGCCGTCATTGGCCTATTCGGACTTATCGGCGGAGCACTGCTCGGTTGGCAGCTTGCATACGTCCTGGTGAGGATGATCTCCCAGCCGGGATTCTCGGTTGTTTTGCAGCTTCATGCCGGCCTCCAGGTCCTGCTTTTCACCGCCGGCATCAGCATCGGCGCCGCCGTATTGGCCGGCTTATGGCCGGCATGGCGCGCGTCACATGCCGCGCCGGCCGCCGATTTGAAACAGACCACTTCCGGCGGCACTGTGAATCGTCTCGGCCGCTGGATTATTCCAGCCCAGGTCGCTCTCGGTGTGGTTTTGCTGAATGCTGCACTCCTGCTCGCGAGTACGCTATTGACGTATCTCCGCGAGAACTCCGGCTTCGACGCCGGTGACACGGTTCTCACCGGCGCGAATTTGGCGGACTCAGGCGAGACCTCGAAGGATCTGCCTGCCAGAGATCTTGACTACCTGCATCAAGTCGAAGCGGCGCCCGGTGCTCGAGCGGCGGCCCTGATGTCGATGGCGCCCCTTGGCGACGGCTTCTCCGTGGGGAACTACTACAGCCGCGATCCTCAAGGGAATCTCCACGTCAACGAGCAGATTTGGCCCGAGTATGTTTCGCGCAACTATTTTTCGTTGATGGGAACCCGCATTCTCCAGGGCCGCTCCTTCAACGCGGCGGATGCCTCCGGCGACAGCGTCTGTATTCTCAGCGCAGAGGCCGCGGCTTTCTTCTTCCCCGGCAAGTCTGCTCTCGGAGAGATTCTGAATGCCGGCGACGGAACCGAAAGAACTACCGAGCATAGAGGCTTCCGAGTCGTCGGCATTGCCGAAGATGCCCGTCTGGCAAGCATTCTGGATCCGGCGCCGGTCGCGGTGTACTTCCCCATCGAACGGCAGGATGCCGGAGCGTTCACCTATTCAACGCTTGGCGTCCGTGCTGCCACACCGCAAATTGCCGTCGATACGGTTCGCCGGATCCATAGCCGCATTTTTCCCGGCGCGGCGCTATCTCATGTCTGGCTGTTTCGCGACGCCATCGACTACAACTTGAGCCGGCAGCGTCTCCTCTGCAGCGTCTCGGGCGGTTTTGCCCTGCTGGCGCTGACGTTAATCGCGACTGGACTCTATGGCATTCTTTCGCGCACTGTGACTGAGCGCAGGCGTGAAATCGGCATCCGTATGGCGCTGGGCGCTCAACGGCGACAGATCGTCACCGGCCTCGCTAGAACGGCGGCGCTCCGAATCGCACGCGGCGTATGTATCGGAGCCGGATTCGCCGCGATGGCGGGTGGGCTGCTACGGTCGCTTCTCTACGGGGTCGCCCCGCACAGCCCGTGGATGGCTATGGCCACGCTCGCCGTCTTGGCTACTGTGCTGGCGTTCGCCTTTGTTTTTCCGGCTCGACGCGCCGCTACCGTTCAACCGATGGAAGCCATTCGGGAGGAATGATCTCGGCATTGATGGCAACGGCAAAGAACGAAACGCAGGTTTCCGACTAAGCCAAAGAGAGCGTCGCCCTGCGGCTCCGCGATTGATTACGGGCCGTTGACATGCTGGAGCTAACTGGTGCCTGTACCAGCGAATGCTATAGCCTCATACTGTTGTGCTCCTCACCAATCCAGCCGCGGCGGCTCTGAACGATTTGAGCCAGTCGCCGATTGTGCGCTTTTCGCTGCTGGCGCTGAGCTCGATCTTCTTTCTGGTCGATCCGTTTGCGGCGATTCCGTCGTTTCTGGCGATCACGGAGAACGCCGATGCGGTGCGCCGCAAGCAGATGGCGCGCAAGGGCGCGCTCACCTGCTTCATCGTGCTGACGAGTTTTGCGATCGCGGGGCAGCTGATCTTTCGCATGTTCGGGATCACGCTGCCTGCGTTTGAGATTGCCGGCGGGCTGATTCTGCTGCTGATTGGCCTCGACATGCAGGAGGCGCGGCGCTCGCCCACGCAGGAGACGCACGGCGATACGGAGGAAGCGACGGCCAAGGAGGACGCGGGCATCGTGCCCTTGGGGATTCCCATGCTGGCCGGCCCGGGCGCGATCTCCTCGGTGATGGTACTGGTGGGTCAGGTACCGACGCTTTGGGGCTGGCAGATGGGCGCGATTCTGGGGTCGATTACGATCACCTCGCTGGTGACTTATTTCGTGCTGGCCGCGGCCAGCCGGGTGCGCCAGGTGATGGGCGAGACGGGAATCCGCATCCTGGTGCGCATCATGGGGCTGCTGCTGGTGGCCCTGGCCATGCAGTATTTCGTGAATGGAATGACGGACTTGGGGATCATTCCCCGCCGATGACGGGGAATAGCGGAGCTAGCGGAGTTAGCGCTGTTCGCGGAGCTAGGATAATCGCGGGCGGTCGCTGGCTCCGCTAACCCGGCTAGCACCGCTAGCTCCGCTGCCGTTTATCCACTTTCCCACAGAAACGAAAGGGTTTCCACAGGGCAGGCAGGTCTAGCTAGGGTGGTGCGGAAGAAATCTCTATTAGATATTGCAAATAAAGCAGTTAGGCGTGCCGGAGTTCTTGCATCGCGGGGCGGCCTGTGGTACTCTAATCAGGTTGGACGTGAGCAGTGGAGCCTCCCGGTGGTCGTGTGGCCTGCCCCATGTGAGGGAAGTGGGAAGCTGGTTCGTAGGGTTGGACGTGTTGCGTTGCTTCTGCACCGTTAAACCCCTGTAGGAATCCCGCAGAGAACAATCCATTGCATGCCCGGGAGAGGACCTCCCGCGAGCCCTAGCGGCTCGGGCGATTTTTGCTGGCCGCTCTTTGAGATTTGCGCAGCGCGAGCTGAGTTTACGGTTCAGGTTCGAGGAAATTCTTCGCTTGACCCCGAACTGGGGTTTTGATACTTTTGAAAAGTTCGCGCCAAAACGCCGTACTCCGCTATACAACCACGGAAAATCAGCGTTGCGCACCCAGTTCGAGGACAAAACCGGATGCAAATCCGGGCCTCGATCCATAGGGCTCCGCCCAGGCGGGTCGCCCTCAAGGATCTTTGACAAATTGGTTGAACGTGCCAGTCGTGAGATGCGATCGGGTTTGGCTTGATCAGTCTCACAAGGTAAGGCGCCTGGCTGCACCTTTCGAGAGAAAGCTGCGCGGGCGCGATCGGTTCACTTAGACCTCCGTCGAGGTGGATCGATATCAGGCTTCAAACGAGAGTTTGATCCTGGCTCAGAATCAACGCTGGCGGCGTGCCTAACACATGCAAGTCGAACGAGAAAGTGGTAGCAATACCATGAGTAAAGTGGCGCAC
>Ga0187784_10001811_pt1 | contig 17086 bp, 16 predicted proteins | sample 1015_SJ02_MP15_2_FD_132964 | JGI IMG/M metagenome (GOLD analysis project Ga0187784, IMG submission 132964) | Tropical peat soil microbial communities from peatlands in Department of Meta, Colombia - 1015_SJ02_MP15_20_MG | ecosystem: Environmental > Terrestrial > Soil > Wetlands > Peat | place...
GCCGATTCGTCGGGATGGACGTTCCGGTCAAGGTCGCGACCGTAAGCCTTGGAAGCAAAACGTGTTCAGGCTCCGTGCCGGATTGGGTCGCCAGTGCGGCCGGACCGTGCTAGGGAATGGTTCGGGCGCAGAGGCTAGGGGAGCCCAGTCGATCATGGGTGATGCCGTCGGGGTTGGTGCGGGTAGCGTGCTGAGAGTAGGGGTTGTCGGCGTCGGCGTCATGGGTAGCAACCATGCGCGCGTGTTGTCGGAAATGCCCGGCGTGCATCTCGTCGGCGTCGCCGACCCGGACCGCAAGCAGCGGGAACTCGTCGCCCGGGCGATCGGCTGCCCCGCATTCGGCGACATGGACGAATTGCTGCGCAGCGGCGTCGATGCCGTCACCATCGCGGCGCCGACGCATCTGCATCACGCGCTGGCGCTCGAATGCATCGCGCGCGGCGTCGATCTCCTGGTCGAGAAACCGATCGCCTCGAATGTCGCCGAGGGCCGCGCCATCGTCGCCGCCGCCGGCCGCGCCGGCGTCACGCTGATGATCGGTCACGTCGAGCGTTTCAATCCGGCGGTCGAGTCGATCAAGCGCTGGATCCAGGACCAGGACATCCTCTCGATCGCCATCACCCGCGTCGGCCCGTTCCCGCCGCGGATGTCGAATGTCGGCGTCGTCATCGATCTTGCCGTCCACGATATCGACCTGATCCGCTGGTTCACCGATTCCGAGATCGTGGAAATCCAGCCGCAATTGTCGAGCGCGGTCGCCGAACGTGAGGACATCGCGCTGTTACAGTTCCGCACCGCCTCCGGCGTGCTCGCCCACATCAACACCAACTGGCTGACCCCGTTCAAGGCGCGCAACATCCACATCGCCACCCGCGACAAGTATCTCATTGCCGACCTGCTGACGCTGCAGGTCACCGAGTGTTTCGGCTTCCAGACCGACGGCAGCTACTCGATGCGGCATTTGTCGGTCGGCTATGCCGAGCCGCTGCGCGCCGAGCTCGTCGCCTTCGTCAACGCCGTTCGCCGCGGTGAGACGCCGGCGGTGACCGGCGAGGAGGGGGTCGCGAGCCTGGAGATCGCGATGCGCTGCCTCGCCGCGCGCACCGCGCAGGCGAGCCCGCCGCAACGCAAGGGGCCACGGCGGGTTGTCGGCTGAGGCGTCCGCGCGCTTGGGAATCGGGCCAGCATCATGAACCAGCACGCCCGGCTCGACGACGGGCCGATCCCGTTCATCGACGTTGCCGCGCAGCGCCGCCGCCTCGGCCGCGCCATTGACGATGCGATCGCCCGCGTGCTCGCGCATTGCCAGTTCATCCAGGGACCGGAGGTGCGCGCGCTCGAAGCCGAGCTCGCCGCCTTCTGCGGCGCGCGCCATGCGATCGCCTGCTCGAGCGGCACCGACGCGCTTCGCCTCGTGCTGATGGCATGGGATATCGGACCCGGCGACGCCGTGATCTGTCCGGCGTTTACGTTCTGCGCCACCGCCGAGGTGGTGGCGCTATGCGGCGCGACGCCGGTCCTGGCCGATGTGCAGCCGGAGACGTTCAATCTCGATCCGGCAAGCTGCGAGCGCGCGGTCGCGGCGGCAGAAAAACTTGGCCTCAAGCCGCGCGCGATCATTCCCGTCGATCTGTTCGGCTTGCCGGCTGACCACGACGGCATCGCCGCGGTTGCCGCCGCTAACGACCTCAAGGTGCTCGACGACGCCGCCCAGGCCTTCGGCGCGGTCTACAAGGGCGGCAAACTCGGCGCGCTCGCCGCCGCGACGGCGACGAGCTTCTTTCCCGCCAAGCCGCTCGGTTGCTACGGCGACGGCGGCGCGATCTTCACCGACGACGATGATCTCGCCGCGCGCCTCAAGCGGCTGCGCGTACACGGCGAGGGCGCCGACAAATACGATGCGGTCGAGATCGGGCTGACTGGGCGGCTCGACACCATTCAGGCCGCGATCCTGCTGGAGAAGCTGAAAATCTTCCCGGACGAGATCATCGCGCGCGGCCGCGCCGCGGCCCGCTATGCGGCAGGCCTTGCCGATGTCGCGACCGTGCCGCGCGTCGGCAACGAGTCGAACTCGGTCTGGGCGCAGTACACCATCCGGCTCGCGCCGGGGCGGCGCGATGCGCTCGCGGCGACGCTCAAGGCGCAAGGCATCCCGACCGGCATTTACTACGCCAAGCCGCTCAATCGCCAGAGCGCCTATCGGCACTTTCCGATCGCCGAGGGCGGCCTGCCGGTGAGCGAGCAGCTCGCCGAGGAGGTCATCAGCCTGCCGATGCACGCCTATCTCGACGAGCCGGTCCAGGACCGTATCATCGCGGCGGTGCGGCGCGCGCTGGCGCGCTGATTCGCGACGCGGGGCGCCGGCTGCGAAGGCGCCTAAGGGCGGCAATGATCGATCGCATCCTCACCGTCGGCGGCTACACGCTGCTCTCACGCCTCACCGGCTTTCTCCGCGACATCATGCTCGCGGCGATCCTCGGCGCCGGGCCGATCGCCGACGCGTTCTTCGTCGCCTTTCGGCTGCCCAACCATTTCCGCGCCATTTTCGCCGAAGGCGCCTTCAATGCCGCGTTCATTCCGGCTTATGCGCGCATCCGCACTCAGGGCGGCGCGGAGGCGGCAACGCTGTTCGGCGACCGCATCTTCACGCTGTTATTGGCGACGCAGGTCGTGTTGCTGGCGCTCGCACTTATCTTTACGCCGCAGGCAATCGATCTGCTGGCGCCCGGCTTTTCCCGCGAGCCGCAGCAATTCGCGCTCGCCGTGAGCCTCACCCGGATCACGTTTCCCTATCTCCTCCTCATCACTCTGGTGACGCTGTGGGGCGGCATTCTCAATGCGCTGCACCGCTTTGCCGCCGCCGCGGCGGCGCCGATCCTGCTCAATCTGTCGATGATGGCGACGCTGGCGCTGGCACCGTTCTTCGGCGGCGCCGCCTACGCCGCGGCGTGGGGCGTATTGATTTCCGGCGTCCTGCAGGCGCTGCTGGTCGGCGGCGACGCCTGGCGCATCGGTTCGCTGACCTCGTTTCACGCGCTGCGCTGGGACGAGGATGTGCGGCGCTTCTTCAAGGCGCTCGTGCCCGCGACCGTCGGCTCGGCCGGCACGCAGCTCGCGCTGTTCGCCGACACCATCATCGCGAGCTTTCTCACCGCCGGCGCGCTGTCGGCGCTCTACTATGCCGACCGGATCGATCAGCTGCCGATCGGCGTCATCGGCATTGCGGTCGGCACCGTACTGGTGCCGGAGATGACGCACCGGATTGCGGCCGGCGATGAGAGCGGCGCCCGCTCGGCGCAAAATCGGGCGATCGAATTCGCGCTGCTCTTGGCGATTCCCTGCGTCGTCGCCTTCCTTGTGGTGCCCGACGCGATCATGCGCGGATTGTTCGAGCGCGGCCGCTTCACTGCCGGCGATGCGCATGTCTCGGCGCTGACGCTTATGGCCTATACGGTCGGGCTCGTTCCCTTCGTGCTGATCCGCAGCGTGGTGGCGCCGTTTCTCGCCCGCGGCGATACGTTGACGCCGATGATCGCGGCGCTCATCGGCACCGCGGTCAACATCGCGCTCAAGGTCGCGATGATGGGACCGTTGGCCCAGGTCGGGCTGGCGCTGGCGACCTCGATCGGCGCCTGGATCAATTTCGTGCTGGTGCTTTATCTCGCGGCGCGCGCCGGTCATATCGCCGCCGACGCGACGCTGAAATCGTCGCTGCCGCGGCTTGCGGCCGCCGGGCTGGCGCTGGCGCTGGTTCTGTTGTTCGCTCAGCCGCTTGTCATGAACACGTTGTCGTCGCTTCCTAGGTTCCGCAACGAATCGGAACTGGTGGTGCTGGCGTTGGTCGGGAGCCTGGTCTACGGAGTCGTCGTGCTCGCTCTGTTTGGACGCCGATGGCTGGCGCTGTTGCCGCGGCGGGCGCAGGCTGCGGCGGCTCCGGCGGATGCGTTCGAGGACCCGTCTGCGCCGGACCCGATCCGATCTGATCCGCTATGATCCCCAATATGAGCTGAAACGGAGTCTTGAATGCGCGTGACCATGATCGGTGCCGGTTATGTCGGGCTGGTTTCGGGCGCCTGCTTTGCCGAATTTGGCCATCGCGTGACCTGCGTCGACAAGGACGCCGGGCGGGTGGCGGCGCTCAACCGCGGTGAGATTCCGATCTTCGAGCCCGGCCTTGCCGATCTGGTCGCTGCCAATGTCCGCCAAGACCGGCTCGAATTCGCGGTGAGCGCGAGCGGCGTCGGGGAGGCCGACGCCGTGTTCATCGCGGTCGGCACGCCGTCACGGCGCGGCGACGGCCACGCCGATCTGAGCTTCGTCTATGGCGCGGTGCGCGAGATCGCGCCGCAGCTGTCGCCGACCGCGATCGTGGTGATGAAATCGACGGTGCCGGTCGGCACCGGGGACGAGATCGAGCGCATTCTGCGCGAGCTGCGGCCCGATGCCGCGATGCAGGTGGTGTCGAACCCCGAGTTCTTGCGCGAGGGCGCCGCGATCCAGGACTTCAAGCATCCCGACCGGATCGTGGTCGGCACCGACGACGCGCGGGGACGCGCGGTGCTCGCCAAGGTCTATCGGCCGCTTTATCTCAATGCGGCGCCGATCCTGTATGTGAGCCGGCGCACCGCGGAACTGATCAAATACGCGTCGAACGCCTTCCTCGCTGCCAGGATCACCTTCATCAACGAGATCGCGGACCTTTGCGAGTGCGTCGGCGCCGACGTGCAGGACGTTGCCCGCGGCATGGGCCTCGACAACCGTATCGGCGCGAAGTTTCTGCATGCCGGGCCGGGCTTCGGCGGCTCGTGCCTGCCGAAGGACACCAGTGCGCTGATCAAGACGGCGCAGGACCATGGCACGCAGCTGCGCCTTGTCGAGACGGTCGCCGCGGTCAACGAGCAGCGCAAGCGGGCGATGGCGCGCAAGGTGGTGGCGGCGCTCGACGGCACGATCCGCGGCAAGACGATTGGGGTACTGGGGCTGACCTTCAAGCCGAACACCGACGATACCCGCGACTCGCCGGCGATCCCGCTGATCACGGCGCTCACCGACCTCGGCGCGGTGGTTCGCGCCTACGATCCGGCCGGCATGGAGCAGGCCAAGCCGCTCTTGCCCGAGGTGAGCTATTGCGACAGCGTCTATGACGCCGCCGAAGGCGCCGACGCCATCGTCATCGCCACCGAATGGGAGCAGTTCCGCGCGCTTGATCTCGAGCGGCTGCGCCATGCCATGGCGCAGCCGCTGATCGTCGATTTGCGCAACGTCTATCGCGCCGACCAGATGCGGCGGGCGAATTTCCGTTACGTTGCTATCGGGCGGCCGGACGCAGACGATCAGTCGGCTTCCCGGACAACGCATTCGGCCGCGCCGCACCTCGCTGCCGGCGAGTGAGGCAGCCGCGCGCAAACGCGGCGCCGCTCACTCGGTCGTTCGCAAACTCCAGCCGGCGTTCAGCACCAGAGGATTGGCTTCGAGGCGGGAGACGATCCCATCGAGCTCGGCCGGGTCGGCGGCGGTGCCCACCAGCGTCGCCACGATTTCGCTGCCGCCCTGGTCGTGCTCGACCACCTCGATGTCCTGGACCGGATAATTCTCGGCCTCGAGCTCGGCGCGCAGCAGGTCGCGGCCGTCGTCAAGATGATCGGCGGCGGTACGCATTCGCACTTCGTAGATCGCTTCGGTGCCGCCTTTGTCGATCGGCGCGCGGTTGATGGCGTTGACCAGCGGCCGCAACAGCGTGTTGCCGGCGAGCACGAAGCAGGTGAGCGCGACGGCCTCGAAGGCGAGATCGGCGCCGGCGCAGGCGCCGACCGCCGCCGAGCACCACAGCGTCGCCGCGGTGTTGAGGCCCCAGACATTGCTGCCTTGTTTCATGATCACGCCGGCGCCAAGAAAGCCGACCCCGGAAACCACGTAAGCGATGATTTGCGTCGCGCCGGCATTGCCGTTGAGATGCATGCCGATGTCGACGAAGGTCGAGGCTCCGACCGCGACCAGGGCGTGGGTGCGAAGACCGCCGCTGCGCTGCCGGTATTGCCGCTCGGCGCCGATCAGCGTGCCAAGGACGAAGGCGCCGAACAGGCTGACGAGCGAGTCGAGAAAATCGCTGAGCGCGAATGAATGCAGGAAGGCCATCCGATCCAACCGCGGTTAGCGACCGTGGATTTATGATGGAGCAAACGCGAGTTCGCCGAGGCCGTCAAACCCCGTCAAGCCGTTTCTTTGCTGCGTCCTCACGGAGCCGACGCCAGCGGTAGCGTCACACGTAACGGTGCAGCCGCTTGCCCGGCAGCAGGTCATAAGGCGCGCGCCAGCCCGGCAGCGCGGCGATCCTGCCGCGCCACGCATCGATGGCCGGATGCGTCGCGGCGAGATCGTATCCGCTTTCCTCCTTTGGAAAGGACAGGTAGGCGATCGCGGAAATGTCGGCGATAGTCGGCCGGCTGCCGGCGACGAATGCGCGGCCGCGCAGATGCCGTTCGAGGATGCCCAGATAGTCGTCGAGCCGGCCGCGCAGGAATGCGAGCACGTTGCGATCGGGAGAGGCGGTGAAGGCGTGCAGAAACCGATAGGTCGCCATGTAGCTCGTGAGCTTGTGATTGTCCCAGAACAGCCAGCGCAGGACTTCAAAGCGTTCGCCGTCATCTTCGCCGCGATAGCGGCCGTATCGTTCTGCAAGCCGCAGCAAGATCGGTCCGGTTTGCGTGAGGCGGACGCCTGAATCTTCCAGCACCGGAATCTCGCCCATCTCGTTGACGCGCTCGCGCCACTCGGCGGTGCGGGTGACGCCGCCGCCGAAGTCAGTCCAGACCGGCTCAAATTCTTGGCCGCATAGCGTCAGCATCAGCGCGAGCTTGTAGCTGTTCCCGGATTCCGGAAAGTAGTGCAATCGATAAGCCATCGCGGATTAAGCCTCCCGGCGCGCGCCGTCCGGCTCAAGCGCCCAGCGCCGCGATCACCGCCGGCGCAACCTCTTCGCCCCATTCCTGCACGAAATGCCCGGCCGCGGCGAATTCGAGCGGCGGCGGGCAGCCGCGAATGTTTTGGTGAAGGACGCGCATCGCCGGGGCGCCAAGCACCGGATCGGCCATGCCGATCGCCATCACGCTCTGGCCTGGCCATCGATTGCGCCAGAACTCACGGGCGGCGCGGCCGATGGCGACGCCGGGGCTGTCGACGAATTCCGGCACCAGATTGGGGAACCGCCGCACGCCGGCTTTGTAGCGGACATCGGGGAACGGCGCGTCGTAGGCTGCGGCCTCGCCCGGCGACAGCTGCGGGCAGGCGCGCTTGAGGAGCTTGCCGATCGCCATGTCCGGCTGGCTGTTCGAAAAAGCGCGCCAGTCCAGGAATCCCTTGCCAAGCGGCAGATCGCCGGTCGGCAGCGCCGTGTTCATCACGATCAATCGGGAAAAACGCTCCGGCGCCTCCATCGGCAGCGTCAGGCCGAGAAGGCCGCCCCAGTCCTGCACCACCAGCGTGATATCGGAGAGATCGAGCGCGTTGACGAAGGCGAGGAGGCTGTTGCGATGGAAGTCGAAGGTATAGACCGCATCGTCGGCCGGCTTGTCCGAACGGCCGAAGCCGAAAAAATCCGGCGCCACCACGCGGCTGCCGATCCTCAGAAAGTGCGGGATCATCCGCCGGTAGAGATAGCTCCAGGTTGGCTGACCGTGCAGGCAGAGGAAGACCGGCGCTTTCGCCGGTCCCTCGTCGACATACGCCATTGCCAGGCCGCCAAAGCCGCCCAGGTCGTCGCAATGATGCGCCTTCCACGGAAAACCGGGCAAATCGGCAAAACGCTCCGGCGAGGTCTTCAGTATCTCGTTCATCGTCTTAAACTCATATCTCAAGCCGGCTCATCGGAGAGGACGCCCTATGCCGACACGCGAGCGCGTGCAAGCGCTGATTGATCTGGTCGAGCGCGGCCGCTACGTCGAAGCGCTGCAATCATTTTATCACGACGACGCGTCGATGCAGGAGAACCTCGATCCGCCGCGCCACGGCCTCGACACGCTGATCAAGGGCGAGCGGCGCGTCATGGCCGCGCATCGCGATATCCGCACCCGGCCGGTGCGGACCGTCCTCCTCGATGGCGATCGCGTCGTCATCAACTGGATCTTCGACTTCCTCGACCACGAAGGCCGCGCCTTCACGCTCGACGAGCTTGCCTTTCAGCTCTGGCGCGGCGAGCGGATCATCGAGGAGCGCTTTTATTATGATCCGGCGCAGCGCCGCCGCCGAACCGCGCCGGAATGAAGGTCCGGCTCAGTGCGTGCAGGTCGGCGCGCCATAATTTTCGCTGGCAGTCTTAATTTCGTTCGGATTCCTAGCTTTGTCCCCTCTGGCCCGGTGCGCGAAAAGGGCGGGAGTTCTTGACGAAAAGCACCCGACCTGAGAACAATGCCTTAACGGCGCCCGTTCGCGCAAAGGATTCATAGAAATTGGGAGGATCGCCATGACTGCGCACGTCAGAACCATGCTCTTTGCCGCCGCCACCGTGGCCGTTACCGCGATGCCGGCCGCGGCCGAGGACACCGTCAGGCTCGCCTATGTCGATCCGCTCTCCGGCGGCGGCGCCAGCATCGGCGAAATCGGCCTCAAGGAATTCAACTATCTCGCCGAGGTGACCAACGCCAATGGCGGGATCTTGGGCCGCAAGCTCGAGATCGTGCCATACGACAACAAGCTCAACGCGCAGGAGACTTTGGTTCAGGTGCAGAAGGCGATCGACGCCGGCATCCGCTTCATCACCCAGGGCAACGGCTCGGCGTTCGCGGCGGCGATCGAGGACTTCGTGCAGAAATACAACGAGCGCAACCCCGGCAAGGAAGTCCTGTACTTCAACTATGCCGCGGTCGATCCGGTGCTGACCAACGAGAAATGCAGCTATTGGCATTTCCGCTGGGACGCCAATTCCGACATCAAGATGACCGCGCTTACCAACTACATGAAGACGCGAACCAACATCAAAAAAATCTACCTGATCAATCAGGATTACTCCTTCGGCCAAGCGGTGCGCAAAGAGGCGCGCGCGATGCTGACCGCCAAGCGCCCCGACATCGAGATCGTCGGCGACGAGGTGCATCCGCTGCTCAAGGTCACCGACTTCTCGCCCTACGTCGCCAAGATCAACGCCTCCGGCGCCGACAGCGTCATTACCGGCAATTGGGGCCAGGACTTCGCCTTGCTGCTCAAGGCCGCGGCCGACGCCGGATTGCAGGTCGATTGGTATACCTATTACGCCGGCGGCACCGGCGGCCCGACCGCGATCAAGCAGGCGAACCTGCCCGACCGTGTGTTCCAAATCTCGGAGGGCGTCGCCAACGAGCCTTATGCGCCGGCGCAGGAATTCGAGAAGGCGTTCCGCGCCAAGGTTGGCGTGACGCTGTTCTATCCGCGCGCCGTCAATGAGATCCGGATGTTTGCTCAGGCCGCCAAGGAGGCGAATTCGCTCGAACCGGTGAAGATCGCGGCCAAGCTCGACGGCATGCAGGTCACGGTCTATGACGGCGGCGACGGCTTCATGCGCTCCGACGATCACCAGTTCTTCCAGCCGATGTACCTCTCGAAGCTCGGCCCGATCAGCAAGGACCAGCCGTTCGACGAGGAGAACACCGGTTGGGGCTGGAAGATGACCGGCAGGATCGATACCAAGGACACCCTGGTTCCGACCAGCTGCAAGATGAACCACCCGAGCTGAACGCGCGCCGGGCGCGGTCGGGGAGTGCTCGAGCTCGTCACCATATCGACGCTCAACGGCGTGCTCTACGGCATGCTGTTGTTTCTGATGGCGAGCGGCCTGACGCTGATCTTCAGCATGATGGGCGTGCTCAACTTCGCCCATGCCAGCTTCTATATGCTCGGCGCGTTCTTCGGCTTCCAGATCAGCCAGTACATCGGGTTCTGGCCGGCCTTAGTCATCGCGCCGCTCCTGGTCGGCGGCATCGGCGCGCTCATCGAGCGCTACGGCCTGCGCTACGTGCACCGGCACGGCCCGGTCGCCGAGCTTCTGTTCACCTTCGGGCTCGCCTTCGTCATCGTCGAAATCGTGCAGATGGTCTGGGGCAAGGGCCCGGTGGACTATCGCGTGCCGCAATCGCTCGATTTCAGCGCCTTCACGGTATTCTCGACCAACTATCCCGCCTACAAGATGTTCGAGCTTCTGACCGCGGTCGCGATTTTCGCGGTGCTGTTCGCCGTGCTCACGCGCACCCGCGTCGGATTGATCATCCAGGCCTCGCTCACTCACCCGCACATGGTGGCGATGCTCGGCCACAACGTGCCGCGCGTGTTCATGCTGGTGTTCGGCGTCGGCACCGGGTTGGCTGCGGTCGCCGGGGTCATTGCCGGGCCGGCGCTGGTCACGCAGTCGAATATGGCGGCGGCGCTCGGCCCGATCCTCTTCGTCGTCGTCGTGGTCGGCGGCCTCGGCTCGCTCGCCGGAGCCTTCGTCGCCTCGCTGCTGATCGGGCTCATCCAGACCTTTGCGGTCTCGATCAACCTTTCGGTCGCCGACGTGCTCGGCAGGCTCGGCGTTGCGCCGCCGACGCCCGGCGGCGTTCTCGCCGACGTCTGGACGGTGACGGTGGCGCAGCTCGCGCCGATCATTCCGTACCTGCTGCTGGTGCTGATCCTGATCTTCCGCCCGGTCGGGCTCATGGGGACGCGCGAACATTGAGCGACGCGGCAAGCGATATAGCGAAACTGCCGGCGCGGGGCGCGCTCTATCCGGCGGGCGTTCCGGCCGCGGTGCGCCTCGCCGGGCCGTGGATCGCGCTCGCGCTCCTGTTCTTGCTGCTGCCGCTCGTTTTCGCCTCCGGCAGCGCGCTGACGATGCTCAGCCTGATGGGCATCATGATCGTGTTTGCGCTCTCCTATAACATGCTGCTCGGCGAGACCGGGCTGCTCTCGTTCGGTCACGCGGTCTATTACGGCCTCGGCGGTTTCCTGACCGTGCACGCCATGAATGCGGTGATCCGCGACGGGTTGCCGGTGCCGCTGCCGCTGCTGCCGCTCGTCGGCGCCGCCGGCGGTCTTCTGTTCGGCATCATCTTCGGCTCGGTGTCGACGCGGCGCGCCGGCACCGCCTTCGCCATGATCTCGCTCGGCCTCGGCGAGCTCGTCGCCTCGAGCTCGCTGATCCTGCGCGGCTTCTTCGGCGGCGAGGAGGGGGTGAGCACCAACCGCACCAAGCTCCTGCACCTGTTCGGTCTGAATTTCGGCCCGCAGATCCAGGTCTATTACTTGATCGCGGCGTGGTGCCTCGTCTGCATGGCGGCGATGTACGCGCTGCGGCGCACGCCGTTCGGCCGCATGTGCAACGCGGTGCGCGAGAATGCCGAGCGCGCGCAGTTCGTCGGCTACAATCCGCAGGTGGTGCGGTTCATCGCCTTCTCGCTCGCCGGGCTGTTCGCCGGCGTCGCCGGCGCGTTGGCGGCGATCAATTTCGAGCTGGTCAACTCCGCCGCGGTCGGCGCCGAGCAATCCGGCCTGGTGCTGCTCGCTGCCTATATCGGCGGCATCGGCAACTTCGCCGGCCCGGTGATCGGCGCCATCATCGTCACCTGGCTCGAGGTGATGCTCAGCGACGTGACCGAGGTGTGGCAGCTCTATTTCGGCCTCTTGTTCATCGGCATGGTGATGTTCGCGCCGCAGGGTATCGCCGGCCTGATCATGGTGCACGAGCCGTTGTGGCAAGCGCGCGCCTACGGCTCGATGCTGTGGCTCGCCGTGACCTATCTGATCGCGCTGTTGCCGGCGCTGGTGTGTCTCGCCGGCGCCATCGTGGTCATCGAGATGACCTACCATATCAGCGTCAAGGCCTCCGACGGGCCGGCGATCTCGCTGTTCCACCTGACGCTCGATACGACGAGCGTGAAATCGTGGCTCGCCGCGGCGGTCTTGCTCGGCGGCGGGTTCGTTCTGTTCCGGCTGACTTGGCCGCTCGTCGGCGCCGCCTGGCACGATGCGTTCGTCGAGGCGCGCGGCGCCGGGAGGGCAAAATGACCGCCCCCGCGATCGCGCTTGCCGACGTGCACAAGAATTTCGGCGCGACCAAGATCATCCGCGGCGTCAGCCTTGACGTGCCGGTCGGCGAGCGTCACGCCATCATCGGGCCGAATGGCGCCGGCAAGTCGACGCTGTTCAACCTGATGAGCGGGCGTCTGACGCCGAGCTCCGGCACGGTGCGGCTCGACGGCGAGGACATCACCGGCCTGCCGCCGCACGAGATCAACCGCCGCGGACTGTGCCGCAGCTTCCAGGTCACCAACATCTTTCCGCGGCTGTCGGTGTGGGAGAACGTGCGCTGCGCGGTGTTGTGGTCGCTCGGCTACAGATACGCGTTCTGGCGCGGCATCGATTCCCTCGCCGACGCGCGCGAGCGTACCGAGACCATTCTCAAGGCGATCGACCTGATCGACCGCCGCCGCGTCCAGGCCGGCGTCCTCGCTTACGCCGAGCAGCGCGCGCTCGAGATCGGCATCACCATCGCCGGCGGCGCCAAGATCATCCTGCTCGACGAGCCGAGCGCCGGGATGAGCGCCGCCGAAGCGGCGCGCGCCGTCGCGCTCATTCGCAAGGTGAGCGAAGGCCGCACCCTGATCATGATCGAGCACGACATGGACGTGGTCTTCGACCTCGCCGACCGCATTTCCGTCCTGGTCTATGGCGAGATCATCGCCAGCGACGTGCCGGCGAAGATCAAGCAGGACGCCGCGGTGCAAACGGCTTATTTGGGCGCGGCGGCATGATGCTCGAGGTTCGCGATTTGCACGCCTATTACGGCAAGAGCCATATCCTGCAGGGCGTCTCGCTGCGCGTCGGCGCCGGCGAGATCGTCAGCATTCTCGGCCGCAACGGCGTCGGCCGCTCGACGACGCTCAAGGCGATCATGGGCGACGTGCCGCCGCAGGGCGCGATCATCTTCCGCGACGAGGCGATTGCCGGGCTCAAGCCCTATGAGATCGCGCATCGCGGCGTCGGCTATGTGCCGGAGAACCGCGACATCTTTCCGACGCTCACCGTCGAGCAGAATCTCCTGCTCGGCATCAAGACCGGGAAGAAGGCGCCGCGATGGGGTTTCGGCGACACCTATCGGCTGTTTCCCCGGCTCGAGGAGCGCGCCAAGACGCCGGCCGGCGCGCTTTCCGGCGGCGAGCAGCAGATGCTGACGATCTGCCGCACGCTGATGGGCGATCCCGACCTGATCATGGTCGACGAGCCGACCGAGGGGCTGGCGCCACAAATGGTCGAGCGCATCGCCGAGCTGCTGCAGAGCATCGCCGAGCGCCGCATCTCGATCCTCCTCGTCGAGCAGAAGCTGACCATCGCCATGCGCATCTCGCATCGGGTCTATGTGATGGGGCATGGCCGGATCGTGTTCGAAGGCACGCCGTCCGAACTCGCCGGCGCCGCCGCGGTGCGCCAGACCTGGCTCGAGGTGTGAGCATCGCCGATTTGTCCGCGCCGCCAGGCGCGACCCGCAAAGCCGGCCGCCGACGCGCGGCGAATGTTACGGCTCAACCACCACGTATTCGAGACTGCCCGCCGTGGCCGCGGCGTCCATCGCTTCCGGCAATCCGGCAAGCGGGTAGGTGCGCGGGCGAATCGGGCTGAGGTCGAGCAGTCCACTGCGCAGGAGATCGAGCAGTCGCAGATAGGCGCCCGCCGGATACATGAACTGGCCGATGATCTCCCAGCTGTTCAACATCAGCGCGGTGTAAGGGATCGGCAGATCGACGGTCATGCTTCCCATCAGCACCAGGCGGCCGCCGCGACGCAGGCTGTGAAGCGCGGCCAGCGTCGCGTTCGGATCGCGCGCCTGTCCGACCATGTCGAATGCGATGTGGGCGCCGCCGCCGGAAGCGCGGCGCAGCGCGCCCGCGTCGGCGGCAATGTCGCCGGTCAGCGCCAGCGTTGAAACGCGCGGCCCGGCGGCAGCCGCTACCGCTTCCAGCGCAGCCCGGTTGCGGCCGGCGGCGACCACGCGGGCCGCGCCCATGGCAACGCCGAGCAGCACGGCGGCACTGCCGTAAGCGCCGGTCGCGCCGTTGACGATCAGCGTCTCGCCTGCCGCGAGCCGGCCGCGAAGCAAACCGCCATAGGGGATGATGCAGCGCGTGACGGCGGCGAGCTGCGCCGCGCCGATATGGTCGAGCCCGTCGGCGGGCGTGACGACCTCGACCGGCGCGAGCGCGTACTCGGCGAGCGTCCCGTCCGGCCAGTCCGCCAGCACCGGCTCGGCGCTGGCGCCCGCCGTCAAACCGATCAGAATTTGCGCCGGGTCCTCGACATTCTCGCGCGCGGCAAAGTGTGACGAGAGCATCACCCGCTGGCCGGGCTTGATGTGCCAGACGTCGCGGCCCACGGCTTCGACGATGCCGATGCCGTTCGTGCCGATGGTGAATTCGCTCTTCGGCGGGTTGTAGTGCGGCAACTTACCTTCGACGTAAGGCTTCAGGTACGACATCAACGACGATGCCTTGATCCGCACCAGAACGCTGCGGGGACGCGCCTCGGGTATCGGGATGTCCTTGAGGCTGAGCTTGCCGCCGAGCCGCTCCAGTCGCCAGGCTTTCATGCGCTTGTCCTTCGCCGGTGCTGCACGACGTCGATATGGGGCTTCCCGCTCACCGCAAGAAATGGCGAGTTGACTAATGACGGGGCGCGGGCCATCACCCGCACGATGCAGCAGCCCAAGCCCAGTCTCCAGCCCGCACCGCTCCCTCAGCTTCGCTTTCCGTATCCCGCCCCGCCCGCGCCGGGAAGCACGATCGAGGTCGCGCCCGGTATCCTGTGGGTCCGCCTGGCGCTGCCGTTCCTGCTCGACCACGTCAATATCTACTTCGTCGAGGACGGCGCCGGCTGGACCCTGATCGATACCGGCCTCGGCAACAAGGCGACCCAGGAAGCCTGGCAGGCGATGTTCGACGGACTGCTGCGCGAACGTCCGCTGTCGCGGATCATCGCCACGCATTTTCATCCCGACCATGTCGGCGCGGCCGGCTTCCTGCTGCGGCGTTTCGACGTGCCGCTCTACATGTCGGCGACCGAATATCTGCAAAGCTTGAACATCCATCTCGATCCTGGCGCGCTCGAGGCCGAGCACTACCGGCGCTTCTATCTCGATCACGGCCTCGACGCCGAGACGACCGGGCGCGTGGTGACAAGCGGCCACTCCTATCTCAAGCGCACGACCGGGCTGCCGCCGACCTATCACCGCCTTCTTGCCGGTGACGTGCTGCGGATCGGCTCGCGCGAATTCGAGGTGCTGACCGGCGGCGGCCATTCGCCGGAACAGGTCATGCTGCTATGCCGGCCGGAGAAGCTGTTCCTCGCCGCCGATCAGGTGCTGGCCAAGATCTCGCCCAATGTCAGCGTGGCCGCGGTCGATCCCGAAGGCAATCCGCTCGGCCATTACCTACGCTCGCTCACAGCGCTGCGCGGCGAGGTGGCCGAAGATGTGCTGGTGCTCGCCGGGCACAATCTACCGTTCTATGGCCTGCACGCCCGCATCGACGAGCTAATCGTGCACCATCACGCCCGCTGCGACCTGATCCTGCGCGCCTGCCGCACCGCGCCGAGATCGGCCGCCGAGTTGATCCCGTTCGTGTTCACCCGCTTGCTCGATCCGCATCAGACCGGATTTGCCTTCAGCGAGGTTCTGGCCCACGTCAACTACATGCTGCGCCAGGGCATGCTGTGGCCGGTCGCGAGCGCCGACGGCATCCGCCGCGTCGCCGCGGCATGACGGCGACGGCGCCGCGGCGGTCGCGAGCGATCGATGCGCAATGGATCTGACCATCATGCGGAACAGGAGGAGGCCATGACCAAGTACGCCCTAGCTTTGCTTGTCGTGATAGCCGGCGCGGCGCCGGCATTGACGGCCGAGCTGCCGCCGCGCAAGGCCGGACTGTGGGAGATGAAGACCACCGTCTCCAGCGGACATACCGTTTCGATGCAGCAATGCGTCGATGCCAAGACCGACGAGACCGTGCAGGCCAATGCCGCCGCCAACGCCCAGCGCGACTGCTCGAAGCGCGACGTGCAGAAGTCCGGCAACACCATCACCATCGATTCGGTGTGCATGATGGCCGGCAAGCCGCGCTCGGCCCATACCGTCGTCACCGGCAGCTTCGACAGCGCCTACGTCATGACGATCACCAGACAGGACGAAAACGCGGCCACCCGCGTCATCAATGTCGAGGCCAAGTGGCTCGGCCCCTGCGCCGCCGACCAGAAGCCTGGCGACACCATCATGCCGAACGGTACCAAGATGAATGTGCTCGAGATGAAAAGCCCGACCGGCGGCGGCGCGACCGGTATGCCCGGCGCGCCACCGCCGCAGCATTGATCAGCCGGCGCGCTTGCGCTCCTGCGGCGTGAGCGACACGGTCAGCCGCTCGGTCCCGCGCAGCACCTCGAGGGCGACCTCGCAGCCGATCTTCTCGCCGGTGAGCGCGCGAATGAGATCATCGGCGCCGCTGATCGCGAAGCCATCGAGACTGAGGAGAATGTCTTCGCGCTTGGTGCCGGCGCGGTCGGCTGGGCTTTGCGGCTCGACCGCGGCGACCATCACCGCGCTCTCCCGATCGATGCCGGCGCGCCGGAGCCGGCGCGGGATTGCGAGCTGCTGCGCGGAAACGCCGATGAAGGCGCGCCGCACCCGGCCGTGCCGCACCAGTTCGCCGAGCACGAAGCTTGCGGTGTTGGCGGCGACCGCAAAGCAGATGCCTTGCGCGCCCATGATCACCGCAGTGTTCACGCCGACGACCTCGCCACGCGAGGACACGAGCGGCCCGCCTGAATTGCCAGGATTGAGCGCGGCATCGGTCTGGATCACGTCGTCGATCAGCCGGCCAGTGCGGGCGCGCAGCGAACGGCCGAGCGCCGAGACGACGCCGGTCGTAACCGTCGACTCAAAGCCCAGCGGGTTGCCGATGGCAATCACCAGCTGGCCGCGCCGCAGTCCTTTGGAATCGCCGAGCAGCGCCGCGGTCAGCGTCACCGCCTCCTCGACCCGGATGAGCGCGAGGTCGGTGTCGGGGTCGTCGCCGACGAGCCGCGCCTTGAGATTAAGGCC
>Ga0187784_10001814_pt1 | contig 17066 bp, 16 predicted proteins | sample 1015_SJ02_MP15_2_FD_132964 | JGI IMG/M metagenome (GOLD analysis project Ga0187784, IMG submission 132964) | Tropical peat soil microbial communities from peatlands in Department of Meta, Colombia - 1015_SJ02_MP15_20_MG | ecosystem: Environmental > Terrestrial > Soil > Wetlands > Peat | place...
CACCGGGCTGCAGGCGTTTGTCGCGCGGTTGTCCGGGCGGCGGCATCCGCAAGCACAGAACCCGACGTCGACCCGAGGAGTCTACTTCGTGCACTGCACACCCCCAGGAAATGGATGGTCTCCATATTGGTCACAAGGGGAAGATTCGTCGATTTTTCGGACTTTGAAGCCCAGGTCGATCTCCTCGCGCCGCAGGGCATCGATTTGATTTAATCCGCCGAGCTGATGAACGTCGAGAGTTGTCCCGCAGCGAACTACACCCCTTCGTAGATCTTTGCAATCGGCAGCGACAAGCCGATCGAGCGGAATTCCACGACGTGCTCGGGCGCCGTGTAGACGGTGGACTTCCAGTGGTCGCTGCGGCGTTGCAGGGTCACCTCACGGTCGTCCTGGGCGACCAATGCGTATTCCTCGAGACTCAGGATCGAGCGGTAGTGGATCGCCTTTTCACGCCGGTCGATCTCTTCTGTGGAGGGCGACAGAATCTCGACAATCAGCTTGGGATTGCGCAGATAGTGTTCCCTCTCGCCCTCGCGGTCACAGGCGACCATGACGTCCGGATAGTACAGATATTCGTCCGAATTGATTTTGAAACGTACCTTGACGTCAGACATGTAGGGCTGGCACGGCCCGCTGCCTAAATGATTTGCGAAGGCAACATAGAGCCTGCCGGCGATGCGGTTGTGCCGGGGCGACGCGCCGGTCATCGCGAATACCTCGCCCGCGAGATACTCGTGACGGAGCCGGCTGCCGGCCTCCTGCTGGAGGTACTCCTCGACCGACGGGAGATACTGGGACGCAGGTCTACTCACGGGCACAGGCTTGCACAGGACGTGTCCCTTGGCAAGAAGCGCACCGACGGGCGACTCTTCGGATCAGGTGTCGCGAGAAGATTCGTGTAAAAAGTGCCACTGCGGGGGATAAAGGGCGCACTAAAGGAGCTACCAGCCACCGTCGTCGTCCTGCGAATACGCTTCATGCTGGGCCAGTGAGACTTGCCGCGCACGCGACCGCGAGTGGCGCCTCGACACTCAAGCCGCGGTGACCCGATTCGCCCACGATTCGACTTCATCGACGCTCAATTCGGTGACCGGGCGCCTGAGAGCGTGCGCGGCTTGCATCACGGCTTCAGCGGCCTCGGGAAACTTCGCGAGCCGCCGGCGCAAGGCGTGAAGCTCGCGTTCCTCGGTGATTCGAATGCCCCCGGGCTGCCTCATGGTCGCCTCGAGCTCGGCCTGGCGCTTCAATAGCCTCAAGGTCTCTTCCACAGTCTCCATCTTTCGTCTCTCCTCTCTAACATCGATGCTTGGCATCGAAACGATATCCTCGTTGTCGCCGCCGCTTCGTGATTGCCGCGAGCGCGAAGAGGGCCGCCTCCAGGCACGGTGCTCCCACGGTTCGGATGCACCCTAAGCGGGTGCCGATGCGGCCGTTCACCTTCGTCAACACCCAGTCACTCCAGAGATCTTGCTCCAAATGCACGCGAAAGTATCGAGTGCCGCGCGTCCAGCGAAGCGTGATCCAGCTCGCGGTGTCGATCGCTGTCGGCGGGAGGCTACGCGGGCTCACCCTGAACGTCCTCTGTGTGTGCGTCGGGTCGCTTTCGCTCGCTTGCCCTTCGTGACGGGCTTCCTTTGGCGAGGGGACGGCGTGGAGTGTGAGCCACCTCGTCGGGGCCGAGCTCGTCCCGTCGGCAGAGTGGGAGAGGAGGGGGTTCGCCGCAATGGGGAGCGCTTTCTAATAGGCCTGTACGTGCATTCGATGTCAAAAGTGCCGAATTGATGTTGTAGGGACCCGTATCGTATTGATTTTATCGGTGGCGCATCGTCGGCGAAATCCGTTCCGTCTGCGCTGAATAATCTCTCCTAAATCAATGGGCCAAATTTGAAAACGGCACTTTCAGAATCATTGCACGTCCAGGCCTATGCCGGAGTACTTCTGGTACACGAGCCCCGATCCCAAGCGGCGCACCGCCGGGAGTGCCACCTATGTGCACACGCACGGCTGGCAGGGGATTTTCGCCGACCGAGCGATTATGATCACACAGCGCCAGCCGGGCCCGGCGATCGACGGGGTTCTCGGTCAGGACGTATCGAAGATTGTTCGGGTGTTCACCGACACGCATGGATTTTCCGCCTACGGCGGGAGCCTCGGATGGGCGGCGGCCGGGATACTCATCTGCCCGCGGCTCAAGAGTTTCAAGGATCGGCGATTGCACGTCCCGACTGGCGGGCGTATCCGCATCCCCGATAACTTGAAGGGCGTGGTGCTTGCCGATATCTCGCTCAAATCGATCGAAGATGGCTGGAGCGCCCACGTGAAGGTCGCCGATGCCGTGATGAGCGGGCGGATTTCGGCGACGATGGCCATCGAAATGCAGGGCGCGACGCGCGGTGCGGATGCGAGCTTTCGCGCCGGCCATGCTCATGGCCTACTTTTGCGCACGAACGACCTCTTGCGCTCCTACACCGATCATGATTACCGGCGCGAGAAGCTCCGATATTTGAATCACAACGAGCGCACTCATCAACTGCAACGCCAGATTCGCCGCGCAGGATCGGGATCTACCCGCGGCCGACGTCACGAGGAACTCGCCGCACAGTCGCATTGCCTCGCGCTCTGCACGAATCTTGTGATGGCGTACAACGCGATGAATCTGCAGCGCACCCTCGATAGCTGGCGCAAGGAGTCGAACCGCCTGATCGATCCCTCGATCTTAAGGTTCATCTCGCCCATGGGCTTTGAGCACATCAACTTCAACGGCCTCATCGTGTTTCCGTTCGAGCGCTACCGGGCACAGCTCCTCGCCCCGCGTCGCAAGGCTCGAGGTGCGGCCGCTCCGTGAGATGAAATGAGAAATGGTCGCGAGCGGGTAGTCTCGCCCCTATTTATACAGATACTTGTATAATATACAATTACGTGTATGATCGTCCGCGTGGCTGCACCGCGAAAGCGTCTGCACTTTATGGGTTCGAGTCTCGAGGACCTACGAAACTTTCCGAAGGAGGCGCGGCGCGATGCCGGATTCAACCTCGACTTCGTGCAGCGTGGCCTCGAGCCGTCGAACTGGAAGCCGTTGAAAACCGTGGGTCCTGGCGTGCGCGAGATCCGCATCCGCGATGCGAGCGGAGCCTTCCGGGTTGTTTACGTGGCAACGCGCCCGGAGGCTGTCTATGTTTTACATTGCTTTGAGAAGAAGACCCAGAAGACACGTAAGAGGGACATTGATCTCGCAGCGGAGCGCTTGCGACAGATAGGAGATTAGAGAGCGATGCGCAAGAATGCCATTCGACATACGATTCCCGCGAATCGCAGCGTGTTTCGCGATCTCGGGTTTGACGCGGCGGAGGCTCAGGTGCTTGAGATGCGCGCCGATCTCATGGCCGCTCTGCGCCTTCATATAAAGGAGAAAGGCTGGACCCAAAAAGAGGCAGCGAAGGTGCTCGCAATCACGCAGCCTCGCGTGTCGGCGTTGCTCAAGGGAGTCTGGCAGGATTTTAGTGCCGACATGCTATTGGTGCTGGCGGCCCGAGTGGGGTTACGGCCGAAGTTGAAGCTCGCCGCGTGACCGAGGGGGGTCATCGAACGCGACAAGATCAATGTCGCATTTGGACATAATGATGATTATGCGAACAAATGATCCGTAACTCCTTGAAAGTGAAGGGGCGATTTGCAGCTCGTTTCTGCCGCGCCGCATCATCAAAAGTACACTTTCTGCAGTAGATGTACGGCGAGGCCTATCCGTGATGAGTCCTACGCAAAGGCCCAGATCGAGCTCGTCAATGCCCATCATCAGCTGCCATTTGCCGCGTACTGGGGCGAAGGCACGACCTCATCCTCCGACGGCCAGCGATTTCGAGCGGGCGGACACGGGGAATCCGCCGGTCATCGGAACGCCAAATACGGCAGCGAGCCCGGTGTGTTGTTCTAGGGCTTTCGGGAGCAATGGAACAGAAAACCGGGTTAAGGATCGCCGTCAGCGGGGTTTCTGAGCGGCCGTAGCTCGCCGCGAGAGACGGATTCTGGAATAGAGAACGAGTAGCGGCCAAGCATGTTGATATGGTCGAAGATATGCGGGCTCAGATGTGCGACGTCTTCGGCCAAGACGGGGAATCCTTCAGCACGTAACTGGTCGAGAGCCGCCTGCATATAGATCGTGTTCCACAACACGATCATGTTGACCACGAGTCCCAGTGCGCCGAGCTGATCCTCCTGGCCCTCGCGGTAGCGCTGGCGCAATTCCCCGCGGTGACCGTGAAAGACCACGCGGCTCAGCTTGTGTCGGTCTTCACCCCGATTGAGCTGCACCAGGGTGGCACGGCGGAAGGATTGATCGTCGAGGTAGCGCAGTATGTGGACCGTTTTGTCGATGCGACCGAGCTCGACGATCGCCTGTGCCAAGCGGGTGGCGTGCTCGCCCACCTGGAGCGTTCGCATGATGCCGGTAGCGGATACACGGCCGAGCTGCAGAGAGCCAGCGAGGCGCAGACAGTCATCCCAGCTTTCGCTGATCCGTGAGAGCTGCAGCCGGTGGCGCGAGATGTGGTTGAACACGCCGTAATCCGCATCGGGGTCGATCCGCCAGAGCCGCGCACCGCCAATATCGGCCAGGCGCGGACAGAACCGATAGCCGAGGAGTCGGAAGAGACCGAAGACGACGTCGGCATAGGCGCCGGTGTCCGTCATGATTTGGGTGGGCTGTAGCTCGGTTTGCTGATCCAACACCAGCGCCAGCAGGACCAGGCTATCGCGCAGCGTTCCGGGAACGGTGATGCCGTGGAGTCCGGTGAATTGGTCAGACACCAGGTTGTAGTAGGTCACGCCGCGCTCCCGGCCGAAGTACTTGGGATTCGGGCCCGCGTGTACGGTCTTGACCGGCACGACGAAGCGCAGGCCGTCGGCGGAGGCAACCTCACCACCACCCCAGACGTGGGCGAGCGGAATGGAGTTTTGCGCGGCGACCAACATCGCGTTGGCGGCGCTGTCATCACGCACGAAGTTTTGATTGACCCAGGACAAGCGCTCGCGCTTCAAGGCGGGGACATCGCTTCGCGTCAAGGGCTCGAGCCCCGTGTTGCAGGCTTCCGCCAGCAGCACCGCGCACAGACTCAGCTCGAGGTCACTCACTCGCGAGGCGCGCTCGCTGATGTGCGTGAACGCTCCAGCAAAACCGGTACGGGCAGCGATCTCGAGAATGATCTCCGGTAGATCCACCGCCGGAAGTCGCGTGGCGACGGCGCTGCGCAAAGCCTTGAGTGAGGCCGTTTCATCGAGTTTGTCGAGATGCGTGAGGATGAGATCATGCTTGCCGGCGACCTGCTCAAAACGCACGTCGGGGTTTTCAGGAAGACGCTTGATCACAGCTCGATAGGTCTGATCGAGCTCATCGGTCAAGGCTGCGAGCGCGGGCTCGGGATTCGCCGGCAGTGCCAATGTGCGGCAGATCATGGGCCGGCTCGCTTGCCACTGCGCACCCTCCAGGAGTCCCGTCCGTGGATCCGCGTAGCGCCAGCTTGGGGAGACGAACACATCGCGCCGGCTCAGGGCCTTGCGCAGCCGATCAAGCACGCAGAAGGTGTAGGCACGCTGCTCAGAGCGCGACTTCCCCTCACCCACGTGGCGGCGCCACTTCGCTGGCACGACGCTCATCGGCACCGGCGAATCCATCTCGCCCCGCAGGTAGTTGAGTGCCTCGAGGAGCGGCGCATCGGCCTGGCTCGCGGAGAAATGGATGTGCTCGAGGAGCGAGGGGAGGAAACGCCGCACGCGGCCGTATTGCTCCTCCAGCGACTGATAAAACACGTCATCTGGTGGGCGCACGAGCTTGCCGATACCGGTGATGGTCTCAATGAGCGTTTCGCGCGGCACCTGGGCGAACACCGCGCCGCGCAGGTCCTCGTCTGGGATCGACAGATCCACCACCAAGCCCATCGCCTCGGTGAGCGTGATCGCGAATGCGTCAATATCTTTGAGACTGCGCAGGCGAGCCTTGCGATCTTGGGCTTCGGCATCACCGAAGACCTCCTCGATCAGCATCTCGAATACTTCGATGGCGTCGTCCTGCGCCGAGGCCTCCAGGGTGTGGATGAAGGCGACCAGCGTCGCCCAGCGACGCGCCTCGGGCAGCCGCAGCACCACCGACACCCTCGACTTGTCGGCAAAGCGAGCGAGCGTGGCAATTCGGCTCGGTGGGATCGACACGGTCTCTGGCAGCCGGATCCCGAGGTCCCGTACCGCCTGCAATCGCTCGAGCGATCGCACCAGCGCGGGACCACTCACCGTGACCGGCCCCCTGCGGAGCTTCTCGAGGGTGGAATAGCGCGTGCCCTCGGGCACCTCGAGGAGCGATTCGAGCTGCGCTCGCCGGCTCTCGGTCAGATTCTTCCCGAGTAATCGGCAGATTCGCCCGTCCACCCGTTCGCGCAGCCGAGCGACGAACCGCTCAAGAACACTGACGCCGGGCAGAAGCACCTTGTGCGCGAGCATCCAACTCGTCGCCCGATCGATGAGGATGCTGGGGCGATCAGTTCCGGTCCAGCACTGCGCGTACAGCCAGCGGGCCAATGCAAAGCCGGCTTTGGCGTCGCTGAAGGGCCGATAGCCTTGCTCTGCACGGATTTGCTCGGCGTGCCACCCAGCGCTGCTCGCCGGCAGCGTACTCGCGAAGCCCCTCCGCGGCACCGATGCCCAACTGCCGTCGCAGGGTCTGCAGCACCGTCGGCGGCACGGCAGTCGGATCCTCGAGGAACGTACCGACGAATCGGACCGTCGTGAGCTGCAGGGCAAAGCCTAAGCGATTGTGATCGCCGCGCTTCTCGGCGATAACGGCCCGATCAGCCTCATCCAAGTGAAAATAGCGGGCGAGCTGCTCGGCTGACGGGTCCCCGCTGAACCGCCCGTAGCGATCGCGTTGCGCTTGGGAGAGGAAACTGACCGGCATGGACGTCTCCAACTCGGGGTAAAGGGGTTAACGCCCGAGGCTACGGAAATAGCCCCTTGCGCGTTGCACAGAGGTGTTGCACTATTAAACTCCTTGGCAACACGATTTTGCAACCATGCGTATCGGCTACGCCCGCGTCTCAACTTCAGACCAGGACACCGCCGCACAGCGTGCCGCGCTCAAGGCCGCCGGTTGTGAAATCGTCTTTGAGGAGAAGGCCTCCGGGGGACGGTGGAATCGGCCCGAGCTGCACCGAGTCCTCGATCAGCTCAACAAGGGCGATGTGGTGGTCGTTTGGAAACTCGATCGGCTGTCGCGCTCCTTGCACGATGTGCTCATCATCATGGAGCGCATTCAGGAGAAAAAGGCGGGTTTCCGCAGCCTCACCGAGTCGATCGACACCACCACGCCGGCCGGCCGCATGATGATGCAAATGGTCGCATCCTTCGCCGAGTTCGAGCGAGCCATGCTCAAGGAGCGAACTCGCATCGGACTCGATGCCGCACGCAAAGACGGACGGATCGGCGGGCGGCGACCCAAGCTCAAGGCCCGGCAGCAGGAGGAAATCGTCAGGATGGTCAAGAAGGGAAAGAAAACCGCGGCCGACGCCGCGCGGCTATTCGGGGTGCATCGAGCCACGGTCACTCGGCTGCTACAGCGACGGCTCGCGGCCTGATCGGCGTGCCAGGCGTAATTGCAGCATTTCCAGCCGATGCCGACCATCAGCGAATTCTTTGGAATCCTCATCCGCATGTACTGGGACGATCATCCACCACCGCACTTTCACGCCCTGTACGGTGAGCACGAAGCGCAGTATGCCATTGCGACCCTGGATGTCCTACACGGACAGCTGCCGCGCCGGGCCCATGCGCTGGTCATCGAGTGGGCGTCCCTGCACAAGGAGGAGCTGATGAAGAACTGGGAACGCTGCCAAGTGCCAGCCCCAACACAGCGCATACCGCCTCTGGAGTAACTCTTATGGCGCCCTGGTCCATTGTGCGATTCAAGTTGATGTCGGACTTCAAGATCGAGGTGTTCTTCGCCGACGGGCTGAGCGGTGTGGCTGATCTGGCTCCACGACTGTCTCAGGGGCCGATGGGTGATGGCTTTGATCCGCTCTGCGATGTGCGTGAATTCGAGAAGGTGTACCTCGAGCACGGTGCGCTCACCTGGCCGGGGGGTATCGATCTGGCGCCCGATGCCATGCACCAGCGCATCCGCGAATCTGGGAAATCGATTCTGGCAGCCAAGAGCCGGAAAGTGGCCTGAGAGCACTCTGCTGGCCACGGAATCCGGCTCGAAGCCCGGCGCTTAACTCCGCTTAACCCGGTTCTCTGTTCCGTTGCGCCCGAAACCCCGGGAAGAAATAGCTGTCAAGATTCTTAAATGGACCAATACCTGTCAACGCCGCGGACGTCGCTCTTGTGCAATTGAATGGAGCTCTGCCTCCAAGTTCATCTGCACGATTAGCTATCTGCGCTTCTTCGGCAGGTGTAGTGTTGTACGAGTATTTAGTTTGATTTCTGGGCCAGTCTTTTGCTGATCTCGAGTTCTCATCACGAACCCTCGTTAGCTGGCACGAGGCTTGAGCGAGCTCTGACATGCCATTCGATAGTATCGTGACCGCGGAAATTGTGCATCTTCAGTTTTTTTTCCATCTCTTCCGTTCTCAGCCGAAAGGTAGTCCCGAGGCGGTGAAAATGGAGGCCGCCCGATGGGCACAATCTTTGTCCGCAATGTTCGAACTATCCGCTGGCGCATCGAGCTCCCGGGCGCTGGAAGGGAAGGCGCACGTTGGGCAACAGATGCTCGATGGTCCCGAGGAGCCGCGCGATCGGATGACGATCGGCTGCGAGGCGCAAATCGTGCGCGGTCACGTGGAGATAGATCTGCGTGCTCGTGATTTGTCGATGTCCCAGCAGATCTCGGATCGTGACCAGGTTGATACCTTCACGAACGAGATGCGAGGCAAAGGTGTGGCGAAGCCGATGCGGCGAGAGCGGCTTTGCGAGTCGCGCACGCCGTCCGAGCGTGCGAATCCGCTCGTAGAGTGTGCCGCGTGAGAGCGCCTTGCCGCGACGGGACCGAAAAAACGGCGCGGTAGGAAGCTGTGCCCCGCGCACCTGCATGTACTCTTGAAGATACGCGGCGACTTCCTCGTTGAACGGGATCGTGCGCTCGTTGCCGCCTTTGCCGCGCACCGTGACGGTGAGCGCTCGCATGTCCACGCGCCCCTCACGAAGGCCAGCGCACTCGCTCGCACGGATACCCGTGCCATACAACAACGCCACAATGGCGCGATCGCGAATACTGACGACGGTTTCACGGCGGCACACGGCAAGTACGCGATGTACCTCCTCAGTATCCAGGGTTGTGGGGAGCTTGCGCGCGGCAGCCTTCACCTTCGGGAAGCCGGCGAGCGGGTTTGTTTGTGGTTCAAGGTGTCCCATCGCCACGATGGCGCGGTAGAAGCTGCGCAGGATCGCCACCGTGCGGTTCACTGCAGCGGCGCCGTTGTCACGCTCGCGGCGCAGGTACTCGAGATACTCGAGGACATCGCGAGCTGCGATAGCATCGGGCTCTTTCGAGCCGCGATTTTCGCACCACGCCCGAAACTGCGCGAGCGTCGCCTCGTAGGCCGCGATCGTGAGCACGCTCAAGCCCCGCGCCACACAGTGTGTGCGTAGATACAGTGTCAGCCAATAACCCCACTTCATGGCTCCGATCCCCTGGGCATCTTCATTTTCACTGAACGTCGCCGAACCGCGGCCGCATTAGAAGCCTCAGGGGCGGCGATCGAGAGGGTGCCCGCTACCATAGGACCTCCCGAAAATCGCCCCCGACCGCTCTCTGACTCCATGCTCGACGGTGCGATCTTGAGCGTGCGTACCGCACTCCTCGTACGCGTGGGCAACACGTGCAAATACACTCCAGTCTCCTGGGGGCTGCGGTGCCCCATGAGCGAGGCAATTACCGGAAGCTCAACACCCCGATCCATCAGGTGCGTCGCGAAGCTGTGCCGCAGCGTTCGCGCCGTGACGCTCGAGGGAAGCTGGGCGCGCGCAACCGCCGCTCGCACCACCTCGCACACGTCTTTCTCGGCGATGCGCCGAGCCAGATGCGCCGTGCGCAACAGCGCCCCGCGCTTGCCGTGCTCGAGAAGATACGCCAAGAGCTCGCTATACACCCCGTCCGGGATCGGGATCACGCGCGGCCGGTCGCCCTTGGCTTTGCGCACAGTGAGCTCCTGACGCTCGCGCACCACATCCACCACATCGAGTCCGCAGAGCTCGGCGGTTCGCAGGCCGCAACCATACAGAAGCAGCACCATGAGCCGATCGCGCCGCTCGCCCGGTGTGCTACGCGGGCAGGCGCGCACCAGCCGCTCGGCTTCCTCGAGTGTGAGGAAGTTCGGCTGCTGCTGCTTCACCCGACTATGTAGGTTCAGCCCATCCAGAACGTTGCGCTCGGCCCGACCGCTGCGCCACGCATACTCAAGGAGCCCACGCAGGTGGCTCGCGTCCTTCGCGAGCGACCCCTCGGATCGTCCCGCTTCGCGCTCGGCCTCGAACCAATGCAGGTAGTCCTCAAGCGTGAGCTTCCACAGCGGCACCTCAGGGCGGCGCGCGGCGAAGGCATCCGCCGCGCGCTTGAGGGTACAGCGCACATCGATCACGGTGCGCGGTGCCTTGCGCCCCACGTCGCGCAAGTAGCCGAGGTACCCTTCGATCAACGGGTCGAGCGCGTTCATGCAGCGAGTGCCTCCGTGTGCAAAAAGTCGTTGATCGGGTGTCGGGCGATTGCCGCACGGCGCGCGGGATCGGCGATGTGCGTGTAGCGCACGGTGGTCGCGATCCCCTGATGACCGAGAATGCGCTGCACCTCGGCGAGGTGGACACCGGCCTCCAGTAGGTCGGAGGCACAGCTGTGGCGAAACTGATGCACATTCACGAGCGGCACCGCGGCGCGCGCAGCGAGCCTATGAATACCGTTGCTGATCGCCTGTGCGCTGAGGCGCTCACCGCGGCGGCTCACGAGGAGCGCCGGCAATGCGAGCTTGCCAGTCCGCTCGAGCAAGTTGTGCCGCGCCGGTAAGTAGCCTTCTAGACATCGGTAGACAAGATCGGACACTGGCACGCAGCGCTCGCGGCCACTCTTTCGCCCATCGATCCTGAGCGTTGCTTGCCCGCGGTCGAAGGCCTCGAGGTTCAGCCGCTCGAGCTCCCCGCGTCGCAGCCCCGTACCGTAAAGGAGCGCCAACACCGTGATCCACAGTCGCTGGCTGTACTCGCCCTGCATTGAGGTCACGGCCTTCCAGAGTGCCTCCATGTGCGCGCGCTCGATGCGTCGAGGTAGCCGACTGTATGGCGACACCTTCGGCCCCTTCATCCAGCGCAGAGGGTTCTGTCGCCATATCCCCTCGCGGAGGAGGTAATCGCCGAAGCAGCGCATCGTCGAGAGCGTCCCGCACACCGTCACTTTGGCTCGAAATGCGGATCGACTCGCGAGATACCGCACATGTAGCTCCGCGTCGATCGACTCGAGCACCGGGCGCGGCCGGCGGCTCTTCAGCCACACTCCCCACGCCGCAAGTCGCGATGCCGTGTGACTCACCACTGCATCCGATACCCCGCGCGCCCGATACTCCTCCAGATACGAATCCACCAACCGGTCCCATCTCCTCATCGCTGATCCCCCCAAAACGACAAAGGACAGATCCGCTCACGCCGATCCGCCCTCTACGTTATAGAACTCAACAATATGACTCCCGATATGACCCTCTCGGGAGCCGGAAATGGCCCTGAACCGAACTAAATCCTCTTGAAGTGGTCAGCGGCTCTTATACTGGTTATTGCCGCTGACACCGACGGTACAAGAAGGGCACCTTTGGGTCAATGTCTGGTGTCGAGCTCTGAATCCTCATCCCCTCCGATACCATCCCACTCCTCGGGTGACATGAACACCTTCTCCCCGTGCTTGACCGCCATCTGGTAGTCGAACTCGAACATCGGATCTAAGCTCTCGAGGAGCGGCACGAGTCCGCGGCGCCGCTCCGCCTCGGACCAGCGATACCAGTATTCGATGCGACTTGCCGCTTTCTCCTCGAGCACTGGGTGGTCGGGGAGTAATCGCAGGTACCGATCGTGAATCTCACGAAATTTTGCGGGAAACTCTTCCTGCAGCGCCTCCTCGACCACCGCCTCGAGTGCATAGGCGAAGGCCTGGTGACGCTTACCGCTATCCATAAATCCCAAGGCGACCCGCAGCATCCGAGTCTGTATCAAGATCGTCGGCCACAAGATCTCAAAGCCCAAGCGGCGACCCGAGTGCGTCAGGTCCTTCGCGGGCTTGCGGATCACTCTCTGACCCTCGTAGGCCTTGCGTACGTCGAAGGCGAGTGCCAGAAATAGCCCCTCCTTGTCGCGAATGATGGGGCTGCGATCGTTCACATCGTGAAGGATCTCGTGGAATGCCTGGAGCGTCTCGGCGGAGGCGAGGATCAGCGGGCCGGCCAGGGAGGGAAGTAATTCAAACGAGAGCACGGGTACCTCGGAAATGCCTATTATTATCTCTCACAGCGTCCGGGGATTTAAGATGGCGTCTGGACCCCAGACAGCGATTTCGGTGCGCTCAAGTTCGAGGCCCCGACGTACATCAATGGCCGCCGGCTTTCCGATGCCGAATCCGAGCAGGTATATGCAGAGATGGACACTGCGTTAACCGCCATGGCCAGGGGAGCGGAAGCCATCCACGATCCCCACCGCCCGTGGCTGGCACACCAAGCAGACGATCTCGATAAAGGCCCTTGTCCGAGTGGATCGCCGAGCAGCACACCTGCCTGCCATTTTTCGGCTATATGGAAGGCGCCCTCCAGTCGGGCGCACGCGTAGCGCACGATATACTTAGCCTTTGATACCAAGATTTGCCACTGTCTTGGAGGGAGTCGGAGTCGAATCGACTTCGAGTTCACTGGATTGCTCCCCGAAACGCATCAGTAAGCCGTTGCGTTCGCGGTTCCGGAGCAGGTCCCGGCGCTTTTTGCTGTTCTTGTCGCTTTTAAGCAGCCATGGCACTCGAAAGAGCCCTCAGCACCGAAAGCACGGGTAGCGCCCAGAATGCCGGTTCAGCGGGCTGCGACACGTTGTCGGGTGGCGTTGGAGCTTCCGACCGCGGCGGCGGGAGTCGCGGCGACCTCATCAACGGGATCGTTGGCCTTCAAGAAAGCGACGGTCGCTTGAAGCATCTGCAGACGCGTCGCACTGCCCGATAGCCAGTGATCCTCGTGCTTGAGATCGACCAGCGTGACGGACTTGCCTGCCTTGCGCAGCGCTTTTTCCATCATCTCGCTTTGCTCGTAAGGCACGACGGTGTCATCGCGCCCATGAATGAGGAGGACCGGACCCTGCACGGCGGCCACATGCTCGATAGGAGATATCTCCTTGAGTCGCGGATCATCCGGGCCGCTTACGCCCATGAACCGATCCCACCAGCGCTGCTCGATCGAGCGGCTGTGTCCCGACCGCTCGGCGCTCCAGCGCAGCATGCGCACGAGATCTGACAGGCCTGCCACAGAGACACCGCACCGATATGTGCCCGGTTGCAACGTCATTCCCGCAAGCGCCGCGTAGCCGCCGTAGCTCCCTCCCACGATGCAGACCCGTCGTGGGTCGATGAGGCCCTCTTCCGCCAGATAGTGCACCCCATCGGACAGGTCGGTCTGCATCTTTCGGCCCCACTCGCCGAAGCCCGCGGCGAGATGCTTCCGATTGAGATCGGAGCCCCGGTAGTTCGGCTGCAGCACGACATAGCCCTGATCGGCGAGCGCCTGCGCCCACCAATCGAAGCCGCGGGAGTCAGCGACGGCCGGACCCCCGTGTGGCAGCACGACGAGAGGCAGACCCCGCGCATCACTCGCCGATCCTGGCGGCAGCGTGAGGTATGCGGGCACCTTGAATCCATCGGCGGCACTGAAGGTGATCTTTCTAACCTCGGCTACTCGAGTCAGATCCTGGTAGACCGGCGCAAGCGGCACGATTCGATGGTGATACCAGTCGAACAGGTGATAGCCATAACCGTCCCGGCTTCCGAAGACGCGGACCACGATGCGGCCGTAATCGTCCGAGGCTGATACGAGGTCGACCCGTTCATCGGCGGGAAAGTTACGCAGGACAGCATCCCAGTGAGCCTGGAGCTCGTTGTCGAAGAAGTAGTACTGATCGTCATCGACTCCGTGCGAGCCGCCGACGATACGGCCCGTCTTCCCACTGCGCAGTACCCGGCCGAAGGACTTCCCGGAGCCCAGGGCCTCTCCCCAAGCCGCCTGCTTCAGATTCCAGGGCTTCCACACGACACGGTCATCCTCGATGAAGCGAACGACGAGCGATTCGCCACTGGCGTCGAAACCGAGAACCTCCGGCGGATCGAGCGCCGCGGTTCCGCTAGCCACCTGCTGCATGTGGCCATCGCGATGCGCGTAGAGCGTCCACTGCTGCCTCTCATCGTCGTAACGGTATTCGGAGGCAACTCGTCCTGCCTCGTCGACCAGCCAGCCCGTACGCGACACCGCGCTCGTCGCCACCAAACGCATGCGCCGCGTCGCCACGTCGTACCTGAACAATGCTGGCCGGAAGCCATTGCTCGCGTGGACGCCCCGGAGATATACCTCCGTCCGACCCTCGGTGTCGCGAACCATCGGCGAGGCCGTCACGATGTTGAGCGTGCGCTCACCGGCGATGTCGAATAGCACGGGGTAGATGTGATTGGCAGAGATCTTCATGTGAACGAGGCGGAACCACTCGCCTTTCCAGTAGCCCAGGGGAGGCGTCTCGGTGCTCGAGACCGTCAAGAGAAGATCATCGTCGTCCATCCACTCGATGGACCGCAGCTTGATCGATCCGACTGGCGCACCCGTGAGCGGCTCGGGGCGCGAGAACTCGTGCACAACCACGAGTCTCTCATCGCCGGTCGTCCTCACGTAAGCGATCTTCTGCCCGTCGGGGGAGAGCGCCATGTCCTCGAGCGATGGTAGCCGTCCATAGACCTCGAGAGGCGCCGACGCCTGAGCACTTGAGAGGCTGACTAGCGTGACGAGTGCGAGCAGCGCGGCTTCACGACGGCAGACACTTCCATACCACACATTCCTCATGAGCGATCTCCCTCAAGTCCGCAACAACCTCTCGCTAATTTCTGGGCAACATGGGTTCGTTATGTTGGCAATCACGACTGCCATTGTCGCCATGGTCGGTACGGTGGGAATCCTCCAAATTCTCTTTTGGCCAATTTCGCTTTCTTCGCCACCAGTGCGACAACCCGTAGGCCAGCGAAGCCTTCCGCAGGTGGATCCTGGTTTGCTAGCACCACCACGGAATAGGGGGAGTCGACAAGGATGTAGAGATGGGTGGAGACGCCGGGGAATCCGCCCCATGACCCACGACGGTGCGCCCCTCGATCTCATCGACTTCCATCGCGTAGCCGTGCAGGAGTCGGTTACCAATCGTCGCCGGCTCCAGCGAGGGTCGATCATATCTGCAGGATCTGTATCCCAAAAAATTGCATCATGATTGTGAATTCGTGAATGACCAAGGAGTTCGATTGTCGAGCGATCAAGCATAGGTGCGATAAGAGATGTTACATTCAAGGTCGATCGACACCCGAAGCGTGCGGGCTCAATTTCTATCGCAGCGCCGTGAGATCGAAGATGCCGTAGTACCGTACTCTATTCGTATCATCCAGCGCGACGAAAATGCCATTTCGAAACAATAGGAACGTCCTTTGCGATGGATCGCCAGATTGCCGGATTGGCTCCCCGTATTTGCGGATGATCTCGCTCCTGTCAAGACCGCGCAAGAAAGGTAGATCGACGGGTGCGGATTCTTGGTTACCGATAAACTCGATACTGACAATCTTAGAATCCTGGTCATTGCCGGCCGGCGACAATTCGATCGACAAAACTCCATCGTGCCTTGAATCGACAGTGTTATAAAGCCATTCCCTCTGCCTTCGCTGTATCGGATCGCCTTTTGACTGGAGGAGCTCGCGCGCATTCATTCCGTGGTGGACTCCGCCTAAGGATCGCTCCGGAAGCGTGAGCGCTTCCAGTGGAATCGGATTGCCATTTACGTCGCGCGCTATGCGTGGAGCTAACCTACCGGACGCGAGCAGGTTTGCAATCAAGATCGCGACACCACTCACAACCCCGAGCACGACAAGCCACTGAGGCGTCCAGTCCTTCGTTTCCCTATCCGCCACTAGGGGCCGGGACAAAAGCAGACCCATAATGAACCCGCCCGCCAACCCCCCGATGTGAGCTGCATTGTCGATTCCCTGGTATCGCGCAGCGTTCAACAGCGAATACACGACGAACACGCTTGCACCGGTCACCTGAGCCTTGATGACCGACGCGGGTACGCCGACTTCCTTTTTGATGAAGAATGCCAGCAGTGCGCCTAACACGCCAAAAATGGCTCCGGAAGCCCCAGCACTATTAACCACCGGGTGCCACAGCAGACTTGCGAGGCTCCCACTAAGCCCAGCCACTAAATATATAAGGAGATAGCGAGCGCTGCCGAAAATACGCTCGGCCAAGAGACCATTGAAGTACAGTGCCCACATGTTAAATGCAAGATGAAGAAAGCCAAAGTGCAAAAATATCGATGTCAACAGCCGCCACCATTGTCCGCCCAGCGTCAACGGTGTGTAGTCGGTGCCTAAGCGGATCATCACGTCCGGATTGGCGACGAAGAAGCCCCCGCCAAGCACCGTGGCAATCACAAACATGAGCGCATTTATTGCAATCAAAGAGGGGGTTACCGGGGCTTTGGGCGTCACCTGCAATAAACTTGCGTTAAAGGCAGCCCGTTCTGCCATTACCGGCGAAAACGATTTCGTCTTCGTGCTCGGCAGCAACTGCACGAGGCGCTCGGCTTGCGCCCCATCAATGGTCCAAAATTGCAACATCTTGCGGCTGTCTTCAACGATCACTAGACGTATCGTGTTGTCGAGGCGCTCTACGTCGCAAATGCTGCTCAGCGGAAATGTGCGCTCCACCGTTTTCGGGAACCAAAACGGCCGCCGTCGATTTGCCGTGAAGAGCACCGCCTGATCCGTTATCGTGATGTCGCCGCTA
>Ga0187784_10001815_pt1 | contig 17065 bp, 16 predicted proteins | sample 1015_SJ02_MP15_2_FD_132964 | JGI IMG/M metagenome (GOLD analysis project Ga0187784, IMG submission 132964) | Tropical peat soil microbial communities from peatlands in Department of Meta, Colombia - 1015_SJ02_MP15_20_MG | ecosystem: Environmental > Terrestrial > Soil > Wetlands > Peat | place...
CGAAAACATAACTTACTATAACCCTTAAACTTTTCCCTTGAAATTGCGGTGTTTCCTGTTTTCTGGGTTTTTGGGTGGATTTTTGCTGGAAATTTTTAAGTTGCGACTTTCCGCCTTGGCAGATTGTGTTTTAGGCTGCTTTTTTGGTTTGGGGCTTGAAGGTTTTTGCGTGTTGTTCGTGTGGGATGGGCGCTTTGCGACTTTCCATGTTGACTTCACGTTCAAGTTATTGTCGGATATAGGTAATTTTGACTTAACCAGCTTTCATGGGATTCCAGGTTATCGGCCGGGGTCAGCCTTTAACTAGTTTGAAGCCTATTTTTGGGCCCATTCCATAAGTGTAAGCTAGGTTGATTATCATTATTCCCATGGCTTCAAGATAGCGTGCAGCTCTTAATGATCCGCAGTCTACTGGTTCGAAGCCGATGTCACGTGTTAACTGGGCTACGGTTTGTTTAGCTTTCAAATCGTCACCAGCTATAAAAGCCGTCAGTTGCTCGTTGCCGAGGCTGCCTGTGCTTTGGTTCCGCGCAAACACGGTGTTGAACGCTTTGACAACGTAGGCTTTGGGCAGTTTCCTCTGGGTTTCCTCCGCTGTAGACGTGGTGCAGCTTATTCCCAACTCCATCTTCGGACCAACTGCATTCATAACGTCGATTACGACTTTTCCGTCAGCGTAAGGGCTGATTTCTTCGATCGCATCGTTTGCGCTGTTGTATGGAACGGCAAGGATTATCACTTCTCCCCATTTCGCCGCGTCGGCAACGGGCTCAGCCGGATCTCGATGACCAAACTTGGTTTCATTCTTTCCGCTTAAGCCACTGCAAAGTGCGCTGCCGACGCTGCCTTTCCCGATGATTGCAATTTTCAAAAATAATCGCCTCAACTAATATGAAACAGTCGAGTTTTTTTAAAAGTTGTGACTGTGTCATGCCTACAACAAACCGCTTCGACAAGAAACAGGGGGGTCGATGCCTGCGGAGTGTGGAACTCTTATGCGGTAGTGTAGGGTTGGCCGTCGATCGTGTTTGAGGCGTCAATGTCGTTGGGCGAAGAATTTTGCAGGATTAAGTTGTAGGTGTTGCCGCTGATTTCGTTGTTCCTGAACATGTTGTCGGTGGAATTGGCGAGTAATACGCCTACATAGTTTTCAGTGACGACGTTGTCGGTTACTGTACAGTTATGTACGCCTTCAAGCAAGAGTCCTGTGCCCACCGTAGTTGAGGGGTAAACGATGTTTTTGATCGTAAAGCCGTTCACGGTTACGTTGTCCGCGGCAACGGTCAGTGCTGTGCCGTTGTCTAAGCCCTCTATTATAGTGGTGTTTTTGTTTTGACTGGTCAATGTCACTGGCTTGGTTACTGCAACGTTTTCACTATACGTTCCTGGCTTAACCAGGACGTTGTCTCCCTCGTAGGTTCCGAAGGAGGATACGGCGTCTTGGATGGTGTTGTACCCTAAGCCGTTGTTTACGTCTATAACGGGGTAGGTCACGCCATTTTCAAAGTCCTGCGGCCAATAGAGAATTTTGCCATATGAGCTTTGAATTGCGCTTTGGAACTGGGGGTCGCCGTAAACGATGTCTAATTTTGAGCCTGACTCGTTGAGTAGGCTAGTGATGTCAGAGTAGAGTTTTTGGGTCCAGGCTGTTGCATTGTGGTATTGCCACACTGAATCGTCGGGGTTGCGGAAACCGAACCCGTAATCTTGCGGAAGAACAACTGCCGTGTCTGCTTTGAGGCTGCCGTGCTTGTCTGCGTTCTGTTTTACGTATTTCCAGAAGTTTTGAAGTTGAGCATAGTAAGTTTTGTTTAAGGTTGTGTTTGCATAGTCGTGGGAAGAGTCGTAAATGGCTATGTAGCTTGCGCCTGAATCGTAAGCCAAAACCATGTCATTGTACATTTCAGTCGGCGATTCCAAATAAGGCAGATAATTGTATGTCCAATCTATTAGGGCACCCCAACTTTTGTTTTGTACTTGTGCCGCGCCCCGAACCAGGCTTATTTGCAGTGGTCGGCTGTTGTTTGACCCGAATTCTGCTAGGTCTGTGTCATAGCCGAGCTTGTAATCAAACCAGTACAAGCCATAGTCAGCCGTCAACATTGACAGGGAAGTGTTTATGCTGTGAACGTCGTTGGCGGCTGTTTCCACGCCGCCGCTGCCGTGTCCCCAAAGCCAAAAGAAGTAGTTGGCGTAGTCCAAGTAGCTTTGGGGTTTTGAAGTCACGGGGTACTCTGGCAAAATTTTAGTCATGTCTAGCTGGTTTCCGCCTGGTTCGTCAAAATAGTAGATGCCGAGCAGGTGGTTTCCGTATCTTTCGTAAGCTGATTCCAGCCATGACTCGGGGGTGTAGCCGAGGCTTGCGGCGTTGTTAATTTGTTGGTAGTAAACCGGCATGAAGTACATTCCTGCGTTGTAAGCGTAGTCGCATGTTTGGTAAAGCAACGTTTCATTCACTATTACGGTAGGTGAGGCGATCAGTAGCAGGTTAGTGTAACTCTTAACGGTGTTAATCAGAGTCTCGTAGTCAGCGAGCGTAGCGTTCCATCCTACTTCGATTCCAACGTAGAAAGGCTTGGATGTGGCTGGCTTTTGTTGGGAGGAAATGTGGTAAGCTACAAAAAAGGCGACAACCACCAGAACAATAAGCAACAATGCTGTGACGACTTTTTGGTGCTTCAACGTTACCGCTTTCCCTTTGAGTTATTATTAAATCTCTTCCGTAACTTATTTAATTCTGTTTTTGCAAGGTGCGTCCCAAATTTTTTGTGTTTTGAAGCGGCATTAAGCAGAACGTGGAATGTTCCTTTGTCACCGCGCTTTGATGCTAAAAAGCTTTAAGCGGTCTGCAATATAGAAACGGCTAAAGGTGTAATCTTGGACAAGACAGACGTCATATTGTGCCAGTTGTTGCTTGTGAACTCTCGACTTTCGTACCGTGAATTAGGCGAAAAGTTGAACTTGTCGGTGACGGCTGTTCACAACCGCATCCAATCCCTTATTCAGTTGGGTGTCATCAGGAAATTCACGGCTCAGCTCAGCTTATTCGCCAAGAAGGGAATTCACGTCTTGATCTTTGGGTTTTCTGAGGCTAATTCAATCCGTGACTTAAACTCAAAACTGCAAAAAAACGGTTCGATTTACTGGTTGGCAATAGGCGGCGGAAACGTGTGTTACATCGGCGCCTACCTGAGAAACATAGCTGAACTAGACGGACTTGTTCGTTTCATCAAAGAGACGGCTCAGATGCCTGAACCAACTGTTTGCATAACAGTTTCACCTGTTCCCCCCGGCATGAAAATAAATTTTAATCTCGAAACAAAACTGTGCGAGCTTGACTACAAAATCGTTCGTTCACTAAAAGATGACTCACGCAAACCCACTTCGGAGATCGCTGATGAAATAGGCGTGTCAGCTAAAACGGTTCGCCGCCGGCTGACTAGAATGATAAACAACTATCTCGTGTCGTTATCCATTGACTGGTACCCTGACGCTTCAAATGACATAATGAGCGCTTTCCACGTCCAGCTAAAACCTGAAGTTGACCCTAACACGATTAACGCTATCTGGCAAAAACATTACCCAAACGCGATGTTCTACTGGGGTTTCAGCAACATACCAAACGCTTACCTGTTTATCGTGTGGACACCCACTGCGAAAGAGCTGCGTGACACGCGGGAAAGCTTTGAGAACGAATCAGCTGTACGATCTGTGTCACCAAACATCTTGTACACGGGCTACAAATTACCAACGTGGCTAGACGACATCCCCTAAATAAGGGATAAGTCCCATTTTTTAACCACTCATAGTCAAAAAGAGTCTTTTATGCATCTTTTGAGTGCATTTTCTTTCTGCCACCCCTAAACATGAAACTAAATTGTACAGCGCCCACTGAGAACTTGAGATGTCAAGAATGACAGAATCCACGGTAAAAATTCAAGGTCTAAGCAAGAATTTTGAAGACAAAACCGCACTGGACAATCTTAGCCTAGAAGTTGCCAAGGGAGAACTCTTCGGGTTACTGGGACCAAACGGGGCAGGAAAAACAACCACGATAAACATTCTCTGCGGACTCGTAAAACCCACAAGCGGCTCAGCGCAAGTCTGCGGCTACGACGTTCAAAAGGAAACGCAGAAAGTGAAGGAGCTAATCGGTGTTTGCCCTCAAGAAACAGCCATCTACCCTTACCTGTCTGGCGCAGAAAACTTGGAGCTTTTCGGAAACCTTCACGGAATGAATCGAAAGGTACTCAAAGAAAGAAGCGACATGCTGCTCACTAAGTTAGGGTTAAAAGCGGACGCGAAAAGGTTAACGTCAAAATACAGCGGCGGAATGAAACGCCGATTAAGCTTGACTTTGGCGTTGATCCATAACCCGCAAGTTCTGTTTTTAGATGAGCCAACAGTAGCTATGGATCCGCAGTCTCGTCACGCCGTCTGGGATTTCATAAGAGACGAAAAAAACCATGACAAAACCGTCATCCTAACAACGCATTACATGGAGGAAGCTGAGGAACTCTGCGACCGAATAGGCATAATTGACCAGGGAAAGCTCATCGCGCTCGGCACACCTAAGGAACTTATTGCTAAAGGCCAAGTCAAGAACTTGGAAGAACTCTTCATTAAACTCACAGGGAGAACCATGAGGGAGGAATCATGATGAAGCTTCAACGAATAAGCGCTCTGACTGAGAAGGAACTGAAGAAAACAATCCGCGAGCCAGCAGTACTCTTCATGATTTTCATCTTCCCGATAATCTTCGTATTCGCTTTTGGAGCATCGTTTGGCGGAGTGGGCAGCAGTCAAACAGTTACATACAATGTTGGCGTGGTCAATATGGACGGCGCGAACTCCTTGAACGCCTCTCAGATACTTATCACAACATTGTCTAACACAAAAATATTGAATATTCACGTGTACTCCAACGACCAAACCGCCCGAAATGACTTATCGCAGGGCATTGTACAAGCAGTAATGATAATTCCGACGGATTTCAGCCAAAGCTTAGCGTCCTACCAAGCGGCGCCAAATGATCCTTCAGAATGGACAAACGCCACGGTCTCACTGTATTTGGATCAGGGTTCTTTGGTTGCCACTCAAGCTATACCGCCCATAATCCAGCAAGCCCTCATGTCAGTGGCAGGGCACAGTCAACAGTCAATACAGAGCCCATTCTCAGTCCAAACCGCCTCTCTGGTTGAAGTAGAGACCCGATCAGCCTTCGACTTGATTGCACCGGGCATGTTCACGTTTGCCTCAATCTTCCTGATAATGATGGTTGCCCAATCATTCACCCAAGACAGAGAAAACGGAATGATGAAACGAATCCGCATCTCGCCGACAACATCAACCGAGTTCATAACAAGCCAGGTAGTATCCTATATGTGCATCGCGTTAATCCAAGCAGTACTGGTTTTCGGAATGACGTACGCCTTAGGCTTCAGACCAGACATCGGCCTATCATCTTACTTATTTGCCTTCGTGCTCGTGCTGATTTTTTCGCTTTCCAACGTGGGATTCGGCCTAATCACAGCAACCATCTCAAAATCAGCGAGTGCAGCAACGGGCTTAAGCTTCCTCTTCGTGATGCCCCAACTATTCCTCGGCACATTCGTCGGAGCATCGCTCTCTTCAAGCGCTCAAGTCGCAGGCAGATTCGTACCCAGCTTCTACGTTACAAACGCGTTGACGTCACTCTTCCTAAGAGGCGCAGCCTTCACAAGCCCGAGCATACTGCTGGATTTGGCTGTTGTATCCGTGTCTTGCGTAGCCATCTTAGCAGTGGGTATAGTGCTGTACTCAAAACGCTACAAAATCTAACTGAAACAGCCCAAGTTCTTAGTCGGATGCGGAAATACAAAAAAATAGCAGAAAGGACAGGGGCTCGGCGACGAGGAGAAAGGAGCTAAGAGGAGTCGCTGAACCCTATTGTCCTAGCGCACCATGTCGTACTGTACTGTATATTAAGTCATAAGATATATTTAAGGTTTTGGTGCGCACTATTGCGTCAACAAAGTCCAGCAGGTCGAACAGCCTCAGAATCCTCGATTAGATAAAGGTACATAAATATCATGCTCAAAACGAAAAGAATCGCCCCAAGCCTGGTAAACGTGAAGAACGGGATGTAGTTAAGAAACAAACCGTTCAACGGAACCCAATCAACCACTATTCTTGCAACAATGTACAGCCAAAAAAGAAAACTGTACAACCAGAGCGTAAGAAACAAAGCCTTCCTTTTCCTCATTGTCTAACCTCCAACGTTATCCTTGGACAATCAATTTTTTATTTATCCACATTAAAGAACATTACCAATCTATATAGTGATCGGAACTGATCAGGTTTCCAGACGACAAGCTTCTCGATTATTGCTCGAGTAATCGCTTGTTGTCAACGGACGCTAGAGGCTGCCATGTTGTCTTCTGATGAACAACGCCCGGTATGTTGCCCGCGCCATCTTCCAGCAAACGTTAAGATTTAATTTTTCTCAGCAGCCAAGCCATGTTCCTGCCAAGGTCATCCATGGTTTTTAGGGCTTCCTCATCCTTGCCTATCTCGTTCTTCCTGTTTGCCACTCCAATATTCCAGTATGAAGAGCCTGGAACAATCATCTGGTTAATCAGGAAGAAATGGTTTATCGCGTCGAAAGTCGTCATCGCACCGGCACGTCTCGCAACAGCTACTGCGGCTCCAACCTTGTACTTTAACGCGTCAGGCGTAGCTCTGCATACAAATCCTGCACGGTCGATGAGTGCCTTCATTTCGGGTGACATCATCCCGAAGTATGTTGGGGAACCAAGGATTATGCCGTCAGCCTGAACCATTTTTTGAATGTAAGCATTAACGTGGTCATCGGTGATTACGCAACGCAGATTCCTCGTTTGAAAACACGTTCCACAAGCGTTGCAGCCGTGGATCTGTTCTCCAGCAAGCTGGATTAACTCTGTTTCTATACCCTCTGCCTCGAGGACGCTCAGCACCCGTTTTAGAAGCACAGCAGTGTTCCCATCCTTTCGCGCGCTTCCGTTAAAAGCAATAACTTTCATTTTAAAACCTCAAATTCTATCATTGAGGATTAGGATAAAAATTTAGCGCTAAAAAGAAAAGTAGTGATAGGCCACACGCTTGAAGCCTGAAGGACACAAAAAGATAAGAGCTCTTGTTCAAGGTTTAGTCGCGTTCCATGCAGTCTTTAAAGCGTTTGACTCGCAGGCTGATTCACATGGAACTCCAAGGGTTTGAGGCTTGCAGGAAGAACAGGTATACTTTAGCTTTTTACGGTGCTCTTCTTTAACTGACGCCACGATCTTATCTTCGAGTTCTACTAACATCGTTTCGAGTGTCAGAGCTGATTGTGGGCATTTTTTTACGCACTCGCCGCAGCCGTTACACTTGTCCGTGTCTATAATTATGTAGTATTCTCCTGACCCGTCGCTGTAGCCGAAGTGAATAATGATGCTTCTTATCCTCCGTTATTTTTTTGAGTTTTTTCGTACAATGACTTGGCGAAAAGTGAAGCTCCAAAGGCGCCTGCAACCATGGGGTCTAAACCGTTGTCTTTCCAATTAGGCATCGGCAAACATTTCACGCCGAGAGCGGTTTCTATTCTGGTCACAATTCCTATGTTTTTTGATTGCCCGCCAGTAATAACCAGTTCTTTCTCCAAGCCTAAACTGTGTACCAAGTTAGCCATTCGCATTGCCATGGCTCGCGTGTACGCGGCTAAAACCTTCTCTTTAGACCAGCCCTTACGCAAGAGACCGATAGCTTCCGTTTTTGCAAAAGCGACGCATGTGCAGCTAACTGGGGGCGGCTCTTCAGCAACCTTTAATGATGTTTCACCTATCTCTTCGATAGGAATTTTAAGCAAATCTGCGAAGACCTCCATTCCTCGGCCTGTTCCAGCCGCACACTTGTCATTCATCAAAAACGATTTCACTCTGCCAGTTTCATCGATGCGGATGGCTTTTATGTCTTGACCGCCGACGTCGAGCACTGTTCGTACGCTTGGTCCCCAGATATAGTTTGCTCCTCTAGCATGACAGGCAATTTCGGTTACAGCTTTGTTTGCCATTGGGACGTTAACTCGCCCGTAACCGGTGCCGACGATGTATTTGAGGTCACTTACTCGAAGCCCAGTCTCGTCCAACGCTAAATCCAAAGCTTTTCTAGCACTGTCAGGACTGTTGGAGCCAGTACGGGTTATGCTCCAAGAATACGCTTGACCGGTGATCATTATCGAAGCCTTTGAACTGACAGACCCTACGTCTACGCCTGCTGTTATTATGTCCTTGCTTGTCCAGTTCATGCCTGGTTGAACCCGATGATACTCGCTCCAACGCCAGAAGTCAATTTTCTCCCCGATGGGAGGGCGCATCCCAATCATTTTTGAAGACTCCTCGCGCGACTCGAAGCTATCAGGGCGGCTCCTAAAGCACCGGCGAAGTCTGGGTAATCAGGCACCAGTAGTTTAACACTTAACTTTCGGCTGAGCGAAGTTACAAAACCAACGTCTTTAGCCAAGCCGCCGACAAGTACGATGTCGAGGTTTACGCCTAACACGTGTATCATCGAAGCGACCCTTTCGGCCAAAGCGTCAAAGATGGCCCGTGCGATTTCAGCTTTGGATTCCTGCTGGTGAATAAGCGAGACAACATCTGACTCGCCGAATATTACGCAGGAAGCATTGATGGAGCTTGCTCTTTCGGCTTTAAGAGACAGCTGACCCATTTCTTCCAAGTTAACTTCTAACGCCCTAGCCATGGCTTCAATGAACGTTCCCGCGCCAGCAGCGCACCTCTCGTTAACGACAAAATCAAGCATTGCTCCTTTATCGTCGATTTTTACCGCTCTTGCTTCCTCTGCGCCAACGTCGATTACCGTTCTGGCTTTTGGAAAAAGATGTGTTCCAGCTTTTGCGTCAGCATTTAACATGCTTACAGTGCTGTGGGCTTGAGGCGCGAGTTCCATGTTTGAGCCAGTGGCGACTGAATAGTGAATGTCGGGAAGTTTCAGATTTGCCATTTTCAACGCGTCGTCCAATGCTTGATTTGCCGCTTGAGCAGGGTCGAAGCCTGAGAAGCAGCGTGCCCTTGACAAAACCACGTTGTCTTTCAGAATAACTGCCTTGACTGTTTGAGCGCCTAAATCCATTCCCGCCGTAATCATAAAGTCAACCCTTAGTAACCTGCTTGCTCGGTCAACATTTCAAGGAATGCTTCAACGCGGGTCTTCAGTTGCCCCACGTCTTCCCTCGTATATTCTGTGTCAAGGTAGTAAACTGGGATATTTATTCTGTCAAGGGCTTTCTTGATTCTCGTGTACTCCATTGCGTAAAGCATGCAGCCGCGAACCACGCAGTAAACGACGCCTTGAACGTTAGCCTCCCCGATCTTGTTGGTCAGCCAGTTGATTCTATCTTCGTTGCCATCTTTAGATGTGAAGCAGGGGCAGGTTGAAGACATCAGGTACCTGTCTTCGATGGCGTGAAGCATGTCATCCATGCTCCATTCATCGACCGCCACTGGATCATTCAGAATTCTTTCACCTGAGCAAAGCTCGTCAGCAACGATTATTCCTTTAGGGTTGGCTTCTTCAATCAGGTTTGGAAGCTTCCAGTTGTCAGGCCAAAACAGCGGAGTGCCGGTCAGCAGTACGCGCGCCGTACCAGGCGGGCAAGCCCAGTCTTTTCTCTGAACTCTCCGTTCCAGTTCACTGCACAAAGCCTCGGTTTTCTCCGTCCAGCGGTTAATATCATCCCAGAGGAACGTTTGATTAACAAGCATCGCGTCCCTGCCCAAAATTACCGGCGGACCTTTGCGTATACTCTGCAGTCGCCGGAATGCTCTGGTTGCACGCTGAGTTTGATCGATGGCAGCTTTCAGGTTTCTGCCCGTGATTTTGTTGCCGGTTAGGTCTTCAATATGTTCCTTAATTGAGCGCACTTCGGTGTTCCAGAACTGAGAGGACTGATTCACATCCTTGACCCTTGGAATGCTCATGCACCAAACGGGCTTGTAATTACTCATCATCTCGCTCAGTTTTGTGGTTCCATCGCATGTTAGAACGCTGATTAAAACGTCGCTTAACTCAAGAAACGGAGAAAGACTAATCATTTTTGCGCCTATCGTGGAACGTACGACGGGGCAAACCTCGACCGGCATAACCCTGTCTCCGAGCTTAGCGGCGTCGTACCAGCCTGAACTCACGCGGACGGGTATGGCTCCTGCAGCTAAAATCAACTCTAAGGGAGCAAACATGCATGTGTACCCTATGATTTTTTTGCCCTTCTCTTTTTCAGCCACAAGTTCTTTTTGTCGTTGCCCAAAGACGTCGGCGATTTCGTCGAAGTATTGCATGGCTTTAGGTCTGTTCTTGTCAGCTTTTCTCATTCGCTCAATGTTTTCTGCGATAACCGATCTGGAAACAGCTTCAATTGAGTCTTTTAATTGATCAATTTCTTTGCTTGAGAGTTCAGGCATGAATTTCTCGATGTCTTTTTCCGTTTTCATTTTTTCTTCTCACTACACGCGAATCAGCGGGTTCAATAGTGCACTGATACCTAGCAGTATCAACATGGCGGCACCGCCCACGGCAATCCACTTCCTTAGCAGAGGCGCTTTGTTAAGAAGCCAACCCGTTATCCCGCCCAAAAGCAACATTGGAGAGAGGGCGGTTCCTAAACCAAACAGGACGGCTAAGACTAAACTGCCTATCGGCGTTGAAAATGGCAGCGAGTACAGCAACAGCGCGACTAGTGGGGGACAAATGATTAATCCTCTGCTTAAACCAAGCGAAAAAGCTCCAAAATCAAAACCCAACCAAGTTTTTCCGCCAGCAACCAGGCCCTTAACTTGCGATGAGTTGCACTCGCATGGTTGTCGGTACTTGACAAGAACGCTGACCCCGATGATCATGGTAACAACTCCGAAGGCGACAGAAGCGTAAACTTGAAACGGCGAGAAAGCTGCCCCTGAAACGAAAAGCCTAAGCAAACCGCTGAACAAGCCGACCACGCCGCCGATTAACGCATAACCCAAAAGACGCCCTGACGTAAAAATTAAGGTCAAGCCGAACCCTTTGCGGAAACCTGCACCGATGCCTGCGATGTAACTCGCGATGAAAGGCAGGCACGAGGCTGTACAGACAGCTAATCCGTAGAGCAATCCACCGGCTAGGGCTCCGAGGTACGGGTTAGAAAGTTGAGGAATCAAAGACATGCGAAGGGTCACGTGTGGATTTTTCTTAAGCAAAAGTAGTATCGTAAATGTCATTTAAAGCTTACAGTAAATAGCGTTGATTTCGGAAAAGCCCTCCGCGATGCAGGGTTAAAAACAATCCTGCTTTGACCGTCTCTTGCTTGTGTTCAATCTGAAAATTGCGTTTATTTTGGCAGGAGCAAAATTTTACCTCGCCCGTTGAATTTTCGGCCAAAGACTGAACTTAGAAAACCTTTAAGCACAAGCCTATCAAGTTACTGATGTGAAGCGATTGGTGCATCTCCAAATAAGCAGTTGCCTAAGAGTTTCGTCCGCTATAGCAGTCATCGCCATGGGCCTATTTTTCTCCTGTAGCACCCCCGCTTTGAAAGCGCAAACCAACACCGTTTTTAACCCCACGGATAAGTTCAGTATTCCAGCTTACAACGGCTTAATCAGTTTCGGAGCCAACGGAACCTACGCAAAAGCCGCCTTTGAAAATGACACGTGGACTTTCACCGATCTGCAGATTCAAGGGTCCCAAAATCTGCAATACTTGAGTTTTTCAGCTCAAAATTGCAACGTCACTATAGCGTCTTACCATTCATCCATCTACTCGCTTAACATCGCCCTTTTAAATTACTTGGCTCAGGGTCAGGGCAGACAGATAATAAACATGGGAACTGGCTCACAAAGTGTGGCTGAATGGAGCATTTTCTACCAAAACCGCGTCTTAAGTAATGGGAATAATTGGAGAGTATCTCAAAACGGCACTGTAGTCGTGAACGGCTTAGCAGGAAATGTAACTATCCTCTATTACGGGTTTATGAGCGGCGCGAACACTTCGAACCTTCCTTTCTACGCGCAACATTCGGTCGCGATTGCCTCGGCGATGGCGGTTGCCCTCACGGTCGTCGCCGCCGTTGCGTTCAAAGTCAAAATCCAGAAGAACGCGAAACCTGTTAAAGTACAGCCTGAGATAAATAGTGAGCTTTCAAGCGTCAAAATTAAAAGGGATGCACTTCGACGATGACTCTGGAGATTTCAAGCAATGTTATAATACTCGGATACGTGCTGATAGCTCTGCTCGGCATCTACCTGATCGTTAAATTCGCCAAAGACAAAACCTCAAAAGTCAGTTCACTTAGGCTTTTCGTTCAAATAGCCGCCGTCATCGCTATATTCATGGGACTCATAATAGGACCCTTCAACCAGCCATTGACCTTGCCACTCGGTCCTTCACCACGCGACAACCTTTTGGGCGCCAACCTTCTGGGGAATCAGTTTCCGGATGGGTTCTCCGTTCCAGTGTTAGCCTGTTACTACCCTAACGGGCGAACTGTAACGTGTCCTATTTGGCAGCTTCAAGCTTACATTTTCCCGTTTTGGAACTACCCGCGAGGCTATAACGTCTTTTACTCCACGTCAGGTTTAGAAAAAATAGGCGTCGTCATAAGCATGCTTGTTGTGGCAGCCATCGTCTTAGGCAGATTCTTCTGCGGTTGGCTTTGCCCCTTCGGTCTTTATCAGGATGTGCTAACGCGAATTCGCAAGGTCGTCAAAAAACGGCATTTAACGTTATCTGAAAAAACGAACACTGCTCTTGCGCAATCACGTTACTTAATCATAGCGGTGATGTTGATTCTTAGCGTCATTTTTGCATCTTACGCGATTTTTGGCGCCCAGCTGATTCCAGGCACGTCGCCAGGCGGACCTGAGGGAACAGAGGCAGGCGTCAGCAGCTACATTAATGAACCATTCTGCTTGGTTTGCCCGATGCGACCACTCTGTGTTTTAATAGAGTGTCTGGTTGGATCGATGAAACTCTCATACGTCTCCAAAATAATCTATGGGCCATTCGGAATAACAGGAGGATACATTACATCTGTAAACATCATCGTTCTCGCTGCAATCACAGTTCTAGCCTTTACCTACAGAAGATTCTTCTGCAGAATCTGCCCTCTCGGCGCCTTAACAGGACTTTTCAGCACCTTTACGCCGTTTAAACAGATATCTTTAACCCGCCTGAACAAGAACGAGCAAAAATGCACAAAGTGCGGGGTATGCAAACGGGTTTGTCCAACTCAAGCAACCGATGTCTACGAAAAGAAAGGGGGCGACGTAACCGAATCAAGATGCATTCTTTGCGCAAGATGCGTGGAACTTTGCCCGTATGAAGATGCGCTAGAGTTAAAAATTGCAGGGAAGACAGCAATGAAATCAAGAAATTGGCTGGAGCAAGGAAATGAGAAAACAAAATTTGACATCGCGGACGACTGACGATTTCTAAAGAGAAAAAAGCCAAGATGCTATTATGCGTCTTGTACCATTTTTTTAAGCTCTTATGCTTCTTCTCCACGCAAGCTAACGTTTAACCTAGTCTAGTTGGTAGGCTTCTTCGCCGTGCTCGCTCATGTCTAAACCGGCATCTTCCGCTTCCTCGCTTACTCTTAATGGTGAAAACACGTTCACCAGCTTAAGCAGTGCGTAGGAGCCGAAAAACGCAAACGGGACAACTATGCCTATTGCCGCCAATTGAACCAGAAACTGATGCACGTTTCCGTAGATTAAGCCGCTTGCCCCGTTTATTGCCGCTTCAGCGAAGATACCTGTTGCTATTGAACCCCATATTCCGCCGGCGCCATGGCATGCGAAAACGTCTAAGGCATCGTCTATTCTGGACCTACCAGCTCTCCAGTTGGCAACTGAGTTCGAGATAATTCCCGCAATTAAGCCGATAATTAACGCTGAGGAAATGTTGACGTAGCCTGCCGCAGGTGTGATTGCTACAAGCCCAACGACTGCGCCAGCCGCCATGCCAGTCGCAGATGGTTTTCCTTTCCTCACCCAGTCAGTCAGCATCCAACTTACAGATGCAGCTGCTGCTGCCAAGTTTGTGGTTACCAATGCCGAGACGGCTAAGCTATTTGCAGCCAATGCGCTGCCCGCGTTGAAGCCGAACCAGCCGAACCACAGTAAAGCTGCGCCCAAGAGGACGTAGGGAATGTTCGTTGGTTTAAACTCGGTTGAGTGATTTTTCTGGTCTAACGCTTTCATGGCGTTCTGCCACGGGACGGCGCATCCTTTTCTTCTTCCCACGACTAGTGCAGCGGCTAACGCTGAGATTCCTGATGAAATGTGTACAACTATGCCGCCTGCGAAGTCAATAGCACCTAATTGGTGAAGCCACCCGCCAGGATTCCATACCCAGCAGGCTATCGGCCCATAGATCAGGGTGGACCATAGAACTATGAAGATTAGAAGAGACTTGAACCTGATTCTTTCCGCACAAGCACCCACGATCAAGGCAGGCGTGATGGCTGCAAATTTCAGTTGGAATGCGAAATAGAGTAATTCGGGTATTTTGGGTGCGATCTGCGTGTTGATTGCATTTATGCTGACACCGTTCATTCCTAGTAGGCTTGGGCTGAAACCAATTAAGCCACTTTGAGCTGGACCAAATACGAGCATGTAGCCCCATAGAGCCCAGACTATGCTTACAACAGCGAATATTATGAAGCATTGAGCGATGGTGGACACAAGGTTCTTCTTTCTTACTAAGCCTCCGTAGAAGAATCCTAATGCGGGCGTCATTAGCATTACCAGTGCTGTTGCAGTTATAACCCATGCAACGCTTCCTGAGTCAATGGTCGACATGTTATCCGTCCCTTTGACAATTGTTTGTCTATTTAGTTTTTTACCCTTACAGCTATATGTGCTTATATTTAAGAGATGCGCATATGCAGCATGTTTCTGAAATGTTTTGAGCAATTGTTGATTTTATACGCGCATTACGCCATCTTCATCCAATTTTTTGGTCAAAGAACGATACGTACTTAAAAAACGTTCAAAAATAACCCTACAACTGAAAGTTTGAGGATCATGGAAAACAGTAAAATTTCCATAGAACTTCCACAAATATACAAATTTAAGTAAACAATCGATGAAAAAGCAAATGGCAGTTCTTTAAGGGAACAAGTAATCGTAATGTAAGATGAGCATTCAATTGTTGCACAAACGCTATGGAATTAACCAAAATCCCAAACCAATTGGGTCACGTCACTTTAATCACTTGAGGAAACAATATTCTTACATCACGCACAACCCTTATTATCTTACACATCTTCCATTAGGCTCAAAAAAGGCGCATCAGATGAAGCTTGGCGCATACACCTTCCAACCTGAAAAAGCGCAAGGGTTTGACTTCCAGGTTCTCCGTGTGAAACCCGAAACTGGCATAAGGCTTGTGCCTGTTCAAGAAATGTATAGTAACGTCGCTGTTTTCGCGGACAACGTTGCAGTAAGGAACCATCCCGATTGGATTTCCCAGTCAGCACTGGGACCTGCGAAAATGGGGAACAACAACTTTAACATTTACTGGGACATGGTATGCGCAACGCAGCCAGAGCACAGAGCTGAACAGTTAAACTATATAGAGGACGTCAATGGGCAATCGCGAGGTGTATGGTTAAACAGTCAATATTTTGCCGATCATGGACACTGCATTTGCCCCCGCTGCATGATGCTCTGGAAGAAGAGCGATTTAGGCTGGCTTGAGTGGCGGAGACGTGCAGTAACCGAGTACGTTGCCCTAGTCAGAGAACGAGTGAAAAAAGAACTGGTACTCGGTATTCAACCTGACCCTGTAAGCTCCTATGAACGTTACGGCGTAGACTTTGACGACTTAGCCGCGTATGCTGACATCTTCAACGTTGTGATGTTCAGCAAAAACTACGCCACTCCATGGTACTGGGAAATGCTCACGCGCGGGTTCAAGAAACTGCTAAAAAAACCGTTCTACGTTAGCTTCTACGTTTTCGGTCCAGGTGACAACCCCAAAGATGTGCCATCCGTCTCAGAACTGCTCACTGTAAGTGCTCGCTGTGCAAGGGCGGGCGCTGACGGGTTTCTATACCTTGCTGATGGCGCCAACCAACTCCGGAACTTCCAGAAGGCGGCATTTGCACATACCGAACTAAGAGAAAGACTAAGAAGTTACGGTGACCAGCCTGTGCAAGAGTTTCTGGATTACGTAACAAGTTGGAAAAGTATCGTTTAGTCGTGTTCCTTTTTTAACTGCAGAGTTTTTTTTGAAAAAATAGTGGGGGAAAAAATCCTAGCTGGTTGGGCTTGGTTTATCCAGTTTCACAAAAACGCCGTTCGAAATCCTGAAAATGGCAATTAGAAACCGAGTTTTGCTCAGCCGTTCTTTTTTAGCTTGTCACTGTTTTCCGACACGAAGACGGCTGCTGCTACGGTTGTGGTCCAAAGCCCGTTTTTGTCGCCGGTTGCCGATTGGGTTACGTTGGACGTCTTGATGATTAAGCCCGTGGTTTTGAAGAGTTGTTTGCGCTCGTCCCAAGCCGTTTCTGGATCAAACTGTATGCCCATGGTTGTCGCGAGCATCGTTGCTGCTATGTCTTCTGCATAGTCGCCTGCAGCCTCATCCGTTTGGCCGAAAGAGTGATGCTCTGAAAGGTACCCGTACTGGTTTTTACCCGACGGGATAGCTACGCCGATAGAAGAAGCTAGAAGCCTGTGTGGCTCGTTGGTCGAGTTGCGAGCGATGACGACGAAGGTAATTTCGCCAGGCTGCACCAGTTTCAAACCTTTTTCCCTCGTAAGCTGCTCGCACCCCGGTGGGACGATGCTGGAAACGCTGACGAGGTTGCACATTTGTATTCCCGCGTCTCTGAGGGCTAATTCGAAAGATTGAAGTTGCTCCTTGTGCTTGCCGACTCCTTTTGTGAAGAAGAAGTATTTTGGTATCATCTGGATTCGGAAAGAATGATTACAGAATGCATTTAAAAAGCTTTTCACTCCTTTTTGCCGCGGGATGGTTCAGCGAAGACTGAACCTTCTTCAAATGC
>Ga0187784_10001817_pt1 | contig 17064 bp, 10 predicted proteins | sample 1015_SJ02_MP15_2_FD_132964 | JGI IMG/M metagenome (GOLD analysis project Ga0187784, IMG submission 132964) | Tropical peat soil microbial communities from peatlands in Department of Meta, Colombia - 1015_SJ02_MP15_20_MG | ecosystem: Environmental > Terrestrial > Soil > Wetlands > Peat | place...
GGCGCACATCGCATGATCATCTTCTCACAGTTGGAAAATGGCGTCTTTGCGCCTGCTCAGCTCACCCCTGCAATCCCAAGAGGTTCATTCGTTACGCGATCACTCCTAATTTACGCCGGAACGGCCCCAGCCCACTGGTCCATAGTCGCTTTCGGTAAGGAGACTGGTTGCTGGCTTGGCCCGTGAATATGTCCCTTTGCCAGGTCCAGGACGGCTCGGGCAGGTTGCAGCAAAACGATTTTGTATGGCGGTTTCTTTGCCGTTTCAGCAAAAATTTGCTTGACATGAATTCCACAACGTAATAAATAAGGGTCAACCGTTAGCCTTAACGGTAAGTCTTAGGGTGAAGTCTAGAATGTCTTGCCACACGGCAAGAGGGGTGAAAAATGAACCGAAGTACCATCTTGTGTGTTTGTGGTCGTATTTTTCCTTTTAAATCATTAAGTCTAAAGTACTTGGCGATCCTGGTCCTGGCCATGCTTAGCCTGCCGTTCCTGGCCTATGGACAGGTCGCTACCATCCTTGGAACTGTTACCGACCCGTCGGGTGCGGTGGTTCCCAACGTCACAATAACGATTACCCACGTCGAAACTGCCCGTGCCACTGTCACCACATCGAATGCTGCGGGGGATTACGTAGCGCCCGATATTTCCATCGGCCACTACAACATGAAAGCAGCGGCTACCGGATTCAAGGTAGCAGAACGCCTCGGGATCGTGTTGCAAGAACACGATCGCACGCGCGTTGACTTCCAATTGCAACTTGGCACCACGGCGCAGTCTGTTTCCGTGGAAGCCAACCCCATCGCTGTGCAAACCGACACGGGTGAAATCAGCAACGTGATTAACGGGACACAGGTGTTGCAGCTTGCCACCAACGGCCGCAGCATTTACACCCTGGCCACCCTGGTCCCGGGAGCTTCCAACAACATGACCGACGACCAAGCGCCGAGCTCCACCAGCGGCGATAACAGCGTGAGTTACAATGGTCTGCGGCTGGGTCACAACATCTATCTAATGGACGGCGCGGAATCGGACGACCGAGGCAGCGGGGGCAAAATCCAACTCATGCCCTCCCTGGATGCGGTCGCGGAGTTCAACGTCATGACCTCAAACTACAGCCCGGAGTACGGCTTGTCTTCGGCCGGAACCGTGGCCCTGGTTTTCAAATCGGGAGGCCAGACGCTCCATGCCAGTGCCTGGGAGTTCATACGCAACGATGCCTTCGACGCGAACAACTACATTTCCAACATGACGCCCGGTACGAAGACACCCGAACTCCGGTTTAACACCTTTGGCTTCAACGTTGGCGGGCCCGTGACCTTTGGGCATCTCTACAATCCCAAAAAGACCAAGACCTTCTTCTTCTACAACATGGAATGGCGCAAACTGATTCAAGGAGGTTCCATTGATCAGACGGTTCCGGCCACCTCCACGTACGGCGGTGTAGGGCTTACCGGCGTGGTGGTCCCCACGCTACCAGCTGCGGCAATCACCGCTCTTATGGCCGGTGGCACGGGCATACCGGCAAATCTGACCGCCCTGGCGACGGACATCCATGCTGGTAATTTGACACCAGGCGCGGCGTTCCCCGCTGCCTACCCGCTGTCGAATTATTTGGATCCCAATGCGCAACTCCTTCTGAAAGCGGGCATTTTCCCTGCGAACAACACCACCTCCGGCGGCGCCCCCGCATACTTCGGCGGCGCGAACCTCCCCACCAACGTGCGGGAAGAACTCGTCCGCATCGACCACCACTTCAGCGATAAGGTGTCAGTCTTTGGCCATTGGGCCCAGGACGCCGTGTCCCAGACCACAAGCACTACGCTGTGGTCCGACGATAACGTGCCCTCGATAGGCACCGTTTTCAACAACCCCTCGAAGAGCGGCACCATTCACCTCATGCACACCATTAGTCCCACGTTGATGAACGAGATTGCCTACAACTATGGCGGCAACAGCATCCTCTTTACGCCGACGGGCATATACACGCAGCCTTCGGGCTTCAACGTTCCGGGATACCTCCAGGCGACTGTCGGGCTGCCAAATGAAAACACCGATAACCGGATTCCCGGCGTCAGCCTGAGCGGCATCGCCAATTACGACGTCTCCGAGGTGCCCTGGACCAATATTGCTGCTGACAATCAGATCCGGGATGACCTCTCCTGGACCAAGGGCACACACCAGCTCAAGATGGGCTTTAGCTGGGCGCGCTACGCGAAAGTCCAGCAACTCTTCGGCAACACGCAAGCCGAAGATTCCTTCAATGGCGAATGGACAGGCAACTCTTTTGCCGACTTCCTGCTGGGTATGGACAGCGGCTACAGCCAACTGGCGCTGCAAGACAGCGGTCATTGGCCGAACATTTCCTGGGCTGGCTATTTTCTGGACAACTGGCGTGCCACTCGCCGCTTGACTCTGAATCTGGGCCTGCGCTGGGACGGCATCCCGCATTGCACGGAATCAAATCACCGTGATGCCAACTTTTACCCCAACCTGTATCAATCCTCCCTCGCGGCGGTCTTTACGTCAGCGGGCACCATCGACCCCAACCTGACCCCGGCTGCGGCTTTCGGCGCCAGCCCCAATCCCGTCCTCGCCAAGTTGGGCAATATATTTTATCTCAACGGTATTGGCATCATCGGCGAGAATGGCATTCCCGCCGGTTTTGTCCAAAACCACTGGAACAATTGGGGCCCGCGTATCGGCTTCGCCTACGATGTCACCGGCACGGGCAAGACCATCTTGCGCGGCGGCTTCGGCATGATGTACGAGCGCGTGCAGGGCAACGACATGTACGACAGTGGCGGCAATGAGCCCTTCAGCGATAACATTAGCGTCGGAAACGTAGCGTTCTCGAACCCCGCCCTTAACTTGGAAACGGGCACGGCCCCGTCATCAGTTATCCCGGTGCCCAGCATTAATGAAGGTCTCATGTCGAACGATTACAAGAACCCTGTGAGCATGCAGTATAGCTTCGGTGTTCAACAACAATTAGGGCGCGAGTCCGTACTTTCGATAGCCTATGTTGGCAACCAGAACCGCCATCAGACCACTTCAGCCGAGATCAACCTTCCGCCCGAGAGCGCCCTGGCGGGCCTTACGGGGAAGACGGACACTCTTCCCTATCTCCTGGCCGTTCCGTACACTGGCTTTGACAACATCAACATGTTCATGAATTGCATTAACTCGCACTATAACGGACTCCAGGTGCAACTCCGCTCGCGTCTAAAGAATGATTTAACCTTCCAAGGCGCATTCACCTGGTCGCGCTCCATTGACCCATCGTTCGGTGGTGATGATACCAACGAGTCCCCCAACCCCTACAATCTCGAATGGAACTCGGGGCCTTCGAACCTCGATCGCACCGTCATCGGGATGGTCAACCTCGTCTATGACATCCCATTTTTCCGGCACTCTGAAAACCACGCCTTGAAAACGGTTGCCGGTGGCTGGGAACTTTCCGCAATTGGTACGATGGAAACGGGTCTACCGGTTTTCCTCACTTTGGCCGGTACGCAGGGCGGCAACGCCGTGGACGAAGGCAACAACACGCCAGACCTCACGGGCTCCGTCTCCTATCCTAAAACTTTTGGTCAATGGTTCACTGGCAATTTCAGTACTCCCGCGCTGGGTGCCTGGGGTGATGCCCCTCCCCAACAGGTACGTCAGCCGGGTCGCGACAACTGGAACATCTGCCTTTTGAAGAACTTCGTGATCAGCGAAAGCAGGGGGAGCGCTGTCGAATTCCGCATTGAATCGTTCAACACGCTCAATCACACGGAGTTCAAGGGCGTCAGCAGTCAGTTCGGATCGAGTAACTTCGGCGCCATCACCTCCGTTTGGGATCCTCGGGTCTTCCAATTCGGCCTCAAGCTCAAGTTCTAATGAGCGGTCCGAGGGTTAGTTAGTACGGCAAAATGTAACTCAGCCCGGCCAGCAGCCTCGTTAGCGAGACTGCTGGCCGGTTCTTTTTTGTGGATGAATCGGGAAGGAACAGGCCAGAAGGCGATACACTGGGAACTGTCCGTGACGGCTAGAAGCCATCTCATAAATAGGGGCACCGGGGGTCGGAGCTTTAGCTCCGACATTAAGCTCCAGGCAAAAACTGGGCTTTAGCCCCTGAGGAAATGGTTTTGTTTTGGCTGTTCCCATTTATGAGACAGGTTGTAGTTCGCGGTGATGCCGAATTCTCGTCATTCGTCACTGGCAAACTTGGATCTGGTACCCATGACCGATTGGAAGATTGGTTCTCTCCTCACGGTACTCCTCGTCGCTACGCTGATCCGCGCACAGACTCCTACTCCCTCTGACGCACAAGCCCTGGAACGCCAAGGAAGGCTTCCAGAAGCAGCCGAAGCGTGGAAGGCCATTACAACCCACAACCCTCGTGACGCGGGGGCATTTGCCAGTTGGGGGGTGGTTCTCTCCAAGCAAGAAAATTACCAGGAAGCTGCTTCGGCCTATAGAAAAGCGCTGGCGCTGAATCCGCATCTGCCGGGCATCCAACTCAATCTAGGGCTGGCAGAGTTCAAACAGGGGCGTTTCCTGGAAGCGATCCCTCCGCTTCGTGCGGCATTGGCGGCCGGCTCCCACAGCATGCAAGCGCGCACGCTGCTGGGACTCAGCTACTACGGTACGAAGCGATTCGCGGAGGCTGCCAAGTATCTGAAGGTGGCCGCACGAGCCGAGCCCGGCAATTTGGAGTTACATCAGGTGCTGGCGCAGAGCTGCTTGTGGGCGAAGGACAATGACTGCGCCGTAAAAGAATTCCAGCAAATTCTGCTGCAAAACCCGGATTCGGCAGCGGCCCATATGCTGATGGGTGAAGCCCTTGACGGTCTGGAAAGGGCCGCTGACGCGATTGCGGAGTTCCAGGCCGCGGTGAAGGCCGCTCCGCGAGAGCCGGGGGTCCATTTCGGCTTGGGCTATCTGTATTGGAAAGCACAACAATATGACCAGGCCAAAGCCGAGTTTGAGGCAGAGCTAGGGATTGATCCTGGGAACCCCCAGGCGTTGGCCTATTTAGGCGATATCGAATTAAGGCTGAATAACCCGGAGAAAGCCCTCGCCTTGCTAAAGAAGGCAGTGCAGCAGAAAAACGATCTTCGCATTGCCTATGCTGATATCGGCGCAATTTGCATGGACCAGAACCAGTACGAGGAGGCTCTCGCGGCGTTTCAACGGGCCGTGAAACTCGATCCGGAGCAGCCCGACATGCACTTCCGGTTGGGGAACTTATATCAGGTGATGGGGAACACCTCCGCGTCTCAAGAGGAATTCGCTAAATTCCGCGCCCTGCACAAGAAAGCAGACGATGCACTGCTTAAGAAAATCTCTGACGCGCCGCCCGCACTGCATCCGTAGGAACCGAAAAAACGGAAAAGTCATCGCTGATTACTAAGCTTCGCGGAATATAGACACAAAACTCGTGTTGTCATCCCGAGCCTGCCTGCGGCAGGCAGGCGTAGCGAGGGATCTGCTTTTGTCTGAAGGCAAGATACAGCAGATTCCTCGCGCCAAACCCGCCCTCGGAATGACAACCTGCTCTCGTTGAGTGCCTTCCCGATGCTCGGAAGGCGTCACTATAATCTGTGGCGCTCAATAAGTCCGGGGATACGGGACGTTTCCCCTTGACTGGCCACATTCGGAGGGCTAGGCTTCGGGCTGCTTTTTATGGCGCTTATGCACTTGCCAAGCCAACGAGTCCTGCTGCGAATCGGGGCATTCCTACTGCTGATCCTGTCGTGGAACTTCTTGTGCCCACGGGCGGCTTGGTGCCAGTCGAGTACAGGTGAGGAATTGGAGTTCCGCGGTTCCCGCGCGGAAATCGACGTGACCATACATGGTAGTTCTGGAGAGATCATCTCCGTGCCCGCGACCGTGATACTTCTTCGGGACGGTGCCCCGTACGACCAGGGAATGACATCCAAAGGGCGGATCTTTTTCATTTTGCAAAATCTAGGCGACTTCACCGTCAGTGTGAATGCAGCCGGGTACAAATCAGGACAGAAAGACGTGTCGGTGACCACAGCGACGAAGTACGAGGTGGAGGTAAGCCTGCAGCGAGGGACATCTTCGAATTTTATGCCCGGGGCGGCGGGGAATCCGATACTCGCTCCTAAGGCCAAGAAGGCCCTGGACAAGAGCATCCAGGCCCTGAGAGACGACAATTTGAATGCGGCGGAGAAAGCCCTGGATCAGGCTATGAAGCTCGCTCCCAATAATCCGGATGTGCTCTATGTGCTGGGTGTGTTGGAGATGAAAAAGCACGAGTGGACCAAGGCGCAAAGCGTTCTGGAAAAAGCCACGCAGATGGAACCAAACAGCGCGCGTGCTTTAGCGGCTCTGGGGATGGTGCTCTGCAACCAGGAGAAATACGCACAGGCTATTCCACCACTCGAGAAGTCCGTGCAACTGAACCTGGCCAGCGACAGGGAGACGCATTGGTCATTGGCGGAGGCGTATTATCACAGCGAACGGTTTGACGAAGCCCTGAAGGTCTCGCAGCAGGCGCAGGCGGAGTCTAATGGACAGGTGCCGCAGATCGATTTGCTGGTTGCAAAGTCACTCGTGGCCGTGGGGCGGTACGAGGACTCAGCGAAGGTTCTGCGAGAACTACTGAAGAACCACAGCGATGGCCCGGAAGCTGCTACCGCGCGGCGCTATTTGGAGCGCTTGACGGCCGACGGGAAAATTCGCCAGCAGTAGAGTCTTCCCTCGCGCTTGAAGACGTTGCAAATTCTTGACCCCTCACGAAACACAACCAGGAGTTAGCCCCCGTCGGCGGCCCTGCCTTGCAGAACTGGCAATTTTATCTGCTTGAGTTTGCACCGGGACTCTATCGGTAATAGAGTTTGACTTGCAGGGGATCGACTTCGCTCCAATAAGAGAACAGGGATCGGAAAGGATACCGGATATGCGTAGAGCGCTGATTCTGGCGGTACTTTTATTCGTTTGCGCGGCGGCCTCTGCCCAGGCGCCCGCAACGTCGAATGCGGATGTAGCGAAGCGGGCGGACACCTACCTCGGCAAAATGTCGCTCGAGGAGAAGATCGATTACATTGGCGGAACTGGGTTCGCTGTTCGGGCCGTCCCCTCAGTCGGCCTGCCGTCTCTCGAGATGTCCGATGGCCCTTTTGGTGTGCGCAGCAATGTACGATTTCCTTCGACCACCTATGCGATCGGTGTCGGCCTTGCGGCGTCCTGGGATGCCGAACTGGCGGAGAAAATCGGCGCTGCTATCGGCAGAGACGCACGAGCCCGCGGCATTCATTTCATGCTGGGCCCCGGAGTGAACATCTACCGCTCACCAAGGAATGGCCGTAACTTCGAGTATTTTGGAGAAGATCCATTCCTCACGGCCTCCATCGCGGTTGGGTACATCAAAGGCATGCAGTCGCAAGGCGCTTCCGCGACCATTAAACACTTCCTGGGTAACAACTCCGAATATCTGCGGCACGGTTCCGACTCCGTGATCGATGAACGCACTCTGCGCGAAATCTATCTCCCCTCGTTCGAAGCGGCGGTGAAGCAGGCGCATGTTGGCGCCATCATGGATTCCTACAATTTCATCAACGGTCAGCACGCGACTCAGAATGGCTACTTCAACATTCAAATCGCCCGCAAGGAATGGGGCTTCGATGGGGTCATGATGTCGGACTGGATGGCCACCTACGATGGCGTGGCCGCAGCCAACAACGGGCTCGACCTGGAAATGCCTACCGGAGCGTTCATGAATCGCCACAATCTCTTGCCGGCGATTGCCGATGGCCGTGTCACTCAGGCGACCATCGACGAGAAAGTTCGCCACATCCTGCAAACTGCCATTCGCTTCGGCTGGCTCGATCGTCCGCAGACGGATCTTTCCATTTCCACCTACAACCAGCCGAACCAGCAATTGGCGCTCCAGGCGGCGCGCGAGGGCATGGTCCTCCTGAAGAATGAAGGCAACCTGCTCCCGCTCGACAAGCAACATAGCAAGACCGTGCTCGTGGTTGGGCCCGATGCCTATCCCGGCGAACCGGTCGGAGGCGGCAGCGCTCGCGTGGTTCCCTTTGCCTCCGTCAGCGCTCTGCAGGGAATCGCCAGCTTCCTTGGCCCATCCGCCAATGTTTTCTACGAAGCGGGGCTGCCCAGCATGGAAAGGGCGGCGGCCGCCACCGAGTTTTTGACCGAGGCGCAAAATGGTCAGCGCGGCCTGAAATTCGAATTTTTCCTGAATGCCGACCTCTCTGGCACGCCGGCATCCACGCAGGTGGTCAGACACCTCAACGATTCCGGCACCTCCTGGGGCGATCTCTCGCTTGACATGCAATCACTGGCGACATTTTTCAATTCCCAACCCAAGCCTTCCTCGAAGCGCTGGACCGGCTATTTCGTTGCCCCACAGGCCGGTCCCTACGAAGTCGTTGCGCAGGGTTCGGGAGAGGGCGGGGGCTATCGCCTCTATATTGATGACAAGTTGATTTTCGACAATTGGAAACTTGCCAAGGCTTTTCAAGAGAGCGTCGTTTTGGAGCTATCCGCGGGACCTCACAAAATCGTTGGCGAGGAATACGTCAATTCGATTGTCGGTGGACGTTTGCGCGTTGGCATCGTCGACCAGCATAAGCTCGTTTCCGCTGCCGCGAAGGAGTTGGCGGCAAAAGTGGACGTGGTGATTATCGCCGCCGGCTACGACAACAATAGCGAGGGTGAAGGCGCGGATCGTCCCTTCTCACTTCCCTTTGGCCAGGATGAACTCATTCAGGAACTTTCCGCGGCCAACAAGAACACCATCGTTGCGCTCACTTCGGGCGGCAGCGTTGATGTCTCTGCCTGGATCGATCATGTCCGCGGGCTTCTCGAAATGTGGTATCCCGGCGAGCAGGGCGGCACGGCCCTCGCGGAGATTCTATTCGGCGTCGTGAATCCTTCCGGGCATCTCCCAGCCACGTTTGAAAAGCGCTGGCAAGACAATCCCGCCTACGCCAACTACTATCCGGAAACGGGTACCGTTCGGGTGCACTACAACGAAGGGATTTTCGTCGGTTATCGCGGCTACGAGCACAACAATGTGCAGCCGCAGTTCCCGTTTGGCTTCGGCCTCTCCTACACCACATTCAAGCTCGCCAATCTGTCGGTTGCTCCGGCAAGCTCCTCGGCGCTGGTGCCCAGCGGCCGTCCCGCGCTCTATACCGTTTCCTTCGACGTGACGAACACGGGTTCCCGTGCCGGGGCCGATGTTGCGCAACTCTACGTTGGGGAAGCCAGTCCGAAAGTGCTGCGTCCCGCAAAGGAGCTGAAAGGCTTCGCGCGTGTCGAGCTTGCCTCCGGCGAAACGAAGCACGTCACTCTCTCGCTCGACGCACGCGCCTTCGCCTTCTACGATGCCGCCTCCAAGCACTGGCAGGCCGATAGCGGCGCCTACACCATCAAGGTCGGCGATTCCTCAGTGGACACGCCTCTCAGTGCCAGCGTGTCCTTGCCCAGCGCCATCAGCATCGCAAACGATAAATAAGTCGCACGTATTCCTCGAAGACTCCGTGCGGCGGCATGGAAATCATGCTTCAATATCCGGACGCACAAGGCGGACCCGGCTCACAGCCCGCTGCTGGCAGATGAATTCTCAACGTGTCTGTGTTTGCCCATCGCCTGTGAAGTGACGGTATTTGTGGAGCAGAGGCTGCCCTCCCTGTGCTCGGAGTCTCCCGAGCTGGGCTTTAGCAGACTTGCTGCAGGCCTCGTGCTGCTGAGCCAAAGACTTGCGTGCCATGTGCGTGTGAATATCCGGCTGCTGCACTTGGCGTCGTAATCAGCTCTCTCCATGAACCTCAGCGCACTCAGCAGTGGCCAGCATTTTCAAAGTGAATTGCGGAGCTCTGGTAGGAAGCTGGCTGCTGGAAGAACAGTGGCAACCAATCCTTGGGTTCTGGTCGAATGATGGCGCACTCACCAGAAAACCAACGCGTAAGTCGTTTGTTTTTAGTCACGGCTCACAGCACCCCGCCAGTCTCACCTGATCCCTCCATCCACAACCCTTGCCCTCGCGCGCAGTAACGCGGCTATTGGTCGGCGCATATCTTCGGTTAGGCGTGTTCGTGGCTCGATTCAATAACTCGCAGTGTTGAGGGCTCTGCATTGATGCAAAGGCATGCGGCGACGGTTTCTGGCTCCCTCTGAAGTAAGTGGGTGATATTCCGAAGGTGAAAAGAAAGGGTAGAGGAAGGAACCCCAGTAACGCGAAGATTGTTAACCGTTTGGCGTCACGGGCTATTGATGCCTCCTCCTTGCGAGTTTCTAATGGAAGAAAGCCCGCCATGGCGGGTCATTGGGACTCTCCCCGCTCCCTATGCGCCAGTTCGCCGGACTTTTGCGGCGGGTGCAAGAGTATGCGTTCAGAACAACTTTAGATTTCGTGCCCATTCGGCGTGCACTTTGCGGGTGTAGTGAGCGCCTGAAGCATCAGGGTCATCTGGAGGCAAGTGATGCGCAGCAAGAGTTCCTTTCAAATCGGTATTTTTCTGGCTGCAGTTGCTGCCTTGACGTTGCCGCTTGGCGCGCAAACTCTTCCTGCGCGCAAGAATCATGAAGCCAGGAGCGGGAAACTGCGTCTAAGCGGAACTCTAAATCCCCGGAGAATTTCCGGCGACTCCAGATATGTGTTAGATAGGAAACCTAATCGACAATCTATTGTTTACCTAAATTGTTCACCCCCCTAGACTTCAGGGATGAAGGGGAGAGCGGTGTCCGGGAGCGTTTATGCCGGAAAATTGTCTTGCCTCAGTTTGCCAACCTCAAGAGGGAATTGCCCCAATTTTGCAAGAGTGGAAGTCCTCGGACCAAAACGAAACGGCGAGGGTGAGGGGTTCCGAAAATGAGTGGGAGCAAGTAGGGCTGGGAGCATCAAGATGAGATTGAACAAGGAGTGGCGAATCAGGCTGGCACAACTTCTTCTCGGCAGTGCGATCGTGATCACGCTGATCATGGTGCGCGGAATACGCGCCGGAGACGAGCCTGTACACCTGACGACCGACTGGAGCGACAGGCATGTTGTGTATTCCAGTCCCAAGTCATTGCTCCAGTCATTGAATCTCGCTCGCGACCCCCGTTACGTGCGGCAGTGGGTCCGACGCTACGCCGAGCGCAACAACGACTGGAGATGGTGGCGGGGCCACAACACCAGGGAGGACCTCCTGCATGGGGACTGGAGCGTATATATGGGCAACGTTGGGACCGTGGGCGCGGGAAACTACCCGGCGAAGTATTCCTTCAATGCCGGCACCGCGAGCTGCGGGAATGCCGCGCAGCCTGACTTCGTCGTGTACAACACAGGCCTGGCAGGGTCCGCTGCGGCCGTTGCCGCTATCGACACTGGAACATTTTCCACCGCGGCTGTCTCGGGTTCCACGATCACGATTACGAATCCGAATACCTCGAAACAACTGGTGCTGACGGCGGGCACTACCAATACCAGCAGCGGCACCGGCACGGGCACCTTTATTGCAGGCGCTAGCGCTACCGCTAGTGCGACCGGTCTTTTCAACTCTATCCAAACCGCCGGCAACGGGAGCTATATCGGCGTGTCCGCGACAAACCCCTCAGCCGGCGTCGTGACCATCACGGCTGCGAGCGCCGGAACGACTGGAAACAGCATCACCGTTACGGCGAGCACTTCGCCGGCGAGCAATTTTACTTGGACCTTTGCGAACCTAGTGAATGGCGCCACCGGAGTTCCCACCATCGTCGCGTTCGATAATTTATATACGGGTTGCACGGGGACGGTGCCTTCGACTTACTGGGCTTACAACACCGGCACGACAGAGTCCGTTGTGACTTCTCCCACGCTCTCGGCCGATGGCACGCAGGTGGCGTTTATACAGAGCGTCGGCGCCGGCGCCGCAAACCTCGTCCTTCTGAGGTGGGCGGCAAATTCCGGCACCGTCGCGACTCCGGCAACGCCTACAACCGAAAGCCCCGCTGCTTACTATAACGGTGGTGCAGGTTGCACCGCGCCGTGCATGGTGACGATCACCTTCGGCAACGGAGCTTCAGACACGCAATCATCTCCCTTCTATGATTACACACCGGGCTCGGACACTCTCTACGTGGGCGACAGCACTGGCTACATCCATAAGTTCACTCCTGTATTCCAGGGAATCCCGGCTGAAGTCACGGTGACTTGGCCGTTCCGCATGGCCGCGGCGCCCCTCAGTAGCCCCGTTTATGATCAGATCTCCGGAAATGTCTTTGCAAACGCGTCGTTTCAGGTTTCGAATAATAGCGGAGGCAGGCTTCACTCCCTTTGCGCCACCGGGACCGCATGCGGGACGGTAGGAGTCACCAACGTTGCGTCAGGAATAATGGGTCCTGCAACGACAGGAGCCACCTGCAAGAGCAACGGGCCGACGTCGGGTGACGCTTCTAACTTGTTTATGGACGCGCCGATCCTGGATTCCACGAATGAAGTGATCTATGACGTCATCGGGAACGACGGTACCGGCAAAAGCGCGCTTTTCCAATTCCCAGCAGGTTCAGGTTTCACAGGCGGAAGCTGTGGCACGGAAATCACTTTGGGAACGGGGTCGACCACCGGCGTACCCGTTTACACGGGCAATTTTGACAACTTGTACTACAGTGGCAGCGCGGGTAATTTTTACGTCTGTGGCAACACAGGTGGTGACCCTACCCTCTATCAAATTGCCGTGCCTGCGAATGGCGTCCTGACCGCAGGCGCCGGGACCGCTGGACCAGTGCTAACCACCGCCGCAACCACCTGTGGTCCCGTTGTCGAGGCCTATAACCCCAACGCATTGGGCGGAGCCAAGGACTGGATTTTCACGAATGTGCAGGCTAGCGGCGAGACAAACACGACCATCGCATGTCCGCCAAATAATACCGGGTGCATCATGTCCTTTGACGTCACCAGCGGCGCGGCCATCTCCGCGAGCACACCAACCGTCGGGCACACAGCGGTGGCTGGTGGCGCCAGCGGGATTGTGATTGATAACACCGTGGGATCGGGCACTCTGACGGGGGCTTCGCAAGTCTATTTCACTCCGTTGGCAACCGGGAATTGCACGACATCGACGGGGCAGGGGATTGGTGGATGCGCCGTTCAGGCATCACAATCGGCACTATTTTAGGAGATGGACAGTAGACGTGCACAACGACAACTCAACCAGCGAAAGAGCACGCGAAACGGCAGATTCGCCGGCAAAGAAGAAGCCGTACACGCCCCCCTCCTTCCGGTTCGAGCCAGTATTCGAGGTATCGGCGCTGGCATGCGGCAAGCATTTTGCTACCCAGGCCAGCTGCGTGCATAGCCGAAAAGCGTCATAGTTCGCAGCTTGGAGCTGTCGTGAATCAACAAGAGAATGTAGCGGCGACGCTGGCGTGTGAGTTTGCGGGAGAAATTCTCCGCACATATGAAGAAGTTCGTCTACGTGTTTTCGGAACCAGCATGGTGCCTTCCATTCTTCCTGGCGACCTGATTTCCGTTAGACGGGTCCGCCTTTCTGAAATTTCAAGCGGGGAAATCGTGCTGTACGCGCGCGAGGGACGACTATTCGCCCATCGCGTGGTGGGTTGTGCGGGCAGTTCCGAGCAACCGCTCCTGATTACGCGCGGCGACCGGCTTAGCCAAAACGATCCGCCGGTTTCTCCCAACGAGCTTATTGGACGTGTGACTTCCATCCAGCGTGATGGTATCGAACATGGCGATCAAGAAATAAAACTCTCGGCCCAGGCCAGCGGACCAAACCAGGCGTTGGTCCGTCTGCTCCAGGCTTCCGACCACGCAACGTACGTTTACGTTCGGCTGGCTGCCTTTTGGCAGACTCTCTTTCCCCGGAGGGCGAAATGCCGGGCATGACGGAGGCCGGGCCGTGCTCCAGCGTGGTCGTCGAGATCGGCGACCTGCCCATACGGCTGCGTTGTGACGACTCTGCGTTCATTGACTTGCTGCTCGAACGCTATGCGGGTTATGTCAGCACTTCGGGAGAAGCGAGCTTCGATTTTGAAATCGAGCTGGCTCCCCCAGGGACTGTATCCGGTGACGAGGACCTGAGTGTTACGTGTGACTCCGGCCGCTGGTTCATCCAACGAGGCGACTTTCGCGCCAAATGGAATCCTTCCACCGGGCGCGGGCGCATCCAACAAACCATTAATCCTTACTCGCTTGATTCGGTGCTGCGCATCGTCCACACACTGCTGCTGGCCCGGAAGGGCGGTTTCCTGATGCACGCGTCCAGTGCCATACGGAACGGCCGAGCATTTTTGTTTTCGGGAGTCTCCGGTGCCGGGAAGACCACGATAGCAAAGCTGGCGCCTCCGGATGCCGCAGTGCTTACCGATGAGATTTCCTATGTGACGCGGGAGAACGACGGGTATTTCGCGATGGGCACGCCGTTTTTCGGCGAGCTTGCTCGCATCGGAGAGAACCTACGCGCGCCCATTGAAGGTGTCTACCTGCTCGCCAAAGGGCCTGAGAACAAGATCGAACCAGTTGAGGGAGCGGACGCCGTCCGAGGGCTGCTTGGAAATATTCTGTTCTTCGCGCGAGACCCTGAATTTGTGAAATTGGTCTTCGATACGGCTTTCGAATTTGTCAGCCACGTGCCCGTCCGGCGGCTGACGTTTGTCCCTGATGCGAGCGTATGGGAGCTGATTACATGAGCTGCAAACGGTATGTCTCTCGGAGCACCGCGATTGCCGCTCGGATGCTGGGCGATGAAATGATGGTCATGTCCGCTACCAGCTCCACTTTGTTTACGTTGAATGAAGTCGCAACGGTCATTTGGGAAGCGGTTGATGGCGCGACCCCCCTTGAGGAGATCGTTACTCAGAAAATTTGCGGACGATACGACGTCACGCCGGAAGTTGCTTTGCAGGATGCGGACGCCCTCGTGAAACAACTTGCCGAATATGGGCTTCTGCTGCTCTCCGATCGGCCAATCGAGCAACCTACTTGCTCCCGTAAGGTGAACCTGTGAGCGGACTAATCGCAGAAATAGCTGCCAAGGCGCTCCAGTTCAACATCCCGCTGAATGTACAACTGGACTTGACGTACCGCTGTAACGAGCGCTGCATCCATTGCTATCTGAATCACGATGATCATGGCGAGATGACCACTGCAGAAATCAGGGATCTTCTGGACCAGATGGCAGATGCGGGAGTTTTCTATCTCACGCTCAGTGGCGGTGAGATCCTAATGCGCCGGGATTTTTTCGAGATTTTGGAGTACGCACGCAAACGGACCTTTTGCGTCAAGCTCAAAACCAACGGGATTTTGATAAGGAAGAAGGAAGCAGAGCGCATTAAGGCGCTAGGGGTGGAGTCGGTGCAAATCAGTATTTACTCACACGCCCCCAAAGTGCACGACGCCATTAGCAAGCTGCCAGGCTCGTTCGAGCACTCGATGAATGCCATACGCCTGCTAAGGTCGCACGGCATACACGTCATCATAGCCAATGTGCTGATGGTTCAGAATGCGACCGACTATGCAGGCGTCAAGGCGCTGGCCGCTGAGCTGGGCGCGCAATTTATCATGGATCCGACGATCACCCCCATGATGAACGGAGACCGCTCCATCCTAAATCTGAATGTGGAAGAGGCGGCGCTACGCGAGGTCTTTCGCAATGGCGACGTCGTCGGAAACGTCGAAGAGTTTTGCGCACCACCGCAAGGTCCGGACGCAGATGCGCTGGAGATGCTGCCGTGCAGCGCCGGGCACACAGCCTGTTACGTCTCCCCCTATGGAGACGTTTACCCTTGCGTGCAATTTCCTCTGCCGAGCGGCAACGTGAGGCGCATGAAGTTCGCCGACATCTGGCGCGATTCTCCTCAACTCAAAGAAGTCCGGACGATCACGCTCCGTGACATGCCGTCCTGCTCAAAGTGCATCCATGGCGCAACCTGCACGCGCTGCCCCGGCCTTGCGTATATGGAAGGCAACATGCGCGGCCCTTCTTCCGCTGATTGCGAAAAATCCTTCGTCCGCACTGGCGTAGCCACCGCTGGCATGCTCGCCGGTCGCGCTACGTCCCCGCATTTGCGGTCTCACTCGGCTCTCGTCCAAATCCAACTGTGATCGCCGGGCCATAGTCTCGGCGTTCGTGTAGGGGCACGATGAATCGTGCCCGCGGGCAAGATCGTGCCCCTACGAAGAGAAAGGCGGATGACATGGCAGCGGGAAACGGCGCGGGGCTTCCGGCGCGGTCACACCTTTTCCAGCAGGGCGACGAAATGAAGTCCTCGGCCCACCAGCAGCGAAAACGGAAAAGGGTACAACGGCACTTCGCTGGTCCACTGCGCGATGGAGAGCCCGCATTTCGCGAAGCTCGCTTCCCACTCCTTGCGGCTCAAATAGTTGTACGGCAAACGCACGCCATGGGGACGGTTGCCCACCCAGTCCATGAATTGCAGCGTCTTGAAGTCCAAGGCGTTTTCGCTGAGATGGTCTTTTATGAGCACGAACTGGCGCGTCACGCGCCACGCTTCCCGCAGCAGGATGGAGGCATCGTCCGTGTGGTGTAGCACGTCAACAAACAGGCACACGTCGAACGAGCCGTCGGCAAACGGCAGCTTGGCTCCATCGAACGCGCGGCACGGTATCCTGCATTGCGGACGCGGAGCAAACTCCACTCCCTTAATGGACATCTCCGAGCCTGGTTTGGCCAGCAGGCTTCCGATGGTGCCGTCGCCGCAGCCAATGTCCAGAACTAAGGCACGCTGCGGAATGCGCGCGGACAAACATTCGGCCAGCACCCGCGCGCGCCGACCGAAAACTATGTGCGCGTGCGCGGCCTGCATCACGGAAAGGCCCACAGAATTCCTTGCCTCGTGTTTCACGTTTTCAGTCATATTCCGGAAAAATTTCCATCAGCGCTTGCCCATGCCCAGAACGCTGAGAAAAAAACTCGAAAAAATCGTCTGGCAACCTAGCGTGAGGAAAATCACACCCGGCATGACCATGCGAAGCGTCTTGCCGGGATTGAGCGGCCCAAAGCCGGTGGCGCGCCAGAACTCCACGGCAAAAATCGAGATGACCAGTCCGAGCAAAAAGAGGGCTGCTCCGACCGCC
>Ga0187784_10001818_pt1 | contig 17057 bp, 11 predicted proteins | sample 1015_SJ02_MP15_2_FD_132964 | JGI IMG/M metagenome (GOLD analysis project Ga0187784, IMG submission 132964) | Tropical peat soil microbial communities from peatlands in Department of Meta, Colombia - 1015_SJ02_MP15_20_MG | ecosystem: Environmental > Terrestrial > Soil > Wetlands > Peat | place...
ATATATCTGGTCTCGATATGCAGCATGCTGTAAAAGAAAATCGCGGCCATGGTCGCTGACCATGCCGGCCACGTCGCAACCAGATTCTTGAGAATCAGCTCCTTGTTCTTATAGAGCAGAAAGCAGATTCCCCATCCCAGCAAGAAACCCCCTCCCTGCCGTGCCAAGCGCTGCAAGACCAATAAGAAATTGCTTAGCGTCAAGCCCGCCAGCCGGCGCAGATCAATCTTTACGCGCAGCCCTCGATACCAATAAGAGTCGTCGTAGTGAATGGGATAGGTGACCTCAGGAAAAGCACCGCCGAACTCATAGACCCGCGGCGAATCGAGCAATATCCGCGGCGGATGCTGCGGCTGCCCCACGTCGGCCGGCCCTCCCTGCCAGTATCTCAATGGCACTCCACTCACATACCATCCGTAATTCAACCGGCCCGTGTCGCCAAATGTCAGGTGGCCTGTAGTCTTCGAGACCGCCGCAACCAACGGCGCAGAAAGCAGGCCGAATACAGATGCCGCAATCAGTGCACGCCGCCAGCGTAGCACTCTCCATGCAATCAACAACAACACCAGGCTGAGCGGAAACATCACCGCTTTACTATAGTACCCGGCGGCCAGCGTTACGCCCAGGAGAGCCGACGTCAGCGCCGATGCGGTCTTCGCGTTATGGACGCGCAGGAGAATGCCCACAGCCGCGTAAAAACACGCGGCGACCAGCATATCGGCGTTCACCGTCCACACGCCGATCAGGATCAGAGAGGACCATAGGAACAGGCCGTAGGCGACCACCCGAACCGCCACTTCATCCTCGCGCCTCCCAGCCAGCCAGCCACGCAGGAAGTACTCGAAGCTGGCCAGCGTCGCGGCATATATTCCGAAGTTGAGCAACTCAACCACCGGGTATTCCCAGTACGGGGGGGGACGGAAGATCAGGAAATCAAGGCCGATCAGCCACGCATACAGCGGATTCCAAAAACCGTTGAGCGCAGTATGCCAGTCCGCACGCAAGTAAGCATTCGCCATGTCCAGGTATGGCACTCCGTCGTTTCCCATGTAGAAGCGATTCGCCCAGACCTGGATCAGTCCCAACACCAGCGCAATGACCCAAAACGGAGCAGCAGAGTTTTGGAGATAAGCAATACGTGTCCAGAGCCTTTTTATGACAGTAGCCATTGTCGAAAACGTCTCAGAAGCGCGGGGGGCCAAGGGTGGTCGGGAATTCGTGATCGCTCTGGAACAGGGTCGCTCAGGTGTAAGACCTTAATAGCGAAAAGTACTTGACTCGGGTAATTTTAGCCACTGGGACAATGGGATGGCTTTGCGGTCACGCTCGGATATCTGAGGGTCAGAAATCGGCCATTGGATGCCTATATCTGGGTCATCAAACCGGATCGCGACATCAGTCTTGGAATTATAAAGGCCGGTTACCTTGTACTGAATCTCGGCCCAGTCGGAAAGGACGCAAAACCCGCGCGCGAAGCTGGCAGGGGCCCACATCTGTTTCTTGTTCTCGGCGGAAAGTTCCGTGCCCCACCACTTCGCAAATGTGGGAGATCCTTTTCGAAGATCGACCGCCACCAGGAAGGCACGGCCATAAGTCACCCGCATGAGTTTGCCCATGGGAGGATCGTATTGCAAATGCAATCCCCGCAGCACCCCGTGTTTCGAGCGCGAGTGGTTATCTTGTACAAAGTCAGAGGCTAACCCTAAGGCCTTGAATTGGTCGGTGCGGTAGGTTTCCATAAAGAAACCGCGTTCGTCTTCAAACACTTCAGGTGCAACAATGACGATTTCACCCAGGTGTGTAGATTCTTTCTTAACTTGCATGCGCGGGATTTCACTCCTTCTGTCAGCGATTGGCGGAAAAACCAGAACCAGCCACCACACTTAACGGCTCAAGCGTAGGATCATCCCCTTTCGCGAGCCGGTGGAAGAATTCTTCGTACTGATCGGTGAGGATTTCCCAATTGTATTTCTCCCGGATCCGCTCCGGCGCCCGCCGGCGATAGCTTTCCGCAACCTCCGAATGATCCTCGATATACTGAAGTTTGCCAGCCAGTTCGTTTTCATCGCGTTCGAACAAGATCCCATAATCGGCCAGCACTTCCGCATTGGACGGCGTGTTGAGCGCCACAACACAATTGGCGCAGCCCAGCGCTTTGAGCATGGAAGGGTTAGTTCCCCCGGCGCTATGCCCGTGAACGTAAGCATAGGCGTTGCAGTGGATTTCTCGGAGGTGGTCCGGGTCGGCGATATGGCCCAAAAAGCGGACGCGTTTGTCCTGCGTCCGGCGCAGCTGCTCCACAAACGAACTGCGATAATTAGCGTCGCCAGCAATCGCCAGCAGTCGGTTGGACCTTACTCGTTCGAATGCCTGCATGATCAAGTCAGCCGAGTTTTCCGGCACCAGCCGACTCGCTATGAGGTAGTAGTTGAAAGGCGCTAGCCCGTAGTTTTGCACGACGTCAGGAGCGATTGAGCTTTCAACTTTGGCGGCACAGGGGATGCAGACAGAGCTTGTGCCAAACTCCTCAAGATAGACTCTTTGCATATCCGACGTATCAGTGATGATCCCTTTTGGAGAGATTCTGCCGACCCAGCGCGCACTCTGGTAGAGGAAAGCTCTCCCGATGCGGCCCCACTTGGTGCGTTTCCAATCCAACCCGTCCACCATAATCGCCACAGGCTTGCCAAACGAGCGCGGAATGATGCAAGGAAACGCATTCGTCAAGTTCCAGGCAACGATGACACTGGGGCGGCGGAAAAGCACATCAAGCATGGATAGGAGCGTGTGGGTGGGCGTTGCCAGAACCTTAGTATCTATGCCGGGCAGGTAGATCAGCCGAACGCCCTTATAGGACCTCGGTCGCTCGCGGAACTGGCTGCGGTGGCAGTACAGAAGCACCTCGTGCCCACGCGCTGCCAGCCGGGGCGCCAACTCCACCATCACGGCCTCCGCTCCGCCGTAGCTGTGCGGAATGCCCCTGGTGCCGCAGAATGCGATACGAAGCTTGCCGCTAGCAGAATCCAATAACCGACCTCAAAGCAGAATTGCGAGCCCTCGAGCCAGATCAGAGGTCACCGGGCCGAAAACGAATACCCAAACTTCCACGGCGCCCATCCCAAAATCCCTGTGCCATTTTCTTTACGCAGGCCAGCTTATGGGAGCCGAACAGCAGTGAGCCGCACGCATGACGAGTTAAATGACGCAACAGGAACCACTTGGTCTGGTGGTTGGGATAAAGCCACCATGCCGCATAAGTAAGGTTGCGGCTCAAGTAGTACTCCTGCCACGGAGCGTGATCCGACCACAAACCAGAGAAGCCCGGCACCCGGACTTGCCGGGCCTTCCCGACTTCGTGGGCCAGTCGACACCGCGTGATAACGGCAATCCTGTAGCCCTGCCCTCGGGCGCGCAGGCAATATTCATAATCGGGAAAACACACGAAAAAATCGGCTCTGGGCACACCGATTTTCCCGACTAGGTCGCGCCGCACCATACATCCCGAACCCATCACCAGATCGGCGAACCAGATCGGTTGCTGGAGTAATTCCGCGGGCGGCTTTACGTAACCATTTCGCCAAAACAAAGGCGGATAGCAAGTTCCCGTTTGCCGGTGGACGCACAAAGGCGCGGCCATTCCTACATCAGGATTCTTGCTCTGCAAGGACTCAATGCCCTGGACGAAAGCCTCTAAAAAGTCGCTGTCTGGCACGCTGTCGCCATCAAGCATCAAGACCCAGTCGTGCCGTTTTTCAATTGCTGCGTAAGTGAGGCCAACTCCCATGGCTCCGCCCCAGCCAAGGTTCTCCGACATCCCCAGCACTGTCACTTCGGGATAGCGCTCGGCAAGCAGCGCGCTGCTGCCATCCGACGACGCGTTGTCCACAACCACGACTTCTTCCAGTGGTCGGGTCTGCCGGAGGAGAGAGTCGATCTGACGCGGCAATACGTCTGCATCGTTGTAAGCCACAGTTACGCTTGCAATGGATGTCAACTATACCTCGATCCTGGCTGACTCACCTGACCGACCACGAGAGCCCTACTCTGAGGGCAAAAGGACCCCATAAAAAACACTGAGAACTGTTTATCTGTGTATGGTATTGCGGGCTACGAATCGAAATGACCAAGGGCATCCCGAACGGGTGAATTCGATCCCAGCGGGCCGGTGCCAGCCCACAATCTCAAACCTTCGAAGAAGGCTCGCTCGCGCAACGCGAAACCGCGCCCATCGATTCTGCGAAAAAGCAGTTTCATCAGCAAGCGCAATTGATACGCGGGGAGATAGTACAGGTTCTTCCAACTCAGATGCTTAAGCATGAAATAAACGTGATTGCGCGCGTTGAACCGTATGCTGAAATCAGACTGCCCGCCGCCGGTCAGTGAGCTCACCTTGTGCAGAAGGGTCGCTTGCGGAACATACCACATGCTGAGGCCCGCCTTCTTAGCACGGAAAGTGAAGTCTCCATCGTCGAAATAGACAAAATAGCGCTCATCCATCAGGCCAACCCGCTCGAATACTTCCTTACGCGCGAGCAGGCAACAGGTTGGTGCGTGTTCGATCCGCCGCGGCTCATCGTATTGCCCAAGGTTCTGCTCACCTTCTCCCCGATGCCTTCCGAGGTAGCCTTTCAGCGGCTGAAAGTCTCCACCCGCACACCATATCCGCTGCGGGTCATCGAAATATAGCATCTTGGGAGCAACCAGATCACAGGCATAGCGCTGCAATGCGTCGGCGAGCTTCTCAACTAAGTCGGCCTCGAATTCGGTGTCGTTGTTGATGAGTAGGATGGCGCGGCATCCCGCCCTCAAAGCCGCGGAAATTCCCCGGTTGTTTCCCGCAGCTACGCCGATGTTGGCGCCGCAAATGATGCGATTCACGTAGTGTTGGGGATACTGAGCCAACAGTTCCAGGGTCCGGTCCACCGAGCCGCTATCCACCACATAGAGAACCAAATCCGGGTAGGTTTGCTTAAGAAAGGAAGCCATGAAGCCGTGGATTACTTGCGCGCTGTTGTAGGTAACCGTCACCACTCCCACTTTTCCAAAGTTATTCATGGTAGAGTCCGCGATCACGCATCTGGGCCAATGACTCCTCATAACCAACGGACACCGGTGTTTGCGTCTGCGCCCAAGATAGAAAGCTCCGGACCCCGGTGGCAAACGCACAACTCGGCTGGTATGCGGTTTCCGCGCGGAGCTTGGCAATATCAGCTACGCTGTGCCGAATGTCGCCATGCCGAAAGGATCCTGTGATGACAATCGGTGAGCGACTGGAGAAAAAGCCTACGACTTGGCGGGCCACTTCAAGGACAGAAGCCCGCTGCCCCGTGCCGACATTGAAGACTCCCGCGTGCACATGATCTTGCATGACCTGCCACGTAGCTTCGACCGCGTCGTCCAGGTGCACGAAATCCCGGCTTTCTAAGCCATCTTCGAAGACCTTGACCGGCTGATTGGTTCTTGCGAGATTGGCAAAAATGGCCAGAATACCGGTGTAAGGGTTATGCAGCGATTGTCCGGCGCCATAAACGTTCTGATATCGCAGAGCCACCGCCGGAATTCCCACCACTTCGGCAAATAGGAACATGGTCTGCTCCTGCATTAGCTTGGTTAGGCCATAAAAGGAGGAGGGGCGCGGCGCGCAGGTTTCCGGGGTGGGCTGCACGGTTGCGGTTGCTCCGCAGACTGGGCAGAGCGGTTCGAAACAGCCAGCTCTGAGTTTCTCTACGCTTCTAGTTGCGGGAAGGACGGCGCCATGGGTATCACAATGGTATTGGCCCTCACCGTAGACCGCTCTGGAAGACGCCAAAACGATTCGTCGCAGCCGGCTGGGCTTCTGGTTCAGCAACGACTGCACCAGCACCGCCGTACCGTGTACATTGGTGTCCTCGTAGCGAACCACCTCGTACATGGATTGTCCCGTGCCGGTCTCGGCCGCAAGATGAACCACAATGTCTTGATTCTGCAGTGCGCGTCCGACGGCGTACGCATCACGCACATCGCCAACTTCCAGCCGAACCTGACCGGCAATGTCTGCGGGCAACGTGCGGTTTTCACCGTGCACCTGGGGATTAAAATTGTCCAAAATCGTTACCGTGCAGCTTTGCTTCAACAAGCGACGCGCGAGTGCCGATCCAATGAAGCCCGCACCGCCGGTAATCAAGACGTTCATCAATCAGCCAACTCGAGAGCTTGTCACTTCGATACAATCGCCTTGGCCAGCCCAGTCAATCATGTTCATCAACCACTGAGAACACAATCGCAATAACGGATTGTTAACCAGCCACCCCTCCGAGGACGTCTTCCCGTTGTGGCGGTTCAGCCAAATTTGACAACTTCCGACAATGCCAAAATAGTCGCCGTTATAGGCGACATTCTCAATCGCGAAATCGTTCTCCTGCAGCAGCGCAGTGAGCGTGCGGACCGAGTAGCTGAACGGATGTACGGGCGCGCCCAAGTACCACCAATAGCGGCCAAACCACTTGGCCGGCCAGCTTTCGACATTCGGCACTCCGAGCATCAGCTTGCCGCCGGGCTTAAGAATCCTGCGAATCTCCTGGAGCTGCTCCCGGGGATGGCACATGTGCTCGAAAGCATGGTTGGAACGTACGTAGTCGAAGTATTCCGACGGAAAACCCGCTTGCTCCAGCCTTCCACAAAAAATGTTGAGGCCGGCCAGGTCGCGGCCAACTCTTGCCGCGGCCTCATTGATTTCAACACCCCATGCGGTCCATCCGCGATGCTGCATGGTGCGGAGAAACCAACCGCTACCACAACCGATATCAAGAACCCTGCCCGGAATCGCAAATCTCGGATCCTTGGTCATGATCCGAAGGCCCAAGGCTCGCTTCAAGCCTTGCTTAAACGCGCTGGTCTGGAATTTGTCCTGATACGCGTAGTAGCTCGCGGGGTACAAGGCCGCCAGTTCTTCATCTGAACACATGGGGTTTAGGAAGACCAGGCAGCAGCCAAGGCAGCGCACGACGCGGAATTCCCCGGGGATTCCGTAATGGCGGTCCCTGGTGGTGTACATCTCCTCCCACAAAGGGCTGGAGCACAAAGGACATGCCCTCAGGAGTTCAGCCATTCCCTCACCGCCGGTCCAACGCGGTATCCGTTCTCACCCAAGCACCCTGCGCTTGATCATACTGACGGATGATTCTTGCCGGAATCCCTGCGACCACACTGTAATCGGGGAAGTCCCCTGCGACCACGGAATTAGACCCAACCACCACGCACTTGCCAAGTCGGACATTCGGCAAAACTACCGCACCGAACCCAATGAAACTCCCGTCGCCAATTTCTACAAAGGAGTCGTCCTGCTGGATCCGGGCACCAATCTTCAGCGGGTCGTGGACGTCGGAAAAAGGGTGGGTAACATCAACAATACAGCAATGGCCCGTGATCGAAACATTCGACCCTATGTGGACGTGGTTGTGGCAGATGATGTGAACGTTCTGCTCGATGTTGGTATTGCTTCCGATTGTCAGCTGCGGCGTTCGGTCCTTCCGGTCTTGAATCACCTCAAGCCGCACTCCGTCGCAGATGGATACCTTGTGACCAATACGAATGAACTTGGCATTTCTGATTCGTAGGGGACGGCGGACATAGGAGCCCTTGCCAAAATGCTGGAACAGAACCCGATAGAGGCAAATCCCCTTGAGCTTGTAGTACTGGGTGGCGAGTTCATCGAGTTTGTCCAGGAAGGGAAGGCACCAAAATCGACGCAGTCTCCTCTGTGGCAACTTGTTTTCTTGCAGCGAGGAAGACACCTCCGTCATGCGTGCCTGAAACGCAGCTTGCTGCGTTCGCCATCATGCAGTCCCCAGCGCCACATGCAAAAAAGCGTGGTAATGAAAGCCGCAGCCACCCAAATCATCTTTTCCGGCAAGCCCGCATCTGCTTGCAGATGAGAAACAACCGCGAACAACAGAAGAGGAGTGGCGCAGGCGAGGGGCCGCAGCAGCGCATCGCAAAAATAATCTACGCGGCGGAACTTCAGATCGGTGGTGCGCGGCATATTATAGAAATAGTTCCCACACACCCCAACCACCGACCCGACCAATGTTCCCAAAGCGACGCCCACCGCTCCAAAATAAAAGCCTGCGGCCACGCTGACCAGCAGGTTGGTGAATCCCTCCACCAGCGGTGTAACCGTGACCAGGCGTTGTTGGCCAGCCCCAATCAGAGTCATCACATAAGGGGTCGCCGAAAGTCGAATAATGTTTGCCGCCACCAGTACCTTGAGCACCAGAGCCCCCTTGGCGGCATAAGCCGGACCGACCCAAAGGGTAAGGATTGGGCCTGCTGCAACAATCAACGGGAGCCCGGTGAGCAGAAGCAGCAGCACACCGTACCGTGTCGTCGCCACCGTCAAGCGGCCAAGTTCGCGAGCGTCGCCGCGAGCCTGCAGCACCGCGGTGGAGGGGATCAAAGCGCCAAAAATCGCGTTCTGAAGGCCGGCAATGAATACTATTAGGCTGGCCGCTACCGCGTAGTAGCCCGCGGCTTTGAAGTCGAAGATCCCTACCAATGTGAGATCAAGGCCCGTAACCAGTAACATCGCAAACTGCCAAATGACCAGACTGAAGCAATAATCGAAGAGAATGCGCGCGCTGTTTCGTGAAACGAGCCGGAAACTTGCCCGCAGATCCGATGCCAACCGACGATATATCAAGTACTGAGCGGCGTAAGACGCCAGATTTACGGCGGCCATCACTGCCCCCATTCGCACCAAGTCCGCGTGGCTCCGGGCTGCCACCACAACCAGAATTCCACCAACGATTCTGGACAGGCCAACAGTCAAAGCAGGGATCTCCATCCGATGGAGACCCACAAAGACGCCGTTGAAGGCGGAGCCGGGCAGCCCAAGCGCCAAAGTGCCGGCTACGATCCACAGAGTGTTACGCGCTTCCCCCACCAGCGGCGCTGGCATTTTGGGAAAAATCTGGGACAGATGAAACCCGGCAAAGCCGGCCGCCAGGATTGCAACTGCTGCCGCTAGGGTCAAGGTTGCAAACGCCGTACTGACGATACTGTCGCGGTATTGGGGATCGCCGCGTTCATTGGCATTCGCGACAAACCGCCCGATCGCAGTTTGGATTCCAAAATCCAAATAGGCCACATAGGCGCTCAACTGCAGCACAATTACCCACGCTGCGTACCTTTCCACGGGCATCAGCCGGGTGAGAAACGGCGGCAGAAGCACCGCTACTACCGCCGTCGCGCAGCCGCGGGCCACATTCGCGACGGCGTTCTTTGCCAGGCTAAGGATTTCTTTGTCGTTCAAGTTCTTAGGAACCAAACGCGGGTCGATTTGAGAAGGGCACGGCTAGCCAAGAAACTCAAGCAGAGAACGGGCCCGGATCATGAGGCCATAAAGTCTAGGAGCATCCCGGCGCATGAACGAGGTTATCTCCTCGGCTAACTGCTTCATGGGATGACCCGGGTCTGTTTTGCGCCACGCGTCCGCCGCGATGACGCACAACATGCTCAGAAGCAGAGACAGCACCACGCCTAGAAGCAGCAGAATTGTTCTGGGAGGAAATGACTTTCTTTCAGGCACGTCGGCGGGATCAAGTACCTTAACGGTCGGGATCTCCTTGGCCTCTTCGATCTTGGCCATTTCGTACTCTTGGGTGAGGAGTTCGTAAACCGTCTCCTGGATTTTCACCTCCCGGTAGAGGTCAACCCAGCGAATTCCCAGCAGCGGCAACTTGCGAATGGGGGGATACAGCTCATCCGGAGCGGCGGACTTGTCAGAGTTGAGGTTGCTGCTCCCCCCGATTTTGGCCAGCTGGTTCTTCAGCTCGGTAATGCGGGCCTGGAGTGAGCGGATTCTGACATTATTGCTCGTATAAATCTGCGCCAGCCCCTGCAGCTCCGACTCGGCGGCGATCAGTTGGCCCTCGAGAGCGGCTGCTCCTTCCACCATCGCCTTGCTCTGGTCGGTAATGTCGAGCATGGTGTTCTGGCTGGCATACTCGCCGAAACTCTTGGAGGCCGCGTCCAGATCGCGTTTGGCGGTTTGCAGCCGTTGCTCGACGAATATTCGTTCCCGGCGCGCAGACGAGGTGGAGACTTGAGCCACCACCCGGTCCAGCTCTTCCACGTAAGCCTGCGCTATCTGTTGCGCGCGACGGGGATCTCGATCGGCGACGGCAATGGTGATTACACCGCTTTTCCGATCCTGCGTAATGTCGGTGCGATTGTTTAGCTGCTTGCGTGCAGTTTCCCAAAGCTTCCTTCCATAAACCTTGCGCAAGTCAAAGCGGTTGACAATGGCATACTGGACCGTCCGGCTGTGCAGAATGTCCACGAATACCTCGCCGGTATTTTTCACCCCCAGCAACTGGCCCGCAAGAGCTCCCAAACCCGCTAAGCCTCCTACGTTTCCCAAGGCGCTTCCCGCGCCGCCGGATGACCCGGCAGTCATCGCCGCCAGCATGCCAAGCCCGGACCCCGACTGGTCCGGCGGCATCAGCCGCGTGGTGGACTCAAAGCTCTTGGGGATCAAGAAAACCACCACCAACGAGAGCAGGATTCCGGCCACGCTCAGCCGCCCGACGAAGCGTCGTCGCTCCCACAGCAGCAGACTCCAGTGGACGCTTGCGTCGGTCACGATCTCCTCTCGGGCATGACTCAAGCCTAGTGATTCCACCTCATTCCTAGACTCGACCACAGAAGACACGGCTTGTGCTCTCCGATTCACACTGAACTCCCGCTAGTTTTTTTCAGAATCACGCTGTTGTATCGGTTGCCGACTCTCCGCTGCCCGCTTGCGTGGACTCGCCTTGCTACTTCCCCAGCCTCCAGTTCGGATAATATTGCAACTGAATAGACGCGGTGACATTTGACTGAGCGGTTGGGGTGAGAACCGGAAATCTCCAAGCCTCATATTGCAACCCTCCCGAAAAACCAACTCGCGAGGATAGGTAGAAGTTCCCTCCCGCCGAGCAGTCAACGAGTCGACCGCCGCCAATGAAGTCTTTGCTCACGGTCTGCAAGCGATAGCTTACCTGAAAATTGGTGCGCGGCGAAAACGAGTAGGTCAACCAACCCTGTCCGCCCCGGCCGGCCCGACCGATCCAGTTTCCCAGTAAGTAGTTGTCGTTGGTGTAACCGGAAAGGAACCGGCGATAGTCCGCGTAGACGAAGCCCGGCGAAAATTCCTTGGTGCGCGACTCGTTGATGCCTTCGGCCCGCAATTCCAGGTGGGGGATTTTAGGTATCTGCGGCAGATAAATACCCGGGTTGACATTAGCGCGAGTCGAGCCGAGGGGCGAGATTTCATCCACGACTAAGGAATCCATGTACAACGTCAGCCAATTTCTCACACCCGGGACCCGATAGGTAAAGTCAGCTGCCGAAATTCGCTTCCCCGGATTGTTCGCCGCTGTGGGTGAATGGATGTAATAAGTGCGGAAAAAATTCCCAAACGTGACCGGAAGTCCCGGGCCGCCGAACATCGCCGTGATTCCCATGCCGAACTCCAGGTTAGGAGTCGGTTGGAAGCTGATTTTGTCTCCGTGGATGAAGGGCTGCGGGACAATGTTGGGCCCAACGACGTCTTTATAGCCGGGGTACGATTGGCAGCTGGGAACAATGCAATATTCCCAATGGTGCCCCGAGAGTTGCCCGAGAAAGAATTCCGTCCGGAAAGGCCCAAGGATGTGTGACAACCCTGGTATCTTGTGGGGCGCAAGATCATCAATCCTCACCATCGGAAAGGGCTCGGCATTATTACTCATCAATAATGATCCCGACTCGCCAGGACCGAGCCACGCACTCTGGTTGCCGAAGGAAATCTGGACATTGTTGATGTTGACGGAAGCCATGCTGTCCAGCAACCGCAAGCGATTCACCTCGGCTGTCCCATTGGGTAGCGGCGGAGTACCATCTGCGGCAGCAGTTGCCGCGAGCACCTGCGCTGATTCCGATGGCATGGCGGGCGCATGTTGATATTCCCCGCGAACGTAGAACGCCACAGGCCCAGTCTCAGCGTCGGCAGTCACACCGGTGACGTTGTTGAACCCTTCCCAGTACGGCCTGCCATAGTCATTCACGATCGTTTGGCCAAAGTGGAAGCCATCGCGAAGCGGCGTGCCGGAAATCTCCATGGCACGGGTATAGACTGATTCCACTCGGGCGCCAACGTTCGCTGCTCCGTCCAACCTTGAAGTCTCCGTGCTGAATTCGGCAGTCAGCGCCTCGTAAATCTTGCCTGCCTCGCCCTGGTCGCCGCCTTGTGGAAACTTGTTGGCAACATCCTCAAGCATTCGCGCGCACGACATGCGCGTCCACGGCCTCATGCCCAGCACGTTCGACTGCACATAGCCTAACGCTATCAGGCGCTCCAAGGCGGGATAAATCCAACTATCGAGCGGCACGTAGGGCGAAGCCATATAATTCGGGTTTCGGGCCTTCTCGCCGCTTCGCTCTTCGAACCCGCTGCCCCAGCCCGAGCCGCCCACTTCCGGATCGTGATGTGCCCGGTAAACCTGGCGTCCGAAATACCAGCCCAGAGCGCTACCCACCACTACATCCGACGGGAAATGCTGCCGGGCAGTTACGCGGGTGAGGGTCACCGCAGTTGCGGCGCCATAGGCCGCCATCTGGCTCAACCAGCCGGGATACTCATGCGCCATGACGCTGGCAATGGACCAGGCGATGGCCGAATGTTCTGAAGGGAACGAGCCTCCCCCAGTGAAGAAGCTTCCGTTGCCGTTGCCTTGGACAGGCCGTTGCCTCTGCGTGATCTCCTGGAACAGGTAGGTCACCCCTGTGGCATTGATGGCGGCCTCGCCCGCCAGCAGCCCGCTTTCTGACAGACGGTCGTCGTGGGTCACATGACCCAGTACAAAAGCCCCACCACCCGCCGCAATCAGTCCGTAAGTGGTGTAGTCGGAAATATTCAGACTGGTTTGCATGTGGCTTGGGTTTACCTGCTTCGACCACCAACTGTCACTGGCAATGAACCCAGCCGTGATACCGGTGAATGGTGCAGCCCACTTGAGGTCTTGCACCCGGAAGCGCGCCGGTGATGTCCAGAACTGTTCTTGATCTCCGGCTAGATGTTTGAGAAAAGGCATGAGCAGCCGATTGTTGGGGTCCTCGCCGGGCTGAAGATCGAAGCTGCGCCTAGGCTCCTTGTCAGAATCCGCGGCCGACGGCTTGTCACCCTTACCCGAAGCCGGAATCGCAGGCGCGGGTTGCCCATCGGCGGCGGTTTGAGCGTGTAGCGTCGCGGCCATCGCGATCAGCAAAGGAAAAATGAACAGGCGTAACCGCACAACAGGATGTCGTCGCCAACTGAGACCCATCCTCAGAAGCTCTTGGCATAGAAAGCAGCGATCGCCACCGCCTGCCCGATTTGCGCTCCTAAGGCCAGATTCTGGAAGGCGTGGCTGACGGAGTAGACTTTTCGAGGCACCACCACCATGTCTCCGGGTTGCAAAGCAGCACTCGTCACCCCACCCCCAATAATTCCTCCGGAGCCGCCCGCTACCGAGCCGTCTGCGCGAATGACGAAAATCGCTTTCCTCTCAGCTCCGGTCGTTGGACCACCGGCCTGCTTCAAGTACCAGTCCGCATTGCGCCCGGGTTTGAAGGCAATTCCGGTCGGATTGTAAACCGCGCCGTCCACCAGCACCATGCTGGGTCTCTTGGGAATGTGAACGCGATCGCCACCACGCACCTGAATGTCAGCAGACGTGTTCGCCCAGTGTTGCAGCTTGCCGGAAATGTGAATCACTAAACGGCCTTCCGGCGGAGTGTTCTGCAAACTCTCCAACGTGGCTTCATACTGCTCCACCACAGCCTGCTTGGCCAATTTGTCTTCCCCGGTTTGCTCCGGGGTCAGCTTAACGTTAGCTTCCTGGCCCTGCACGCTTTGGATCATGGCAAGCCGGTTCTTGTCTTGCAAATCTCTAATCTCTGTCCGTTCAAAAACTGCACCGTACGGATAAGCGCTGGGGAGAAAGCCACCGGCGCGTTGGATAATCGAGCTGAGGCGCTCTCCCTCCTGGATCCCATAAGTGCCGGGATGTACCACTTCCCCGGTCAACTCGATGGTGGCGCCGACGTCTTTCCAACCGGTCAGTTGCCGCACGGTAAGTACATCGCCGTCCCGTAGTCGAACGTCGGCGTCTGGCGCGCCTTCCATCGCTTTGCCGATCGGAACGGAGACGTGGTCGCTAACGATCTTAGTTCCTTGCTGAACTTCATAACGCGTCAGGTCGGCTTCGTCGGTATAGGCGCCGCGTTTGAAGCCACCAGCCACGCGCACCAGGTCAGCCGCGCTCATGCCGGCGCCCAGCGGGTACTTGCCCGGACGGCCAACTTCTCCTTCAATGTCCACGGTTGGCGGATCAAGCTTGTTGAGATTGCGATGAATGAAAACCCGGTCTTTTGGCTCTAAGACAATATTGTCCTTGGCGTCGCCGGCCAGAGCTTTAGCAAGATTGACGCTAAGGACCGTCATTTTCCCATCACTGGTTTTGCGGAACACTTGCGCATCGTCGAGCAGCGCGTCGGGGGTCGTTCCCCCCGCCAGGTAGACTGCATCCCGCAGGTGCGGAGTGCCATTGGTCAAGTGATCGCCTGGATCACGCACTTCACCGGTAACAGTGATGACCGGCGGATCCTCGAAATCGTACTTGCTGAACACCCGCACCGTATCGAAAGGCTTAAGTTCCAAATCCTCGTCCTTGCCAGCCAGTGCATCGTCCAAGTTAAACGCCATCACGACTGGCGTGAAATCAGGCTGGGTCAAGCGAATGATTTCCGCGTGTGTCGTGGAGGGCTCCGGCAATAGATCCTTGTACGACTTGACCAGATCGGTAACTTTCATACCCTCGCGATAAGCAAACTTTCCCGGCCGCGAAACGTAGCCATCCAGGTAAACCGTCTTATCGGCGTAGGGCAGGATTGGAGTGATCTTGATTTTGTCTCCGTCTTGAATGGCAAAATCTTCCAGCGCCTTCCGGGCACTGGCATCGCTGTCGGTCTCGGGGATGTCCAACCGCAGCATCGTACGAGTCTCGTGGTCCACCACCCGCTCGACATCCACGTGGCGAAGGGTGCCGGTGGGCAGAACCCCTCCCGCGAGCTCCAATACCTGCGCCAGGCCCTGTTCACCATGCAATTCATAGATTGCCGGGCGTCGCACCATGCCCTCGATGGTGACCTCACCCTTTAACGGTGGCACCCGGATGGTGTCTCCCGGCTGGAGCCCCTGCAGATCGGCGCGAGTGCCATGCAGTAAGAGGTCGTAAACATCGACTTCCTGTATCATCTGGTTACCACGAAAATGCTGGACGATTCTCAGCGAACCCCCAGACGTGGGCCCACCCGCGGTGTAGACAGCATTCAGCGGCGTGGACAGGGAACTCACATCGTAGGCGCCCGGACGCTCTACATCCCCCACGACATACACACGAACCGTGCGGATGCGGGAAAGTGACACATCGGCATTCGTGTCGCGGAACTGCCCTCGCAGCACGGCCTGCACCGTGCGTTGGACATCGCCCAGGCTATGCCCCGACACCTCCACGGCTCCCACCTCGGGCAAAGCAACACGGCCTTCCCGATCGACTACCCGCTGCAACCGCTGGGAGACTCCACCTGTAAGGTTAATGGTCAATCCGTCGCCCGGCCCCACCACGTACTCGGGTCCTGCTGGGAGATCCATCGGCAGCTGCTCAAGGTTTCCCGTGCCGCTGCGGAAGACATCCTCGCCGAAGCGTTCCAGAACCGGCAAACGCCTCGAGTACTGGGCATAGAGGTCGTATAAAGACGGAACGTCGGCATAGGGATTTGGCCGATGGCGGAGCCTGGGCTGCTGGGGGACACTCGGAAAGTAAGGCGGGGGCAGTTGCGGCGACACTTGGTTGCTCATACCCGCTCCGCTCAGCGAAGCTCCCATGCCGCTGGGCTGACCGAGGAGAGAACTGAGCGATGATCCGAGGGAGGATCCTAGCGATGATCCTAGTGAGGGGGGCAAAGTCAATCCCGAGATCCCAGCCCCGGTTGAACCCATGCCCTTCCCCGCCAGTAGTGAAGAAATGCCAGTCTGGCTGGCGCTCAACAGGCTGGGAAGCTCGTCCGCTTGAATGCTCGCCATTTGGCTTTCATCGGTGTCCATGTCGAAGTAGCCGCCAGTCGGCTGGGCCTGGGTCATCTCTAATTGACGGCGGTAGTCCGGGAACAGGCCCGGGGTGGTCTGCGACGGCGGGTATGGCAGCTGAGGATTCTGTTGCTGAGGAGATGGCTGCTGCTGAGGATACTGCTGTTGCGGATATTGCTGCTGCGGATACAGCGAAGGCGCATATGGCTGCTGGTTCGGCGCCTGCGTGTACTGGGGCTGCCCGAACAAAGAAGGCGCCATGCCGTACGGGAAGTACTTGAGCATATCGCAATCCACATCGCCTTCGTGTTTCGTCCAGTACACTTCCTCCTCACTGGGAATGTGTGCTGTGGTGATGTCTTGGGATTTCTGGTCCTGTGCCTCTGCCTTTGCCAGAGCTTCGCTGCTCATCGGCATTGGCTGCCGGCATGGCAGGTTGCGTGCCAGTTCGTCGCGGGTGGGCTTGGCACGGATGTACTGGCGATCCTCAATTTCGCGCGTGGCGATTACGCGGGCGTTGTCATCCTCGCGAATCAGGCGGAACAAGGCGTCATCCGTCAGGTTATTGGGATCGAGCACTCTTCCCTGCTCGAAGGCTTTACGAACCAGCGCCTTTTTCACTTGCAGCAACAGTCCGGGTTCCTGGCGAAGGATCAAGAGGATCCTGTCGGCAGAAAGCGAAACCATCTCCTCGGCTTCTTGTTCCGCCCGGGACTTGGACTGGTCAATCGCCGTGCTGCGGCCATACAAGCCGTATCCGGCCGATTGCTGTCCCCACGCCGCGGGGAAACAGCCAGCCGCCACCAATACCAACGCGCCCAGTAGCTGGGCACCGCCACGGAAAACTTCAGACATCTTTCTCATAAAACCTCTGTTGGGAGGAACTCCCTATTTTGTTCGACCGCGCTTTGGTCACCATGAACCAGACTCA
>Ga0187784_10001819_pt1 | contig 17051 bp, 19 predicted proteins | sample 1015_SJ02_MP15_2_FD_132964 | JGI IMG/M metagenome (GOLD analysis project Ga0187784, IMG submission 132964) | Tropical peat soil microbial communities from peatlands in Department of Meta, Colombia - 1015_SJ02_MP15_20_MG | ecosystem: Environmental > Terrestrial > Soil > Wetlands > Peat | place...
CCAGTCGCGCTCGGCGGCGTCGATAAAACCGTAAAGATGGATGTGGTCCTCGCGAACGTGCGTCTCGATGAGGAGCCGCGCCGCAGCCCCAGCCTCGAGCTGCCCGAGCGTGCGGGTCGAGGCGAAGACGAGGTAGCCGACGCCACCGACATCGACGATCGCGCCGTCGGGGCCGATATGGTCGAGAATGCCGGTAAGCTTGGCGATCATCGCATCCGCATCCAAGCATTCATCGTGCCGGCGTGATGCGCGTGGCAGATCGCCACCGCCAGCGCGTCGGCAGCGTCGGCCTTGACCGCCGTACAGCCGGGTAAGAGGCGGCGCACCATCATCTGCACCTGCGTCTTTTCGGCATGGCCGGCGCCGACCACCGATTTTTTGACCATGTTCGCCGAGTATTCGGCGACAGGCACGCCGCGCTCGGCCGGCGCCAGCAGCACGACGCCACGCGCCGCGCCGAGCCGCAAGGTCGAGACCGGGTTCTTGTTGACGAAAGTCTCCTCGACCGCGGCGGTGTCCGGTCGAAACCGCTCCAGCACCTCGCCGATCTGACGGAACAGCGCCACCAGCCGCTCGCCAAACGGCAGGTCCGCGGCAACGCTGGCGACGCCGTCGGCGACGTGCGTCAGCCGATTGCCGTCAACGTCGATCACCCCCCAGCCGGTGTGGCGCAGCCCGGGATCGAGGCCGAGAACGCGCATCCCCCTTAATCCCCCTCGCCCGCTCAGGCGCTCAGCCGCGCCATAACGTCCTCGCCGACCTCGAAATTGGCGTAGACGTTTTGCACGTCGTCGCTGTCCTCCAAGCTCTCGAGCAGCTTGAAGAGGCTCGTCGCGGTCTCCTCGTCGATCGGCGAGGTGGTCTTCGGACGCCAGGTCAGCTTCGCCGATTGGGCCTCGCCAAAGCGCTGCTCGAGCGCGTCCCGCACCTCGTTGAAATCGCCGACCTCGGTCAACACGAGATGGCGTTCGTCATCGCTTTCGACGTCGCTCGCGCCGCAGTCGATCGCCGCTTCGAGCATGTCATCGGGACTAGCCGTCTCCGCAGGATAAACGATCTCGCCGGCGCGCGAGAACATAAAGCTCACCGAGTTGGTCTCACCGAGCGCCCCCGACGATTTGGTGAAGGCGGCACGCACCTCGCTCGCGGTGCGATTGCGATTATCGGTCAGCGCCTCGACGATGACCGCGACCCCGCCCGGCCCGTATCCCTCGTAGCGCACCTCCTCGTAATTATCGCCGGCCTCGGCGCCGGCGCCGCGCTTGATCGCGCGGTCGACCGTGTCCTTCGGCATGTTGGCCTGACGCGCGGCGAGCACCGCGGCTCGGAGCCGGGGGTTGGCGTTAGGGTCGGGCAGGCCCATGCGGGCGGCGGTCGTCAACTCGCGGATCAGCTTCGTGAAAATCTTGCCGCGCTTCTTATCCTGCGCGCCCTTGCGGAACATGATGTTCTTGAATTGCGAATGGCCAGCCATCCGAAACGGTCCTCAAAGTTTTTTCCTGGCCGGAAACGCGCAGGCTCCCCTACCCGCTCCCGGCGGCCTAACAATCCAATATGGCAGGATTGGGGCGCAACGGCGAAGCACGGCGTCACACCTCGCGCTTCGCGCGAGGTTACCGCGCGCAACAATTACACGAGGAAGGGCAAAAGCGACCGCGATTCGGCTATGCCGCCGCCTCTCCCTGCTCCTCGCCGCCGTAGCGGGCCGAAAGGTCCGCGACTTCTTCCGGCGCGATCTTCTTGAAGAGCGGCGGCGGCACCGTGAATTTGTGACCGGGCTTCACCTTCTGTAACTCGACAGGCATGGCATCTTTGGGCCAGTAATCCGCGCCGACTTCGATCCCGAGCGCCTCCCACAGCCGGGCGCACGTGTCGGGAATGATCGGCGAGCCGACGATCGCATAAAGCCGGATCAGGTTGATCGCCATGCGCAGGATAACGGCGGCGCGATCCTTATCGGTCTTGATCTGGGTCCACGGCGCCGCGCGGTCGACATAGACATTGCCGATCACCCATAGCTCGCGCAGCGCCTCGGCGGCGCGGCGCAGCTGCATCGCCGCGAGGCTGGCGGTGTAGCGGTCGATCGCGGCTTGCAGATTGGCGGCGAGCTCAGTTTCCATCGGGCCGGGCTGGCCACCATCTGGCACCACGTCGCCAAACCGGTTGCTGCAGAATCTCAGCGTCCGATTGACAAAATTGCCGAACGTATCGGCCAAGTCCTTGTTGCACACCCCGGCGAAGCCGCTGAAGGTGAACGAGGAATCGTCGGTCTCGGGGGCGTTGGCGACGAGCCAATAGCGCCAGTAATCGGACGGGTATTCGGCGAGCGCCTGGTCGAGAAAGATGCCGCGCTTCTGGCTGGTCGAGAACTTGCCGCCGTAAAAGGTCAGCCAGGAAAAGCCCTTGATGTAATCGACGAGCTTCCAGTTCTCGCCCGAGCCGAGGATCGTCGCCGGGAAGCTAACCGTGTGGAACGGCACGTTGTCCTTCGCCATGAACTCGACATAGCGGACATCGTCGGCGTCGAACCACCAGCTCTTCCAGTCGCGCGTTTCGCCCGGCGTCGCGGCGTCGGCCCATTCCTTGGTTGCGGCGATATACTCGATCGGCGCGTCGAACCAGACGTAGAACACCTTGCCGTCAAAACCCGGTCGGTCGACCGGGACGCCCCAGCGCAAGTCGCGGGTGATGCCGCGATCCTGCAATCCTTCCTTGAGCCAGCCTTTGGCGATCGACGACACGAGAAGCGGCCAGTCCCTGCGCGAGTCGACCCATTCCTCGACCCGGTCGGCAAGCTTGGTGAGCTTCAAGAACAAATGCTTGGTCTGGCGCACCTCGAGATTGCGGCTGCCGGAGATCGCCGAGCGCGCATCGATGAGGTCGGTCGGCTCCAGGAGCCTTGTGCAGTTCTCGCACTGGTCGCCGCGCGCGTTCTCGTAGCCGCAATGCGGGCAGGTGCCGGTGATGTAGCGGTCGGGCAGGAAACGGCCGTCATCGATCGAATAGACCTGGGCGATCGCGCGCTCCTCGATGAAACCCGCGTCGTCGAGACGATGGTAGAAATGATTGGTCAGCTCGTGGTTTTGCGGCGACGAGCTGCGGCCGAAATAGTCGAAGCTGAGCGCGAAGTCGCGATAGATCCGCGCCTGAATCTCGTGCTGCTCACGGCAATACTCCTCGACCGGCAGCCCGGCCTCGTGTGCGGCGATCTCGGCCGGCGTGCCGTGCTCGTCGGTGGCGCAAATAAACAGCACCTCGTTGCCGGTCGCGCGCATAAACCGCGCATACACGTCGGCACTCAGCATCGAGCCGATCAGATTGCCGAGATGCTTGATGCCGTTGATGTAGGGCAGCGCCGAGGTGACGAGGACTTTGGCCATCGGGGAGCTATATCACAACGCCGGCACGTGCGAAGCGAGGCAGCCGCCGACGCACACCGGCTCGATCCGGCGAGCGAGGCCGGTCGCGTCGTCGGTCATGACAAAAGCGCCGCAAAGCGTCGCCTCACCCGATGCGGGCTCGGGCTTTCTCGCGCCGGGCATCTTGGTGACGAAACGACGGATGGACGCCTGTTTTTCGAGGCCGATCACCGAGTCGTAATCGCCGCACATGCCGATATCGCTGATATAGGCGGCACCGCCCGGCAGAATGCGCGCGTCCGCAGTCGGGATGTGGGTGTGCGTGCCGATCACCGCCGAGACCCGGCCGTCGGCGAAATGGCCGAGCGCATTTTTCTCGCTCGTCGCCTCGCCGTGGAAATCGACGACGATGGCAGTGACGTCGCGGCCGAGCGCATGTCCTTCGATCGCCGCGTCGAGACCACGGAACGGGTCGTCGAGCGGATCCATAAAAAGCCGGCCCATCAGATTGACGACAAGCACCGACCGGCCGTCGCCAAGCTGGTGCAGCCTTGTGCCCGAGCCCGGCGTGCCCGGCGGGAAATTCGCCGGGCGCAACACACGCGGGTCGCGCTCGATATAAGGGATGAGCTCGCGCTGGTCCCAGACATGGTTGCCGGTGGTGAGAATGTCGGCGCCGGCTTCGTAGAGCTCGCCGGCGATCTTCTCGGTGAGGCCGAAGCCGTGCGCCGCGTTCTCGGCGTTGACGATCGCAACGTCGATCTGAAGATCGCGGCGCAACACCGACAGATGCGACGTCACCGCCTCGCGGCCGGGCTGACCGAACACATCACCGAGAATGAGGAGGTTCACGCGTTTCCTGCCATCGAAGTGCGAGCGGAGCCGCCTCGGCCGTCGGCTTGCAACTCCCTCGTGGCCCGCCGTAGCAGGTGGGCGCCGTATAACGCGGCCACGACCGCGTCAGGCACGGCTCCCAAGAGGTAGGTATCGGCCCCGGGGCTAATGCGTCCTAACGCACCGCGCAGCCCCGCCCGCAAGGCTATTAGCTAGGCAGATTCGAGCCGCGCCGCAATGCTCTCGATGCGCTCGGCGATGCCGTGGATGCCGCTGGCGAGCGCCTCGACGCCGTCAACGGCCGCAACGCCACGCGTCGAGCGGCTGCGCTCCTGCTGCACGATATCGCCGGCGTCACTAAGCTCGTCGGCGATGACAAGCGCCGCGAGAAGGATCAGCCGCGCCTCGCCGATTTGTCCGTGGCTGCGGACGAAATCGCCGATTTTGCCGTCGACATACTGCGCGAGACGACGAAGGCGCGGCTCCTCGCCGTCGGCGCAGTTCAGCGGAAAGGCGCGGCCGTTGACGGTAACGACGATCTCGCCCATCGGACCCGTCAGCCTTGCTCGTGCAGCACTTGGCCGATCTTGTCGAGCGCGGCCTCGACACGGGCAACAATTTCCGCCGCGGTCGCCGCGAGATTTTCGTCCTTGGCCTGATGCTCGGCCGCGAGCCGCGCCGCGATTTCCTCGCTCGACAGACCAGGCGCCGCCTCGAGCCGCTGCACCGCGCGCTCCAGCCTCGCCAACGCGTCGTCAAGTTCGCTCATGCGCTAGCTTAGGTTCGCAGAGCAAGAGGCGTCAACGCAGTAGCGCCCCTTTGCTGCAAGGCGATCCGAAGATCAACGCACCCGCTCGTATTTTTGCAACGAGCGGATGTAGTTGGGCCGCGGCGTGTCGGGATAGAATTGCGGCCATTGCGTCCACGACACCTCGCCGACATAGAGATCGCCGCGCGAGTCGACGGCCATGCCGTGCGGCCCGAGGAACGCGGTCGGCGCGGTGCCGGCGAAGCGGTCGCCGAAACGGGCGAGCAAATTGCCCTTGTGATCGACGATGCTGACGCGCGGCCCGAGATTGCCGACGTCCTTGTTGACCGCCTGCACCGGTCCCAGTTCGCCGATAAAGCACACCGGGTGGTGCACATAGTCCATGTATAGGCCGCACGGCCGGTGCAGGTTGTTCCACTGCGCCTCGTATTTGCCGTTGCCGTCAAACACCTGCACACGATGGTTCTCGCGGTCCGCGACATAGACCCAGCCGTCGGCATCGGTGCAGATGTTGTGAACGATGTTGAACTCGCCTGGATTGCTCCCCGACTCGCCCCACGACATCAGGAGTTTGCCGTCCGGCGAATATTTATGGACGCGTGAATTGCCGTAACCGTCAGAAACGTAGATTTCGCCCTTTGGCGACAGCGCGGTGTGGGTGCAGCGATGGAACGGCTCGCCCGACATATAGGGCGCAGGCTTGCCCGGGACGCCCAGCTCCATGAGTACCCTGCCGTCCTCGAGCCGGCATTTGCGCACAAAACTGCCGCCGTCGTCGGTCAGATAGATCGAATCGTCCGGACCCATGTGGACGCCATGCGCCCTCGGATACTGCCCTTCGCCCCAGGAGCGCAAGAAATTGCCCTGGCGGTCGAAGACCATCATCGGGTGCTCGCCGCGATTGAACACGTAGACGTTGTCGTTCTTGTCGCAGCCGACCGCGCCCACTTCCTTGAACGACCAGCCGTCGGGCAGCTTCGCCCAGTTCTCGATGATCCGATACTTGTAGTCGCCCGATCCGACGATGATGTCCGCCACGGCTCCGCCCTCCCCGGTGTGATGCGACAAACCTTAGCCAGCCGGCGTTTGCGAGACAATCAGCGACGCCGCGCCCGGGCTATGCACCAACGGACCCTGCGCCAGGCGTTTCCCCCTACCGGCAATGCGAGATAGAGTATCGACATGAGCGCCCACGACGCCCCAACCGCGACCGCCGCCCCCCTTCCCGCCCCGCGCGACCCGCATCTCTTCCGCATGGCCAACGCCCTGCGCGCACTCTCGATGGACGCCGTCGAGCAGGCAAAATCCGGCCATCCCGGAATGCCGATGGGCATGGCGGATATCGCCACGGTGCTGTTCAGCCAGTTCCTCAAATTCGATGCCGCTGCGCCCGATTGGCCCGACCGTGACCGCTTCATCCTGTCGAACGGGCACGGCTCGATGCTGCTCTACGGCCTTCTGCACTTGACCGGCTATGCGGACATGACGCTCGAGGAGCTGAAGCGGTTTCGCCAGCTCGGCAGCAAGACCGCCGGACATCCCGAGCGTGGCCTCGCGACCGGCATCGAGGTGACCACCGGGCCGCTCGGCCAGGGCATCGCCAATTCGGTCGGCATCGCGCTCGCCGAGCGGATGCTCGCCGCCGAGTTCGGCGACGACGTCGTCGACCACCACACCTATGTGTTCTGCGGCGACGGCTGCCTCATGGAAGGCATCAGCCACGAGGCGCTGTCGCTCGCCGGGCATCTGAAGCTCAGCAAGCTGATCGTCTTCTGGGACGACAATTCGATTTCGATCGACGGACCCACGAGCCTCGCGGTCGATGACGATCAGGTCGCGCGTTTCGTGGCGCATGGCTGGGCGACCGACCGGATCGACGGCCACGACCCGGCGGCGATCGCCGCGGCGATCAAGAAGGCGCAAGGCAATGATCGGCCAACGATGATCGCCTGCAAGACGGTGATCGCCTTTGGCGCGCCGACCAAGGCCGGCACCGCGGCGGCGCATGGCGCGCCGCTCGGGCCCGACGAGATCAAGGGCGCCAAAGACCGGCTCGGTTGGGAATATCCCGCCTTTGTCGTGCCCGACGACATCCGCGCGTGGTGGAAGGACGTGGGCGCGCGCGGCGCGGCGGTGCGGCGCGACTGGGAGGCGCGCCTCGGTAAGCTCGACGCCGCGAAGCGCGGCGACTTCCAGCGCCGCTTCCGCCGCGAGCTGCCAGCGGCGGTGAAGGAGGCGCTCGTCAAGGCAGGCGAGGAATTCCGAGCCAAGAACGCGAAGATCGCCACCCGTGTCGCCTCGGGCGAGGTGCTCAACGCGCTGGTGCCGGTGCTGCCCGAACTGGTCGGCGGCTCGGCCGACCTCACCCCCTCCAACAACACCAAGGCCAAGGGCCAGGCCGAGGTCCAGCGGCCGACATATGCCGGGCGCTATATCCATTACGGCGTGCGCGAAATGGGCATGGCTGCGGCGATGAACGGCATCGCCGCGCATGGCGGGCTCATCCCCTATGGCGGCACGTTCCTCACATTCACCGACTATGCGCGGCCGTCGATCCGCCTCGCCGCGCTGTCGGAATTGGGGGTCATCTACGTGATGACGCACGATTCGATCGGGCTCGGCGAGGACGGCCCGACGCATCAGCCGGTCGAGCATTTGGCGGCGCTGCGCGCCATCCCGCACCTCAACGTGTTCCGCCCGGCCGACCCGATCGAGACCGCCGAATGCTGGCTTTTGGCTCTCGAAAACCGGCTTACGCCGTCGATTCTGGCGCTGACCCGCCAGGGCGTGCCGCTGCTCCGCGCCGCCGCGGATCACGGCGAGAACCGCTCGGCCAAGGGCGCCTATGTCTTGAGCGAACCCGGCGGCACGCGGCACGTGACGCTGCTCGCGACCGGATCGGAAGTCGGCGTCGCCGTCGCCGCGCAGCAGCAGCTCGCGTCGGAGGGCATCCGCGCCGCGGTCGTGTCGATGCCGTGCTGGGAGCTCTTCGAGCGCCAGGACGACGCCTATCAGAGCGCGGTGCTCGGCAGCGCGCCGCGCGTCGGGGTCGAGGCTGGGGTACGCACCGGCTGGAACCGCTGGCTCGGGCGCAACGCGGCTTTCGTCGGGATGACGGGGTTTGGCGCCTCGGCGCCGGCGGAGGCGCTCTACCCGCATTTCCACATCACGCCGGAACGGGTCGCCGAACTCGCGCGCTCGCTGATCGCCAGCCCCGCCGCCGCGGCACCGGCCCATAAGCCCGAGCGCGATTAGTCGCCGCCAGCCACCCAAAGGAGCGCTGAAGCGTGGTCGATATCCTGGCGGGAGTGCGTGTTATCGAGGTCGGCCAAGTGCTTGCCGGACCCTATGCCGGCGCGATCCTCGCCGATCTCGGCGCCGACGTGATCAAGGTCGAACGCCATGACGGCGGCGACGACGCGCGCCATATGGGGCCGGCCTTTCGCCATGACGACGCGCTGACCTTCCACATCTACAATCGCGGCAAGAAATCGGTGGCGCTCGATTTGACGACAGCGCCCAGCAAAGCGGCGTTCAACGAGCTCGTCGCGACCGCCGACATCATGCTGCACAATCTGCGCCCCGGCGTACCGGCGAAGCTCGGGATTGACGGGCCGACGCTTTGCGCGCGCTACCCGCGGCTCATCTACTGCGAAATCTCCGCTTTTGGGCACACCGGGCCGCTTGCCGATCGGCCGGGGTTCGAGCCGCTGATCCAGGCCTATAGCGGGCTTTGCGCGATCAATGGCGGGCCGGACGACCCGCCGATGCGCGCCGGCCCGTCGGTCTGCGACCAGGGTACCGGCATGTGGGTCGTGCTCGGCGCGCTCGCGATGCTGCAAAAGCGCCAGCGCACCGGGAAAGGCGGCATCGTCAGCGCCTCGCTGCTCGAAACCGCGCTCATGTGGTGCGGGCAAAAGGTCGACGCGCTCGTCAATACCGGCACCATGCCGCCGCGGCACCGCATGGGTCATCCTGGGCTCGTCCCCTACGAGGCGTTCGAGGCCGCCGACGGCCCGTTCATGATCTGCGCCGGCAACGATCGGCTATTCGCCAAGCTTGCGGACGTGCTCGGCCGGCCGGATTGGATCACCGACCTGCGCTTTGCCGGCAATCGCGGGCGGCTGATCAACAAGATGTCGCTGTTTGAGGAAATGGCGCCGATCCTCGCGACACGGCCGCGCGCTCACTGGATCGCGGCGCTCGACGCAGCGGGCGTGCCGGCGACGCAAATCCACAGCGTCGAGGAGGCGCAGGCGCAGCCGCATGTCCGCGCGCTTGGCATGGCGGTATCGGTGCCGGGGGAGGATTTCTCGCTGACCGGGTTGCCGCTGAGCTTTGACGGCGAACGACCGCAATTTGCGCATGGCGCACCGCGCCTCGGACAAGACAATGCCGCGCTCGGCGTTGCGCCCGCGACCGCCGATTGAACAACGCCGGCTTGCTTGAGGCGCATTCCGCGCCGGACAAAACTATTCTAAGCTCTAACCGACGGTTTCGCTGGAGGCTATGAACATGGCGATCAGGGTTGCGATCAACGGTTTCGGCCGCATCGGTCGGCTGGTCTTTCGCGCGGCCATGGAACACCCGAGCCGGGAAATCGAGGTAGTCGGCATCAATGATCTGGGCCCGGTCGAGACCAATGCGCACCTCTTGCGCTATGACAGCGTTCACGGCCGCTATCCGCATGAGGTGACGACCGGCGAGAACTGGCTCGACGCCGGCCGCGGCAAGGTGCGAGTCACCGCCGAACGCGACCCCGCGAAACTGCCGTGGAAGGAATTGGGGGTCGACATCGCGCTCGAATGCACCGGCATCTTTACGAAGCGCGAGGCGGCCGCGAAGCACCTCGAAGCCGGCGCCAAGAAGGTCATCGTTTCCGCCCCGGCCGACGGTGCGGACTTTACCGTCGTCATGGGCGTCAACCACGCGGAGCTGAGGGTCGACCACCAGGTAATCTCGAACGGCTCGTGCACGACCAATTGCCTCGCGCCCGTCGCCTATGTGCTGCACAAGGGGATCGGCATCGAGCGCGGCTTTATGACGACGATCCACGCCTATACCGGCGACCAGAGCCTGCAGGACACGCTGCACGGCGATCTGCGTCGGGCGCGCGCGGCCAATCTATCGATGATCCCGACCTCGACCGGTGCGGCGCGCGCGATCGGCCTCGTCATGCCGGCGCTCAAGGGCAAGCTTGACGGCACCGCGATCCGCGTGCCGACCGCGAACGTGTCGCTCATCGACCTCACCTTTGACGCCTCGCGCGACACCAGCCCGGAGGAGGTCAACGGGCTGATGGAAGATGCCGCGAAATCGAACCAGCTGCAGGGCATTCTCGGCATCAACAAGGCGCCGACCGTGTCGATCGACTTCAACCACGACCCGCACAGCTCGACCTTCGACGTCACCCAGACCCAGGTGCTCGACAAGAAATTCGTGCGCGTGCTGTCGTGGTACGACAACGAATGGGGCTTCTCGAACCGCATGGTCGAGGTTGCCGCGCATTTCGGCGCGATGCACTGAACGACAGCCCGCCGGCCGTCGTCGTCCATTCGCTCGCGCACGCGGTCGCCGCGCTGGAGGCGGCGGCCGCTGCCGAGACTAAGCTCATATTGCTGAGCGCGCCCGACGCCGGCATCTATGCCGGGCCGGGCTGGTGGAAGGCGCTGGTCGACGAGGCCCGGTGCGCCGTCTCGGGCGCGGTCTTCACGGCGATGCTCGATTGCGGCGACGATGCGGGCGCGGCGCAGGGCGCGATCCGCGCTGGCATCGAGGCTGTCGTCTTTACCGGACGCAGCGATGTCGCCGAGCGGCTCGCAGCGATCGCCGCTTCCGCCGGCAGCCGCATGCTTGCCCGACGGCCGGATGCGACGCTCGATCTGGGCCGCTGGTTTTTTGCCGACGGCGCGGAGCTGCGTCGGCGCTGCACCGACGCGATGGCCGCTGGACGCGACGGTTTAGCCTAGCGGTACCACTCCGGGTGCCGCTGCCGCCACTCGGCCTCGTGATCGCGGTCGTGGATCGCCGCGTCGCGCCGCGCGCAGGCATCGCGGTCGCCATTCACGCACAGCGTGTGCAGATGGACGATCTCCTCCTCGGTAAAGGCATAGGCGGAGCCGGCATAGACGGAGGCGGCCGTCAGCAACGCAGCGCCCAGCAACATTTTGCGAGGTGTCATGAAACGATCCTTTCGCGGTTGATCCCCTGCCCAGCCGTTGAACTGCCACGACTGCCGGGAGTTCCACTGGCTCGCGCATTTTTTCATCCAAGGCCGACGCGCTGGACATGCTGAACGCGATCATCAAGAACTATAGGGGTAGGACTGAGGGAACCGATGATCGCTGACGATCGGGCGACGACGAGGCTGTACCTGATCACGCCGCCCGCGCTCGATCCGCACCAATTCGCGCCGCGCCTCCAAGCCGCGCTCGACGGCGGCGATGTGGCGGCGGTGCAGTTGCGATTGAAGGATGTCGACGACGAGGCAATCCGCGCTGCCGCGGCGCGGCTGCAGCCGATCGTGCAGGAACGCGGCGTCGCCTTTATTATGAACGACCGACCCGATTTGGCGGCGGAACTCGACTGCGACGGCGTCCATGTCGGCGAAGAGGACTGGCCCTATGCCCGCGCCCGCCATGAGGTTGGTCCCGACCGCATCGTCGGCGTGACCTGTGGCGCGAGCCGCCACCGCGCGCTCGTGGCGAGCGAGGCCGGCGCCGATTACGTCGCGTTCGGCGCGTTCTTTCCGAGCACGACTAAGGTGGCCAAGCACCACCCGAGCCCACGGTTGCTCAAGGACTGGTCGGACATGACCGTGGTGCCGTGCTGCGCGATCGGCGGCATCACCCAAGAGAATTGCGGGCCACTGGTCGAGGCCGGCGCCGATTTTCTCGCGGTGATCGGCGCGATCTGGAATTACCCGAAGGGCCCGAGAGCAGCCGTCGCCGATTTCAACGCGGTCTTCGCACGATACGGAAGGGCTTACGGCTGACAAGGACAGCGAACAGGAGGGAGGATGCGCGCACTGTTGCTGGGGACGATGGTGGCAGCCGCGGTCGCAACGCCGGCGCTCGCCGAGTTCAGGGTGGCCTCGACCGACGTTAAAGCCGGCAGTCCGATGGCATCGGCGCAGGTGTTCAATGGCTTCGGTTGCACCGGACAGAACATTTCGCCGGCCCTCTCCTGGTCGGGCGAGCCCGCGGGCACCCAAAGCTTTGCGGTTACGATGTTCGATCCGGACGCGCCGACCGGCAGCGGATGGTGGCATTGGACCGTGTTCAACATCCCGGCATCGGTGCACAGCCTGCCGGCCGGCGCCGGCACCGACCCATCAAAAGACCTGCCCGCCGGCGCGGTCCAGGGCAGGAACGATTTCGGATTTTCGTTCTACGGCGGCCCCTGCCCGCCGGTGGGCGCGCACGCGCATCATTACGAGATCACCGTGTACGCGCTGAAGGTCCCAAAACTCGATCTGGACGCAAGCGCTTCCGGGGCCAAGGTCGGGTTCAACCTGAACGCCGACGCGCTGGCAACGGCCAACATCGTCGGACGATACGGCCGCTAGAAATGAGCGGGGCGGCTCGGCAACGGTGCGAGGCTAAAGCCGCAGTAGATAGCCGTTGGGGTTGTAGGTCGCGTTGACCCCGAACATGTCGCAGTACCGGGTCAGAATGCGAAATTTATCCGGCGCGGCGGCGAGAAATTCGGCGACCGCACTGTTTGGGCCGCCGCCATAAGCCTCGGCCATGCCAAGATCGTCGATCACCCCGTCCTCGATCACCACCACGTCGCCCGCGACGGTAGCATCCGCAAGAAAATGCAAGGCAGCGAGGGTCACGTCATAGGTGTGCGCGCTGTCCTCGACGACGAGCCAGGGATGCGGCAACGCGGCGCGCATCTCGGCGCTCAGCGTGTCGCCGAGCCGCGCCGCGTCACCGGCGAGAAAGGCGATGCGCGGGTCGGTGAATCCCGTCACCGGCGTCAGATCGATCGACACGACCGGGCAGCCAATTCCAGATATCGATAGCATATCGGCAAACCACAGCGCGCCGCCGCCCTGGTTGCTGCCGATCTCGATGAGGCTTTTTGGCTTCAGATCCCATATGAGCTTCAAGTAGATCGCGAGGTCGAACGGGTCCTTGAGGCACTTCACGCCCTTATAGGTGTAGGCCATCGTGCCCGCCTGCACGCTCGGCAGCAGCTCCGGTGGGAACGCGGTCTTGAAGCTTCGCACCCCTCACCTCCCGCAGGTGCAACAGGGTCACCGCACCGGCGCCCACAGCACCTCTTCGATGTCGGCCGCGCCGGTGCACAGCATGACCAGCCGGTCAAAGCCGAGCGCGATGCCGGCGCAATCCGGCAGCCCGTGCTCGAGCGCGGCGAGGAAATCCTCGTCGATCGGATAGGTCTCGCCATAGAGCGATTTCTTGCGCGTCTGGTCGGCCGCGAAACGGGCGCGCTGTTCCTGCGCGCCCGTCAGCTCGGTAAAGGCATTGGCGAGCTCCAGCCCGCAGACATAAAGCTCGAAACGCTCGGCGAGGCGCGAATCGCCGGGCTTTTGACGCGACAACGCGGCCATCGAGATGGGGTAATCGTAGAGAATCGTCGGCGCCCCGATGCCGAGATGCGGCTCGATGCGGTCAAGGAAGATACGGAAATAAAGCGCCTCCCAGTCGTCGCCGGGATGCGGCGCGATTCCGAGCGGCTCGGTCGCCTTGGCGAGGAGTGCGAGATTGGGATGCGCCGGGTCGGGCGCGGTGGCGAGGATATCGATATTGGTATGGCGCGCAAAGGCCTCGGCGACCGAAAGGCGTTCGAAAGGCCAACGAGCGTCGGCCGACTGGCCACGCCAGCTCAAGCCTCCAGCCTCGTCTCCCCCGCGCCAGAGGGGGCCCAGGGCAACCGTCTCGTCGCTAACCCCTGGGTTCGCGCTTTCGCGGGAAAGACCATCAGCGGGCAGAGCCGCCACACACCGCCGCAGCAGCTTTTCACAATCGTCCATCAGGTCGAGATAAGTCGCGCCGGCTCGGTACCACTCGATCATCGAAAATTCCGGGTGGTGCGTCGCGCCGCGCTCGCCGTCGCGAAAGACATGCGCGAGCTGCCAGATTCGCGTCATTCCGCCCGCGAGCAGCTTTTTCATCGCGAATTCGGGCGAGGTATGCAGGTAGCGCGGCTTGGACGTCCCGTCGCGCGGGTCGTCGAGTACAGTCGCAAAAGCGCGCAAATGCGGTTCGAGGCCGGGACTGACCTGCAAGGCCGGCGTTTCCACCTCGATGAAACCTTCGTCGGCGAAGAAATTCCTGACCGCATTGAGGATGCGGCCGCGCGCCGCGAGGTTTTCGCGCCGCGCCGCGAGGCGGTCGGGACGCCACCATTGCTCCATTCCGCTTCCCCCTTTACCGCCAAGCTGGTAGGAAACCGGCCAAACACGGAACCTGTCCGAGACCTCATCCAATGAAGATCAACGCCATCGATATCAAGCCGGGCAATGTGCTCGAGCATCAGAATAAATTGTGGATCGTGCTCAAGCGCGATCTTGTGCAGCCGGGCAAAGGCGGCGCCTTCGCCCAGGTCGAGATGCGCGATTTGCGCGGCGGCTCAAAGCTTTCCGAGCGCTTTCGCACCCAGGAGACCGTTGAGCGCGTGCGGCTCGACGAGAAGGAGATGCAGTTCCTCTACTGGGACGGCGACATGGCGACCCTTATGGACAACGAGGATTACGAGCAGGTCAGCGTGCCGCGCGAGGTGATCGGCGACCCAGCCGATTTTCTCGCCGAAGGGATGATCTGCAACGTCACGATGTACGAGGGCACGGCTCTGTCGGTGGAGCTGCCGCAGAGCGTGACGCTCGAAGTGGTCGAGGCCGATCCTGTCGTGCGTGGTCAGACCGCGTCGTCGTCGTACAAGCCGGGCAAGCTCGAAAACGGCCGCCGCGTGATGATCCCGCCGCATATCGGCGCCGGTACGCGCATCGTCGTCAGCACCGCCGACGGCAGCTATATGGAACGCGCCAAGGATTAGCGCTTCCCCGCAAGTTATGGCCGCCTCCCGCCGGCTTGACTCGCGGGTCCACGAATAGCCTCCCTCTTATTCGTGGATGGCCGGATCAAGTCCGGCCGAGGGAAACTCCTGCAAGGTCGGTTAGATGGCCGTTCGCTCGCCGGTGATCAACGTCATGGCGGCCGCCGCATTGAAGGCGGCGCGCGGACTTATCCGCGATTTCGGCGAGGTCGAGCAGCTGCAGGTCTCGATCAAGGGTCCGGGCGATTTTGTCACCGCCGCCGACCTCAAGGCCGATCAGATCCTGCGGGCCGAACTGACGCGGGCGCGACCCGGTTACGGTCTGTTGTTCGAGGAAAGCGGCGCGGTCGAGGGTAGCGACAAGCGCCATCGTTGGATCGTCGACCCGCTCGACGGCACGATGAACTTCTTGCACAGCATTCCGCATTTCGCGATCTCGATCGGGCTCGAGCGCGACGGCGAGATCATCGCCGGCGTCGTCTATGAGCCGACCCGCGACGAGCTCTACTGGGCCGAAAAGGGCGTCGGCGCCTATCTCAACGACCGCCGTCTGCGGGTATCGGCGCGGCGGCAGCTGTCCGAGGCGGTGGTCGCCACCGGCTTGCGCCCGAGCGACCGCGACAAGCCACAATATTTCGCGCTTCACACAGCGGTCACCGCGAGTGCCGCCGGGGTGCGGCGATTTGGCGCCGCCGCGCTTGATCTCGCCTATGTCGCGGCGGGGCGGCTCGAGGCCTTCTGGGAATTCGGGCTCAGCCCGTGGGACATCGCCGCCGGCATCCTCCTGGTGCGCGAGGCGGGGGGCTATGTCAGCGATCTCTCGGGCGGCCAGACGATGCTGACGAGCGGCGACATCCTCGCCGCCAACGACCATCTGCACCTGCCGCTGGCCGCGCTGGTGCGGGAAACGCTGCGATCCGCGCCAAAGGCCTAGAAATCCCAAGTCCTAGAAAATCGGTGTCGCATAGCCGGCGCTTGAGCTAGGTTCTGCCACCCCCGGCAGCAGCAAAAGATGGCGGCGTTCGGCCGCCGCCCGGCGGGGAAGGAGGCCGCGATGAAGGGTTCGCGCATCCCGACCCCAGTGAGGCGTCTTCTTCTTGCGTTGCTTGGCGGAGCCGTCGCGATAATGTTGGCCACCCTGCCGGCGACGGCCGACCCATCGGGTCCGCCGACTATCGGACTGCCGACCACGCTTCTGCCGACGCCGTTGCCGACGCCGTCCCATACAGCGCCGGTCGCGACGCCACCATCGCCGCACAGCGCCCCCGCGCCCGCCAAACGCGCCGCAGCGCCCGCGCAACGGATCATCCCGCTCGACGCAAAGCCGATCATCCCGCCAGCGCCCGTGCCGACCAACGCCCCGGCCAAGCTGGGCCCGCCACCCGAGCCGCGGCCAGCGCTGTCGCTGGAAACCGATTTGCAGCCAGTCGCTCCCGCCGCGCCCTCGTCAGCGCAGCCCAGCGCGGTGCCGCCGCCCGTGTCCAAGCCGCCTTCCAGCTAGTGCCCCAGCCGGTCGATCACATGAACCGTTCCGGCCGTTTCCTGATCCGCATGGCGCTGTTTCTGATGCTGGTAGGCACACTCGTGGCCGCTCTGTTCCGTCCGCTCAGCACCGCCTTTTTGGGCAATCCCGGCGTCAACGGCGTCATCGTCGGGGTGCTGGTGTGCGGCATCTTCTACATCTTCCGGCAGGTGCTGCTGCTCAATCCCGAGATCATCTGGATCGACGATTTTCGCGAGCGGCTGGCCAATCGCGACCTGACCGCGCCCACCGGACCGGCGCCGCGGCTCTTGGCGCCGATGGCGCGCATGCTGTCGGCGCGGCAAGGCGGGCGCGTGAGCCTGTCGGCGACGTCGCTGCGGACTCTGCTCGACGGCATCTCGTCGCGGCTCGACGAGGCGCGCGAAACCTCGCGCTATTTGATCGGCGTGCTGGTGTTTCTCGGTCTTCTCGGCACGTTCTACGGGCTGTTGGAGACGGTGCGCGCGGTGGGCGACGTGATCGGCGGACTCAACGTCTCGTCAAACGATCTGGCGCGCGCCTTCGCCGATCTGAAGGCCGG
>Ga0187784_10001820_pt1 | contig 17049 bp, 25 predicted proteins | sample 1015_SJ02_MP15_2_FD_132964 | JGI IMG/M metagenome (GOLD analysis project Ga0187784, IMG submission 132964) | Tropical peat soil microbial communities from peatlands in Department of Meta, Colombia - 1015_SJ02_MP15_20_MG | ecosystem: Environmental > Terrestrial > Soil > Wetlands > Peat | place...
CGCATAATCGAGTCCGGGGGAGAAGAGCTTTCGAGGTTGCTTGAAGAGAAAGGTTACACTTGGATTAAGGGCTACAAGGAAGAAGAGCAGGTGGCCCCTACCGCCCCATAACCCTTTTAACAAGGAAAATAACCTATGTTATATCCGAGCGTGAGACACGATTGAGCTCAAAAACAGACATCATAACCGAAGACTACAAGGAGAAGTACGGCTTTAGCGACCCCGTCGAAACCTACGCCGTCCAGGGGATCAAAGGCCTCAGCGAGCGAGTGGTTCAGGAGATTGTTCGCCTCCATGACGAGCCGGCCTGGATGGAGCAGGTCAGGATGAAGGCCCTGAAGCACTTCCTCAACATTAAGCCCCCGGCCTGGGCTCCCGACCTGGCAGACATAGACTTCCAGAGTTTCTACTACTACGCGCGCCCTACGGCAAAGGCAGCAGATTCCTGGGACCAGCTCCCCGAATACATCAAGCGGACCTACGACAAGCTCGGCATCACCGAGGCCGAGAAGAAGTTCCTGGCAGGCGTCGGCGCAGTCTACGAGTCGGAGGCGGTGTACCACAGCATACAGGGGGAACTCCAGAAGCAAGGGGTCGTCTTCACCGACACGGTCACTGCCCTGAAGGAGTACCCCGACATCATGAAGAAGTATTTCGGCACGGTCGTCCCATACCAAGACAACTACATAGCAGCCCTCCAGACCGCCGTCTGGAGTGCAGGCTCCTTCGTCTACGTCCCCGAGGGGGTGAAGGTGCCAATGATTCTGCAGGCGTACTTTAGAATAAATGAGCGAAGGATGGGACAGTTCGAAAGAACTCTCATAATCGCGGAACCCTATAGCGAAGTTTCGTATAACGAAGGTTGTAGCGCCCCCGTTTATTCCGCGCAGTCACTGCACTCGGCCATAGTAGAGATAGTCGCCAGAAAGGGGTCACTGGTCAAGTATACGACCCTCCAGAACTGGTCGAGGGACGTGCTAAACTTGGTAACGAAGAGGGCACACGCCTACGAGGACGCGACTGTGTCGTGGGTCGACTTCAACGGAGGATCGAGGCTGACCAGGAAGTATCCGTCGGTCTATCTCCTCGGCCCGCGCTCGAAGGCGGACATAATCTCGGTGGCCTACGCAGGGCCCGGTCAGGTGCAGGACACGGGCGCCAAGGCGATCCACCTTGCGAAGGACACGACCTCGAAGATAATCTCCCGTTCGGTCTCGAAGGGGGGAGGGCACACGGCCTACCGCGGGCTCCTCCACATAGCCAAGGGTGCGAAGAACGTGAAGTCCACTGTTCGCTGCGATGCATTGCTCGTGGATCCGATCAGCACCACAGCGACCTACCCATACATGGAGATTCAGGAGGACGACGCGACGGTGACCCACGAGGCCAGCGTCGGGAAGGTCGGGGAGGAGCAGCTCTTCTACCTGATGTCGAGGGGGATTTCGGAAGGGGACGCGCTGAGCATGGTTGTCAACGGATTCATGGAGCCTTTCGCGAAGGAGCTCCCGATGACGTACGCGGTGGAGTTCAACCGCCTGATGTCCCTCGAAATGACCAACGCGGTAGGCTAGGGGCGGACGACGGAGGATCTGGTCAGATTGTCCCAGACCGCGGTGTCGTCATTCGACGAGGATCTTGTCAGGGCGATCTCTGCCTCCCTAGGGGAACCCTCATGGCTCACCAACTCAAGGCTGGTGGCATTCGGTCAATTCACTTCGCTCCCTCCCGAGAAGAACCCCCTGTACACGAAGTACGTCAGCACGTTCCAGTTCCCTCTGGAGCGCTACTCGCTCGTCCCGGGGCGAACAGCCGTAGACTTCAGGAGCTTCTTCGGGGAGTACCTGACTGGGAAGGAGACAGACATACTCCTCCAGGGTAACGAGACCCAGGTTCACGCAGAGCTCGGGGCTGACACCGCTTCCAAGGGGGTCAACCTGATGTCCTTCCACGACGCGCTGGCGGCAGACGAGGCGAACATCAGGGCTCTTGTTGAAGCGAGGCTGGTGAAGTCGGAGAGCGACAGGTTCGCGGCCTTCGTCAACGCTTTCTTCAATGGCGGGACCTTTGTCAGGGTTCCCGAGGGGGTCACCCTTGACAGGCCCCTCCGAAGAATGCTGCTGCTGGAGTCCCCCAAGACTTCGATCATCGAACAGAACTTCGTAGTCGCCGAGAAGGAGGCGAAGCTGGTCTTCCTCGAGGAGCTCTATTCAAAGGGGCCGTCCGTCCCAGCCCTGGTAGCCTCCACCACAGAAATTCTGGCCAGACCAAACTCGCACATCGACTTCTCGTCCATTCAGCTCCTCGACGAACAGACGGCTCACGTCTCCAACAGGGCCGTCGAGGTGACCAACGACTCTCGTGCCACGGTGAGCGCCCTTTCCTTGGGAGCTTCCGTATCCCGTTCCAGGGCCAACTTCCTTCTCAACGGGAGGGGTTCCTTCGCCGAGGGGTTCGAGATTTTCTTCACTGATGCCAAGCAGAGGTACGACTACGAGACAAACCTGATCCACAACTCGCCGGATTCGACGGGCTCGGCCCAGGCCAGGGGGGTGCTCAAGGGGGAGTCCCAAACAATCTTCAAGGGGATGATCAAGATAGTCAATGCCGCGAAGAACTCAAAGTCATACCTGGCCCACCACGCGATGATCTTGGAAAGGAGCGCGAAATCTGACGGTGTGCCGAGCCTCGAGATTGACAACAACGAAGTGAGGGCGACCCACTCCGCGTCCGTAGCCCAGATAGACGAGGAGCAGCTGTTCTACCTGATGGCAAGGGGGCTTTCTTACGACGAAGCCAGGAAGATGGTCGTTCTCGGGTTCTTCGAGCCCGTCCTATCGAGGGTTCCGATCGAGCAGACCAGGGAGGGGGCCAGGTTCATGATAGAGGGCAAGTGGGAGGGTGAGAAGCGCAGGCTAATCGACAGGGAGGCCCTACTCGCAGCCACCGGTGAGCTCACTCCAGAGGTCAAGGAAACGGAAGACATCTTCGAGCGTCATTACAAGTACCGTTGATGGGAAAATTGGGGGAGTTTGTCCCGGCCATCAAAGCTGCAGACCTCGCCGAAGGCACCATGTCCGCCGTCGACCTGAAGGGCGCTCACATCCTTCTTTCGAAGATAGCGGGGGAGGTCTACGCTGTAAGCGGCGTCTGCACCCATGAGGAGACGGACCTCGCCTTGGGGTTCGTCCTCGAGGACAGGGTGGTTTGCCCCCTGCATCTTTCGCAGTTCGATCTAAGGACGGGCCAGGTCATGAACCCGCCCGCGGAGGTTCCGCTTCGGCGCTTCAATGTTAAAATAGAGGGCGGGGCGATTTTTGTCGAAGTCTGAGGGGGTTTTCTGAAGGATGCTCAAGACCGAAGTACTCGACATGGAGAAGGTCAGGGCTGATTTCCCGATCCTGAAGCGTACCGTTCACGGGAAGAGGCTCGTCTATCTTGACAACTCCAACACGACCCAGAAGCCGAAGGCGGTGATTGACGCCCTCATCGATTTCTACTCCAGGCACAACTCCAACGTACACAGGGCCGTCTACGTTTTGGCCGAGGAGGCCACAGAGTCCTACGAAAGGGCGAGGAGGAAGGTTGCGGGGTTCGTTGGCGCCTCCCCAAAGGAGCTCGTTTTCGTGAGGGGGACGACCGAGGCAACCAACCTGGTGCGCTTTGCCTGGGGCGAGACGAACGTGAAGAAGGGGGACCTGCTCGTCTCCACGCTGATGGAGCATCACAGCAACATCGTTCCCTGGCAGCTCCTTGCGAAGAGCAAGGGGGCGACGCTGAAGTTCGTAGGCCTGCGACCGGACGGCACCCTTGACATGGAAAGCTTCGAGAAACTTCTGAAGGAGTCTCCTAGACTGGTCGCTGTCACCCACTGTTCCAACGTGCTCGGCACCATCAACGATGTCGCCAAGATCTGCGCCAAGGCGCGCGCCGCGGGGGCCACTACGCTCGTGGACGGGGCGCAGGCGGTTCCTCACATGCCCGTCGATATCAAGTCGTTCGGGCCCGACTTCTACGCCTTCTCGGGACACAAGATGCTCGGGCCAACGGGGATTGGCGCCCTGTTGGCGAAGAAGGAACTTCTGGAAGAGATGGAACCATTCCATGGCGGGGGGGAGATGATCAGGGAGGTCTTTCTGGACCACTCGACCTGGAACGACGTCCCCTACAAGTTCGAAGCAGGCACCGTCAACATAGCCGATGCCATCGGTCTGGGAGCCGCAATCGACTATCTAACGGGCCTAGGCATGGACAAGGTCAGGGAGCACGAGATCAGGCTTCTTGACTACGCCCTGCAGGCCCTGGCGGAGTTAAAGGGGTTCCACCAGTACGGGCCGCTCGACCCCAAAGAGAGGGCCGGAGTGATTTCGTTCAACTTCGCAGATGTGCACCCCCACGACCTGGCTACCATCCTCGACGAGGAGGGCATCGCCATCCGCTCTGGGCACCACTGCGCGCAGCCCCTAATGCGCTGGCTCGACGTCACGGCTGCCAGCAGGGCGAGCTTCCACGTCTACAACTCCTACGACGACGTCGACGCGCTGAAGGCTGGGCTAAAGAAGGCGGGTGACATCTTCAAGGTATGAGCGGTGCTGACATATACCGTGAGCTAATCCTCGACTACTATAGGAACCCGAGGAACTTTGGGAAACTCGAGAAGTTCGACATCGATTCCCGAGACACCAACCCTCTGTGCGGAGACGAGGTCGAGATTCAGATAAGAGTGGGCGAAGGACAGAAGATCGAGGACATCAAGTTCGTGGGCAAGGGGTGTGCCATAAGCCAGGCGTCGGCTTCGATGCTCACCGAGCTGGCGAAGGGGAAGAAGCTGGACTGGGTCAGGGAGGTCACCAAAGATGACGTTTTCAAGATGCTTGGTAACCCGGACCTGGGCCCCTCAAGGGTGAAGTGCGCCCTGCTCGGCCTGAAGGTTTTGAAAACAGGGGTCTACGGTTACCTCGGTGCTCGCTACGAAGACTCTGACGGGCCTGGAGAAACACCCTAGCCGGGCAGATGAATAGCGGGAGCCAGCCCGTAGGCAACCAGCAGGAAATAGGCCGGGACTATGATGACAGGGGCTAGGAGCGCAGCCCAGAACACCAGCTTCAGCACTCCTTTCAGCTCAGCCTCCAGCTGGGCCTGGCTCCTGGGCACGTGACTGTTAATCCACCGAAAAGGGTTCAGATCCTTCAAAGTCGAGCAGCGGTCCAATCATATCTCCGTCCAGATATAAATCGTATCCTGAGCCAACGACCCGTCATTTCTGAGCTGATGCGCTGACGGGCGCCGTCCAGACCTTGGCCCCCTCCCCTTCTCGGCGGGGCGGCCTCCCCGACAGCACGTGCCGCTTTAGTAGCTGGATCCCAAGAGCCGGGTCAACGCCCTTCGGGCATACGAAGGAGCAGGAGCCTGCGAAGTGACACCGCCACACACCGTGTGCGTCATCGAGCAGCTCCAGCCTCTTCCCCCCGCCTTCGTCCCTCGGGTCCACGGTGTACCTGTAGGCCTGGGCGAGTGCCTGTGGTCCCGGGAACTTCGAATCCGTGGCGACAGTAGGGCACGAGGAGGTGCACAGGCCGCACTTTATGCAGTAGGTGAACTGGAGCACCTTCTCCAGCTCCTTAGGCTCCATGACGTACTCTGCTGACGGCCTTTCCATTTCCTGTGCGTCGGCGCGGATCAGATATGGCATCATCTCCCTGTGCTTTTCAAAGAAAGATTCCATGTCCGTCACCAGGTCCTTGATTATGGCGAAGTTGTCCATGGGTTGCGCCACCACCTTATCCCCGCCGAGTTCTGCCACCTGGGTGTAGCACGCGAGTCTCGGCCTTCCATTGATCTTCATCCCACAGGAGCCGCAGGACGCCTGCCTGCAGGAAAAGCGCACTCCTATGGAGTGGTCAAGGTAATCACGGGCGTAGAGGAGCGCATCGAGGACGGTCATCCCTTCCCGCCTCGGGATGGCGTACTCCTTCATCCTCGGCTTGGCATCCTCGAACGGGTCGAATCGCTGGACGACCAGCTTCACCTCGCTCACGCCGGGGCGCCTCCGAACACCGCAAGGATCACCGTCCTGGTCCCGTAGGCAACGGTCACGATTATCGCAAGGACTGTGCCTGCGTCCACCCAGATCGCCCAGGGTTTCGTCTGCCTGAATTCGTTCAGGATTATCCTGACTCCATTGAACCCATGGACAAGCACCACCACCAGCAGTGCCTCCAGGAAGATGGCGTAGAAGCCGTTCTTGTAGATCGACAGGATGTTGTTGTAGGATATGGCGGTGGCGTAGGGATAGATTACCCCCTGCATGACAAGGTGAATCGATACGAGCGCCACCGCGGCCACCGCGGTCGCATACTGGACGAGCATTAGCCTGGACTCTTTCATCCCATCCCCTCGAAGAGCACCAAGAATGCCCAGACTGCAGCTGCTACGGCAATCGCTACGGCCGCGTATATCAGGACCTTCTGTCCGAAACCCAGGCCCTTGGGCTTGTAGGGGTACTCTATGGCCGAAGGCTTCCTCAGTATCACCCCTAACTCTGCGAGTATGAGCCTCACACCGTTGACGCCGTGGAAGAAGAGCACCAACACGACCAGTATCAGTATGAGATGGCCGAAGGAGTTCTCGAAGATGCTTCCTATGAACGCCCAGGCGGAAGGACTCGGGCCCGTCCCCGTCGGCCCCCCGACGAAGAAACTCGTGTCTCCCAGGTGTCCCAGAACGTACAGCAATATGGCGACCCCTGTTACCCTCTGGAAGAAGTAAGCCCATCTTTCGGCGTTGTAGTGGTAGGGGCTCAGCCATGCGCGGATTCCCCGCCTGTTCTTTGCCTTCTCTTCTCCTACCGCCATGCTGTCTAGCCTCCGCCGCTCCTATTTGCGGGTTGTCAGTAGTGCCTCTCCGCAGGCTGATACTTCGTTACGGTAACAGTCGAGTACTCTAAACTCGGCCCATCCTGTCCCCGGTAGGCGAGCGTGTGTTTCAGCCAGTTCCTGTCGTCCCTGTCGGGGTAGTCCCTCCTCGAGTGGGCTCCCCTGGATTCTGTCCTGGCCAGAGCCCCTGCCACCACGACCTCGGCCACCTCGAGCATGCTCTCCACCTCCAGCACGCCGCTCAGGTTCGTGTTGTACACCCTGCTCCTGTCCTCGCAGTGAAGGAAGTCCTTCCTCTTGAGCTCCCTGATCGCTGTGAGCGCCTCAGACAGCCCGTCCTTCGTCCTGTACACAAACGCGTCCTCCGCCATTAGCCTCTGGAGGGCATCCCTCACTTCGTAGGGGTTAGTCCCCCCTTTGCCGTGGAATATCCCGTCGAAGATCCTCTTCTCCTCTATGGCCGCGAGCTCCGCCGGAGGCATTGGGGCCTGGCGCCCCTCGACGTACTTCGCTGCTTCTCCTCCCGTGATCTTCCCCCACACAAGGCACTCGGCCGTCGAGTTGGCTCCCAGCCTGTTCGCGCCGTTGATGCTGACGCACGCCGCTTCCCCGGCTGCCCACAATCCCCTCATCCTCGTCGCGCCGTCGATGTTGGTGTCTATCCCCCCCATGACGTAATGGCAGACTGGTCGCACGGGCAGAGGCTTCTCCGCTGGGTCGATTCCTCTGAACTTGATTGCTATCTCTCTGATCTGTGAGAGCCTGGATTTTATCTTCTCGGCGCCCACAGGAGACAGGTCCAGGTGGAGGTAGTCGAGCCCCGACGCTTCGTCCTTGAACCCTCTCCCCTGCTCGATCTCGGTCATCATCGCCCTGGAGACCACATCCCTCGAGGCAAGCTCAAGCTTGTTCGGCGCGTAGTCCTTCATGAATCTCTGGCCGTCCCTGTTCAGCAGCACTCCTCCTTCTCCCCTGGCCGCCTCAGTGATGAGAATCCCTGATGGAATGAGGCCCGAGGGGTGGAACTGTATGAACTCCATGTCCTTCAGGGGTATCCCTGCCTTGTAGGCGGCAGCCAGGCCGTCAGGGGTCGAGCTGTAGGCGTAGGTGGCGAAGCTGTACAGGCGCCCCGCTCCCCCCGTGGCCATTATTCCAGCCTTTCCGAGGACCTGGACGAAGTCCCCGGACTTCATCTCGATGGCCGTGACGCCTCTGAACTCCCCCCCCTCGGAGAGGATAGACGTGACGAACCACTCCTGGTAGAAGTGTATGTTTGCGAACTTGGTGGCGGTGTCGTACAGGGTTTGCATCTCGAAGAACCCCACCTTGTCCTCGGCGTACGTCGCACGAGGGTAGCTGTACCCCCCGAACCATCTCTGGGCTATCCTGCCGTCCTCCCTGCGCGACCAGGGGAGCCCCCAGTGCTCGAGCTGGTAAATCTCTCCGGGCATCATGTTCACGAACCTTTCCACGGCGTCCTGATCCGCGAGGTAGTCGGAGCCCTTTACAGTGTCAAAGAGGTGCGACTCGATGGAATCGCCCAGCTCGGGGTAGAGCACTGCGGCGGTTCCCCCTTCCGCGCTTACGGAGTGCGCCCTCATCGCCTGGACCTTCGTAACCACGGCGATGTCCAACTTCCCGGCGCTGACGCGCGCCGCCTCTATCGCCGCCCTCAACCCGGCTATTCCTGACCCAATGATGACAAGGTCGTGCCTGAGGGTCTCAACCAACCGGATGCTCGTTGCCTGGGCCCCCTCAGACGTTTCTTAGGTTTTCCTTCGGGAGCCCTGCCTAAACCGAATCGGAGAAGGTTTCTGCAACTTCGAGACACCCGCCAACTCAATCCTTACGAATTAGGCTCTCCGCGTATAACCCCCCCTCGGACGCCGAATGTCATGGTCGAGACCATTGACCACGACGTCGTCATCGTCGGGAGTGGTCTCGCGGGCATGCGAGCCGCAGTCGAGGTCCTTTCCCGCTCGGGGGACTCGGGAAAGACCCTCGGTGTGCTCTCGAAGCTCGCCCTTATGCGCAGCCACTCTGTCGCCGCCGAGGGCGGGACCGCAGCGGTCTTGTACCCCGAGGACGGAGACAGCCTCGAGCTGCACGCGTGGGACACCATCAAGGGAAGCGACTTCCTCGCAGATCAGGATTCTGTCTGGAAGTTCGTTTCCCTCTGTCCTGTTGAGATTAGGCAGATGGAGAGGTGGGGGACCCCCTGGAGCAGGAGGGAGGACGGAAGGATAGCACAGCGACCTTTCGGAGGGCACAGCTTCAACCGCGCCACCTTCGCCCAAGACAAGGTCGGCTTCTTCGAGATGAGGTCCCTCTATGACAAGCTACAGGAATTCAGCAATTGGACCAGGTACGACGAGACGTTCGTCACCTCTCTAGTCATCCAAGACGGCGTGTTCAGAGGATTCATCGGAATTAATCTGAAGACTGGGGTCCTTGTGTATTTCAGGGCAAGAGCGGGCATAATCGCGACGGGGGGCGCGGGCCAGCTCTGGAAGTTCACGGCGACGTCGGTGAGCACCACCGGGGACGGCATAGGCCTGGCCTACCGGGCGGGCCTCCCCATAGAGGACATGGAGTTCATGCAATTCCACCCCACGGGCCTTATTCCGACTGGGATACTCATCACCGAGGGGGCAAGGGGTGAAGGGGGGTACCTCGTGAACTCGAAGGGGGAGAGGTTCATGCAGAAGTACGCCCCTTCGAAAATGGAGCTCGCCCCCAGAGACGTCGTCTCCCGTTCGATGATGAAGGAAATCAACGAAGGGAGAGGGTTCAAGGACGAAGACTCGGGGCACCCCTACCTCCAGCTCGATCTAAGGCACCTGGGGAGGGAGAAAATAGACACCAAGCTTCCATTCATCAAGGAGCTGTCAATGAAGTTCATCGGGGTCGACCCCGCCGAAGAGCCGATCCGCATCAAGCCCACGGCGCACTACACAATGGGAGGCATAAGGGTAGACGGGAACGGGAGGGTGCTCGACGACGGCGGCCGTCACGTAAAGGGGCTCTGGTCTGCAGGAGAATCCGCCTGTGTCAGCATACACGGTGCGAACAGACTGGGAGCCAACTCTACCGCTGAATGCCTTGTCTACGGGAGGATAGTCGGGGAGGACGTCGCGGCCTACCTAGACTCCGAACCCAAGACACCTCCACCCACCGACAGCTCCGTCATTTCGGCCGAGGAGGATAGGATTTTCGGAGACCTTTTCAGGCAAGAGGAGTCTTCGGCTGACGTCTATTCTATTAAAGCGAAACTCAGAGACGTCATGGACAAGTCGGTCTACGTGTTCAGAGACGAAACGGGGCTGAGCGAAGCCGTTAGGCAGATCAGGGCCCTGAGGGACGAATTCAGAGGAGTGAAAGTTACGGATGGGGGTCACGTCTTCAACTACAACCTCCAGGACGTGCTCGAAGTCGGCATCATGCTGGAGCTGGCGGAGGTGGTGGCCCGGGGGGCCCTCGACAGGCGGGAGTCCAGGGGAGGGCACGCCCGCACCGATTATCCCAACAGGGACGACGCTGGGTGGCTGAAGCACACCCTGGCCCTCAGGACGGCCGACGGACCGTCGTTCAGCTACTCCCCTGTGACGATTACCCTGTGGAAGCCCGTGGAGAGGAAGTACTGAGCATGGACACCGTCACTCTCAGAATCAGCCGGACGGGCGGCAAGCGGGTCAGCTACGAAGTCAAGTACAGGAAGGGCATGACCGTTCTAGACGCGCTGACGGAGGTACGGGAGAAGCAGGACAGCTCCCTCGGCTACAGGCACAGTTGTAGAATGGGGATTTGCGGATCGTGTGGCATGACCATCGAGGGGCGCCCGATGCTCGCATGCCAGACCCAGGTCTCTTCTCTGAACAAGGAAACGATCAGCATCGAGCCGCTGCGCAGCATGACGGTAATCAGGGACCTGGTGGTCGACATCATGCCGTTCTTCGACCTCCACCGTTCGGTCAGACCGTATCTCATCAGGAACAACGTCAGTGAGCGGGACCACTCCGACAGAGAGTACCTGGTGCTGACAGAAGAGGTGCAGAAGTTCCTCCAATTCGACTACTGCATCATGTGTGGACTCTGTTACGCCGCATGCCCGACCGTTGCGCTCGATCCGTTCTACACAGGACCTCAGGCCATCACCCAGGCTTACAGGTACATGGCTGACCCGAGAGACGAGGGGTGGGAGGGACGCATTGAACTTCTTGACACCTCCCACGGCGTGTGGAGATGCCATATGGCCGGGGCCTGCAGCTTCGTCTGTCCAAAGGACGTGGACCCAGCCAAGGCCGTGCAGCTCGCACGCATGGAGGTGTTGAAGAAGCGGTTCCTGAGGAAACGCGGAAACGAAGGCTCCGGACTAGTCCCTCCGCCCGTCGCAGGAGCAGGCAAGGAGGGGGCCAAGGCTCCACCGTTTGACTTCGGGGGTGCCGAGAAGTGAAACGGGATCAAAGATTCAGGTCTGGAATAATCACCAGTCTGAACCCTCTCGGTTTCAATCTGGAAAGGTGGAGCTACACTGTCCACCGCATTACAGGCGTCATCCTCGCCGGTTACCTGATGGCACACATCTTCGAGACGTTCCAGCTGGGAGGAGGCCCGACCGCATGGGCAAATACCATGGCGGCGCTGCATTCGCTCGGCCCCCTTGAGTTGGTCGGCCTCTGGATTGTCGCGGGCTCCGCCCTCTACCATGGCGGCAACGGAATTCGGCTCATCCTCAACGAGGCCTTCGGGAAGTTCATGGGGAAGCCCATACTCCCCGTTTACCCCTACTCCCCCACTTCCCTGGGGAAGAATCAGAAGATCGCCGTCTGGTCGATAACATTAGTGGTCCTCGCCCTCTGGATATGGGCAGGGGTGTACCTCCTCGCCGGAGTTGGAGTGATCTGAGAATGGCAGAGCCTTCCAAAGAAAAGGGTGGGAGCCTGATGAAGGAGTCCTGGAACATGGTGGTGACATACGTCACCGGAGCGCTCCTCGTCTTCGTCCTGACGTTTCACCTACTGCTCCACAGCCCTCTGATGGGGAAGGCGTTCGACAGCACCCTCCTGTTCCCGACGGTCACGAGCAACCTAGTGGAATACCAGGTCATCTTCGCTCTTCTACTCGTCGGCGCCGTGATACACGGGTTCAACGGGATAAGGGTCGTTGTCGTGGAGTTGCTGCACCCGACGAGGTTCGCATGGCTCCTCAACCTGATCATCATCGGGCTGATGGCATTCTTCATAGCAGTGGGGACGGTAACTCTCATCGTTGTGGGCTAGGAGCGTCTGCCAGTAGTCCGGTCCTGCTGTGGGCCTGAAGGCGAAAACAGAGGGCCAGATTTAGCAAACGACTGTTTTCAAGATACTCCCCCGTTTCATGAAAGACACGTTTATAACCGCACTCACAATCGGCCGGGTTCACGAGAGGGGTAAAGTGCCTCACTACGGTTACAGTTTCGAGGGTTTCGACCCGGCGGTTCACGTTAGGGCTAGCGGGAGGGAGGTCAACGTATCTCCCAAGGCTGCTCGAGAGATAGCGGTTACTATCAAGGGGATGACGCTTTCAAAGGCCATTGAGCTTCTTGAGCTGGTGGAGAGCAAGAAGATGCCTATCGCCTTCAGGAGGCACAAGCTCAAGGTCGGCCACAGAAGCGAGCTCCAGGGATTTCCTACTGGGTCCTACCCAGTCAAGGCCGCAAAGGCGTATCTCGACGTTCTCCACAATCTTGAAGGTAACTCTGAGTTCAAGGGGCTCGACACGGACAGGGTCCGCATAATCCACGCGGCGGGTTATGCCGGGAGGACGACGAAGGACTACACGCCGAGGGCCTTTGGCAGGAGCTCGCCAAACTTCCACCAGCTGGTCCACATCGAAGTCGTGGGCAAGGAAGTATAGACATGTCGGTCCAGCAGCGAACCACCGTCAAGTCTATTCTGACGACGAGCAGGTCCTACGCGGAGCTGGACGAGTTCTTCGAGAAGGAGCTGAAAGACGCTGGCTACGGAGGGCTCGAGGTGCAGAAGTCCCCCATAGGCACTACGTTGAAGGTCTACGTCGCTAGACCCGGCCTGGCAATCGGCAGACGGGGGACAGGTATCAAGGACCTTACAGACAAGGTTACCGCCAAGTTCGGCCTGCCGAATGCGCAGATTGCGGTCACCGAGGTGGAAAACCCCGAGCTGAACGCGAGAATCATGGCGGTCCGTATCGCTCAGATTGTCTCGCGCGGCACGGCGTTCAGGAGAGCCGCCCAGTGGTCCGTGAACAACATAATGAACGCCGGAGCTGCGGGCGTCGAAATCTCAGTCGCAGGCAAGCTCAGGAGCGACAGGTCCCACGGAGAAAAGTACAGGGCGGGCATAGTACCGAAGAGCGGGGACACGGCCGAAAGGGCGGTGAGCGAGGCCACCACCGACGTCCTGATGAAGCTTGGCCTCTACGGTATCAAAGTCAAGATTGCGCTGAAGGACGCCCTCCCACCGGACTTTCAGCTGAAAGAGGACGCCAAGACGGAGGAGAAGAAAGAAGATGGCACAGCTCAAAGCGAAGGAACTGAGAAAGCAGGACGCTGACAAGCTTAGGCAGACGCTCTTTGACCTTAGGTCAGAGCTCTCTAAGCTTGCCGGAGGCGCACAGAGGGGTGTCGTCAAGAAGGACGTGGGCAACATCAGGCGGCTCCGTAGGGACATCGCCAGGGTGGTCACTGTAATGCACGAGAAGGGGGTCACAGAATGAACGTCATTGGCGAGAAGCTGACCGTCCTCACTTCGAGCGACCCGACGAAGTCTGGGAGGTCAGGAAGAGTCCTCCTCGAAACAGCCAACACGCTGCTGATTGACGAGGGAGGGCGTACACTCCGAGTGGAGAAGGCAGGGGCCGCTTTCTTGATGATAGATTCCGGGAAGGTCGTCACAGGCCCAGACATAGCCGGCAGGCTGCAGGACAGGCTAGGGAAACAGAGGGCATGACGGCCGCAGGCCTCGACGTGACAGCCCCACGAAAGAAATGTCAGGACGATAGGTGCCCCTTCCACGGGAATGTCAAGGTCAGAGGTCGCCTGCTGTCTGGGAAAGCAGTCTCCACCGCAGGCAAGAGCTTCGTTGTGGTGGAGATGCAGTACCTCCACATGGTTCCCAAGTTCAACCGTGGGGAAAGACGAAGGAGCAGGGTAAGCGCCCACATCCCGCCGTGCATCGACGTTCGGGACGGAGACGAGGTGACCCTGGGGGAGTGCAGGCCGCTTTCGAAGACAATCTCCTTTGTGGTCGTTGAATCGAGGAGGGGAACCTAGTGTCAACGAAGTCACGTGCGGTCTCGGCCAAGGGGGTCGAGGAGTTCAAGAACTACATCACGCGCGCGATTCCTCTTTACGCGGTCATAACATGCGCTGACAACACAGGGGCGAAGACCCTCCGGGTGGTGCAGGTAACGAAGGCGAAGGGGAGGCACAGCCGCATCCCTGCCGCTTCAGTTGGGGATTCGATCGTATGCGTGGTGAAGAAGGGACCACCTGAGTTGAAGAAGGCGGTCTTCGGCGCAGTAATCGTCAGACAGAAGTACCCAGTAAGAAGGGTGAGCGGCCAGCGGATCGTCTTCGAGGACAACGCGGCGGTCATAATCACTCCAGAGGGGGACCTGAAGGGGACGGACATCAAGGGGCCGGTGGCAAGCGAGGCCGCGGAAAAATGGCCCAGGATCGCCAACCTGGCGTCCATCATAATCTAGGTGAGTTCCATGAAGTTCGGGTCGCAGCTCTCTGCTGAGCTCAGGGAAAGGCACAGAAAGCGGAGCGTCAGGCCCCGCGTAGGGGACACCGTGAGGATAGTGAGGGGGGAGTTCAAGGACGTTGAAGGAAAAGTCACTCGCGTCGACTCCCACAAAGGCGCCGTTATGGTCGAGGGTGTCACAAGAGAGAAGATCAAGGGAGGGACGTCCCCTGTCCCCATCAGTTCTTCCAACGTCATCATCACCAACCTTGCACTTGAGGACCAGATCCGAAGGAAAAAACTGGAGGTGGCGGCATAGATGGGAAAGAAGGGTGGACGGAACAGGATAAAGCGCCTGGCTGCCCCTCGCAGCTGGGACATAGCACGGAAGTCCAACAGGTTCGTTTTCAAGCCCCTTCCTGGGCCGCACCCCATCACCGCAGCCTATCCGCTTGGAGTGGTCGTCAGGGACATGGCTTCTATGGCGAATCTTTCAAAAGAGCTCAAGCTCATGATGAAGGCGGGTAGGGTGAAGGTAGACGGCAAGGAAAGGAAGACCCCCCGTTTCCCGGTGGGACTTTTCAATGTCATCAGCGTCCCTCTGGAGGATGCCGACTTCAGGATGGTCCCGACGCCGAAGGGCCTATCCCTTGCTAAGGTGAGCGCCGGCGAGGCGACCAAGAAGCTCTGCAGCGTCAACACAAAGACGAAGGTCAGGGGAGGCCACATCCAGTATGGTCTCCACGACGGCCGGTCAATGCTGGACGACAAAATCAACCTCTCCCCAGGGGACGCGGTGCTCATCGAAGTCCCCTCTCAGAAGGTGCTCGGACAGGCGAAGCTCGCCAAGGGGTCGCTTGGGCTGGTGCTCACGGGTGACAGGGCGGGGCAGATGGGGAGGATTGCCGACGTGAAGAAGGGGACAATTTCACGCGAGAAGATGGTCAGGATCTCCCTCCCGAGCGGCGAAGCCGAGATCCCGTCCAGGCTCGTCTTCCCTGTGGGGACGGACGCCCCGATGATAACGGTAGGAGTCGCGGCGTCATGAGCCAGGCTGCAGTTCAGGAGAACCCGATGAGGAAGATACGCGTGGGCAAGGTCGTGGTCAATATCGGCCTCGGCAAATCCGGGGAGGCGATAGAGAGGGGAAAGAAAGTCCTCGAGCAGGTGACAGGCCAGACTCCGACGCAGACAAGGGCCAAGCGAGCTGTAAGGGATTTCGGCATCCACAAGGGGGAGCCCATAGGAGTTGTAGTGACGGTCAGGGGAGACGCGACATCTCCCCTGATAGAAAAGCTTCTGACGGCCAGAGAAAAGAAGCTGAACGGGTCCTGCTTCGACTCTCGAGGATCCGTCTCCTTCGGAATCAAGGAGCACATAGAGATCCCAGGGATAAGGTACGACCCCGCCATAGGTATCCTCGGCATGAACGTGTCGATACTCCTGGAAAGGCCCGGGTTCAGCGTAGCGCGCAGGGGGCGGAGGGCTTCCCGAGTAGGAAGGGGACACCTGGTCTCGAGGGACGAGGCCATGGATTACTTCAAGGACAAATTCGGGGTGAAGATTCAATGAAGGAGAGGCATCCTAAGGAGAGGAAGTACGGCAAATCCACCCACTACTGCAAGCGTTGCGGCCAATACGGAGCGGTGATAAGATCCTACGACCTGGTCCTCTGCAGGCAGTGCTTCAGAGAAGTCGCCGAGAAGCTCGGCTTCAGGAAGTACGACTAGGAGATAGTGGAGATGCCCGCTACAAACGTCTTGGCCAACCTGTTCTCGAGTCTCCAGAACGCAGAGATGAGGAACAAGAAGGAGTGCGTTATCATACCAGCGTCGACCCTGGCGAGCGAAGTTCTCCGGGTCCTTCAGAAGAGGAGGTACATAGGGGAATTCGAGTTCATCGATGACGGCATCGGTGGGAAGCTCAGGGTCCAGTTGCTCGGAAGGATAAACAAGTGCGGTGCCATTTCACCCCGGTTCCCTGTCCGTTCCCTAAAGCTCGTGGAGTGGGAGCACAGGTACCTCCCTGCCGTCGGAGTGGGGACTCTGATCGTCTCCACCTCTCAGGGAGTGATGTCACACGTCGAGGCCCAAGAGAAGAGGATAGGAGGGAGGCTAGTTGGCTTCGTCTACTGAGCCCGTCCAGGAGACGGCCATCCAGATCCCAGAGGGGGTCAGCGCATCACTGTCCGGGAGGATGCTCTCCGTCAGAGGAAAACTCGGAGAGGCCAGGAAGAACTTCGACAAGATCAATGTGAACCTCTCGGTTGAAGGGAACAGGGTGGTCTTCACCCCCTTCTCGACCAAGAAGAAGGACAACGTGATAATCAACACTGTTTCTAGCATCGTCAGCAACATGGTCACCGGGGTCACCAGAGGATACACCTACAAGGTGAAGGTGGTCTATGCCCACTTCCCGATTACTGTCAAGACCAAGGGGGCACAGGTCCTGGTCGAGAACTTCGTCGGGGA
>Ga0187784_10001821_pt1 | contig 17046 bp, 22 predicted proteins | sample 1015_SJ02_MP15_2_FD_132964 | JGI IMG/M metagenome (GOLD analysis project Ga0187784, IMG submission 132964) | Tropical peat soil microbial communities from peatlands in Department of Meta, Colombia - 1015_SJ02_MP15_20_MG | ecosystem: Environmental > Terrestrial > Soil > Wetlands > Peat | place...
ATGCACCGGCCAGGGCGGAACGCCGCGCGGAATTGTTCTGTGATATGAGTCGCTTCGGTCATTGGCGCCGACAAGCCCGGTGCTGGTGACAAGTCCCGGCGCGCCGCACCACACGGCGCGTCGGGGCGCTTTACGATGCGCTGCTCCGGGATTCGCCGTCAAAGGGAGTGCGGCATATGGCTAAGAAAGGAAATCATCCTGCAAGGATCGCGGTAATCAAAGAATGGGATGTTTGGGCGCGAAAGCATCCAGAGGATGCCAAGATTTCAGGCGGCATAATGTTTTTTAGTTATCTGCAAAGAGAGCGTCCCGATTTGCTGCTCGGTTTCAAATTTCCAGGTGACAAATGGCAAATCATACATGGGTGGCTGCTGCATAGAGGCAAAGTCAAGGACTAGTCGGCGGGGAATGAAAAAGCCTCGGCTCACAGGGGGGCCCGGCCGAGGCTAGTAATCTCCGAAGAAGCTGCCGACCCCGCGCACATGGATCGGCCAGCGGGCGAAAGCGTACCACAAGACGCGTCAGCGTCTAGGCCACCTTAATCGACCACGCGCGACCCGCTTCGAATATTCCAGTATCAAAGAGTTTGCGATCACGTCGCGGATGCTGTCGTGGATGACGCACCAATTTAATGACCACAAAGGGCTCCTTGATTGGGCCCTTGGGTGCCCAACGGAACGCTGGAGCCGTTCGGAGGTGCGCCACCGGCGTTACAGCCTGCATTTGCTCCAGAGCTAGGAACATTACGATAGACCACCGGAGCCGGCTTAATTGGCTTGATCCGAATGGGCTTGGTGTTGTGGACATCGTGCGGGGTCGGCGTCGTCGTAGGACGGGACGCGGTTGTTGGCGGCATTTGGCCTCCTGTTTCGCCGCCAATCGGGCCAGCAGCCTGTGACGCGCTGGCAACCGCAAGTAGGAACATCGTGCCGAGTGAATATTTCAAAAACGTATGCATGGCTCATCCTTTCGTGATGAGAGGCATTTCCATTTGCACGGGGCCGCCGCCGTCCCGGCCCAAATAAAGGGCACCTTGGGACCGCTAGGGGCTAAGGCATACATGGCATGTTCGCGCCGACAAGGATGTGACGGAAGGCACACCTCGGCACACAGACGGCGACGCGCGGCCCCATTATGCCGCCGCCCGCAGATTATCCGAGACGAGCGACTTGCTGAAACACAGCGCGTCCGAACCATCGCCGTAATAGCCGGCGAGCCGCCCGCATTCGTGATAACCATGGCGGCGATATAGCCGCGCCGAGCCAAGGTTACTTTCCCTACATTCAAGGGTGATGGCCTCCGCGCACCGCCGAGCGTACCCTTCCGCAGCCGCCAACAGCGCCGAGCCGATCCCGCGGCCACGATGCGCAGCGGATACCGCCAACGCATAGACGTGCGCCGGTGAGCCAAGCATTACGACCAAATAACCGATTGCCACGCCGTCATGTTCAGCAACAAGCACCACATGCTTGCGCATTCTCAGGAAGCGTTGCGCACTCTGCTGCGACGGCGACAGCCGATGATCGCTAAAGGCTTCGCGTTCGAGCTGCGCCAGCTCGACAAACCGGCCCGGACCATCACGAGAGATTTTCAGGCGCCGGAGTTTCATTGTAGATCGACAGTCACACGCCGGGCGCACCGGCGGCCGCGCGCATCGGTTCCTAGTTCAAAAGTAACGCGCTGACCCTCATTCGGCAGAATGCCTTCGCATTCGTCTTGATGCACGAAGTACTCCTTGCCATCGGGAGCCACAACGAAACCCCACGCCTTGGCGGGATCAAAGAATTTGCAGCGCCCGTGCTGGCGCACTTGAGCCGGCGCCGATTGTTTGGTTTGCGGAACGCTCATGCCGGCGCTACGTCACCGGTGCCGCGGAGCGTATCGCGCGCAACCTGGATGCTCGACTGCTTTGCCTGCTCGGCCGCCAATCGAGACGCTGCCTTGCTTGCGTTCGCCGAAGCGGTTGCGGCGGCTAATGCGGCGTAGTTACCGCTCTGCAGCGTGTAGCCGATATCGCAGGTCGCCGCGGTGAGCGAGGCAACGTAGCTTGCCTGCGCGGCCTGCAGGCTTGTGGCTTTGGTCGCTTCGGCGCTGGCGACCGATCCGTTGAAATTATCGCGAGCGGCCATTCTGTTTGCTCCTCCAATCAGGCAGCCGCACGTGGTCGCGGCAGGCGCAACGCCTCGGCGCGTTTCGGGTCGCGCCGCCAAATTTCCTCAAGAGCTCGCGCGTGAGCGCCCGGCGGCTCCAAGCCAAGCTGCTCATGCCTCAAGATCGTTGCGAAGTGATTGGCCGTCTCGTGGCCCTTCGAGCCAAGCCCCTGCTCGATAAAGTTGCCCTTGCTGTCCTTCTTCGCATCGTGACCAAAGACGTTGCGGGCAACATCGTCCTCATAATCCTTGATCGCCGTCGGCGGCAGTTTGCCCGCGGCAATCAAGGTTTCCATTTCCGCAAGTTCTTCGCCCGTCAATGTCACAACCTGTTTCGGTATCATGGCGGTCAATCTCCTTTCATTAAGCCGCGCCGAACCAGCTCAATTTTGAGCCGATCGACGCTAACGTTGTCGTGCGCGAGCAGTTTCAGGATCAGGCGCCGCGCCACCTGGTCACCATCATCTTGCCGAACGCGAGCGACGTTATTAGCAAGCTGCTCCTCGACCGATAGCGCGCCGACACCGATTTCGATTGGTATTCCTTCGATGACCGGCGCATCCTCGCCGAACACCGCGTCGATCGACTTGCGGCTCGGATCAGGCGGACGGCGCCGCGGTGAAATATGGTTGCCGATGCCCGACATCGCATTCATCCCGCGATCGGCTTCATGCCGTAGCCGATCTTGTGAAATTTGCACCACGCATCCATCGCCTCGGCATCGCCGGCGTGGAGCGCCTTCACAAATTCGCTGTCTTTCTTGAGCCGCGCGATCTCGAGCCGCGCGGTGCGGATCTCGCTTTCCTTCGCCTCGCCGCGCTCGAGCTGAAACCGTTGGACATCGTCGAGCCGCATGTGCTGCTCCCAAACGTCCATAACCTTGCGCTGGTCCGCAATCTCGCGCTCGGACATTTGCGCTTGAACGCCGGCAACATCCTGCGGCGCCGAGCTGCCCGGCTGCTGGCCTCGAGACAACATGAACAAATCGGCGAGCGTGCGCTGTTTTCCTTCGTCACCGGACAGTGCAGCCTTGACATATTCGGGATCAGCAACCAGAGCGGCTCGCTGCTAGGTTGCCATCTCCGGCGAAATTGGCTGCCCCTGGTGGTAAAGGACCGGCGCTTGTGGCTCGAGAGTGTTCATGCGGCAACCGCCTCATCGTCAGGCTCGGGCATCACCGGCTCAGGTGCCGGCTGCGCGCGCAGATGTTCAAGGAGTTCGGTGTGACGTTCGCCCTCGCCAGCGGCGAGGCCCGATATTCCGGTTCGAATACGCTGAGCGCGTTCCTGGATACTCAGGCCCCAACGCCGCATTTCCGGAGCCCAGGAACTGAAACTCTCAAGGACGGCGCGCTCCGCATGGTCAAGGCCGACATAAATCGACCATGGCGGTTCCAAGTTCGATGGCCAGCCGCGGAGCATGGTGCCTTGAATTTCGACGAGCGCCTCGACCGCGACAGCCACATCTTTGACCGCCTTCTCGAGCCGCTCCATGGCCTTCAACCGCGCCGGCAGCGCCGCCTCCACTCGACCAATCGCGGCCGCGCGGTCACGCTGCCGTGCCTGGCGGGCCTCCTCGACCTGCACCGCCTCAAGGGCGGCTATCTGATCGCGCCGCGTCTGCGCTTGCGCCGCCGCCTCCGCAATCTGCTTGTCGACGGACCAAAGCCGATCGAAGCCGTCCTCGGCCAGCAGCAGTGCCTCGCGCTCAGCAGTCAGCGAGGCCGCCTTGCCCTCGGCCGCAGTCAGCGCCTCCCGGGCCTTCGCGATCGCGGTAGCGGTGTCTCGTTTAAATGGAAGCTTCAAAGCACGCCCTCCATGGCCCGCAGCCGGCGCTGCGCTTCGGCCTTCCCACGTTCGGCCTCGGCCCGCGCCGCCGATGCCGCCCGGTCATGCTCAACAGCGCTCGCCTTCAAGGCCGCGACCTCTCCCCGCTCGCGTTCCATCGCGGCCTCATGCTCGGTGCGCTCGGCCTCCAAGGCGGCGTTGTGCTTCTCGCGCGCCGCCGCCAGCTCGGCGTTGACATCGACGCGCAGCTTTTGCGCGGCCGCAGTGTCCTTTGCCGCTTTCGCGATCGCAGCGTTCGCCGAACTCTCCGCGGCAATCAGCTTCTCCATGCGCGACTGGAAGGCAGCGGGGTCCGCAAACGCCTTGGCCATATCGGCAAAGACCCGAAGCGGTGCATAGGGATCGTTCGGCGGCACCATCGATTGCTGCGAATTCAACATCAGTGAACCCCCATCGGGCCGTCGTCGGCCCATAGAAACGCGTACGGCTCCAAGGCGCGCTCCGCATCGGCAAGCGCCCGCTCGCATCGGTCCAGCGACGCTGCAACACGAGCCGCAGCCTGTTCTCGCGCGGTCATCGATTGCTCGGCCGCCGACAACGCCGCGTCGTAGTCCCGCACCGCCTGCCCGTACGCGCTCAAGCCGCCCGCTCCGGCTGCACCGCCCGGCGCTCCTCGATGCACTTGCCAACCAGCCGGCGCAGCAAGTTCGACACCGGCCGTCCCTCCTCACGAGCCCACTCCGCCAACTCGTTCCGCGTCTCAGGCTCAAGCACCACCGTGAGCTTTTCCGGCTTCGTCATGACGGTTCTCCAAATGCCGGCCTAGGTGCGACATTTGACGCACCTGATCGGCCTCGGTATGCGGCCGTCCGAAATTCCCCGCAACGCACTATGCGCGGACCTACACATTTCGGCCGCATCGGGCCGTCAAACTGGCCAGGCAGTGCTACTTAGCCCCCGATGCCCGTACCCTGGCTGCGGGGGCTTTCTTTCACCGCCCGGTTTAATGCTTCCTTAGTCCGGCCCATGGCACGCTACGCGCGGCCGATTACAGGCCAAAGCTCAGCCAACCTTAGCCCCGCCGCGTCACGACACACCGCGAGCGGGGCTTTTTCTTTTGGCTTGTCGCTCGATCCGGTTCCCCGTTCTGCATTTTTCCCTCTTTGCACCGCTCCGCTCGCACATTCGGGTCACGCGGCTGGCTTCATCCATGTCTACGCTCGCAATGTGCTGGCTCGACCCAAGCCCCAAGCCAACGCCCGCCAGCACAAAGGGCCCCAGCTCGTCCCAATGCAGCCGGGGCCCTTTCCACATGCGGCAGTCGATGCACTGCCGGGGTTTTCCTTTGCTGCGGCGCCAAGCTGGCCACGAAACCGACACACCAACACCGCTGCCCGTCCGCAATGCGGTAAATCGCCGTTATTTCTTCAAAGGCAAACAAACAAAAGCTGCCGGCGTCGCTTCCTCGCTCCGGCAGCCGGGCTCCCCCCGGGAGGCTCCGCGCGCCCAAACCGCGGAGCCTCCTACTATTCGGCCACAATGTTTTTGAAACGAGCCGCGATAGAGTTTGAACATCTCGCGAAAGGGCCGGGCCGGTTTTTTCCTCCCCACCCCCCCTTCGGCCGTAAGGTGGTCAGGGCCTCGATGGTGATTTGCTAGCGATCGGCGCCCGATCATCGCCCGGCCGAGCTCGGCCAACACGACCCTGCTCGCGCGCGCGTTCTCTGTTCGAAACACAGACTGACAGTAACCGTACTCCGGGCGCATAAAGGTTCGGCGCCAGGCGGTGCAGCGGTAGCAAATCCGGTAGCGACGGCATTGTTTGACGCGAGCAAATCGCTGTCGTTGTGTGGTTTTCGGTTTTGTTAGGTGCGGTTTGTCAGACCGTTGCATAAACAAAAACCCGCGCATTTGACCGCTGATGCGTTTTATCTCGGCGGCTATGTTGAGCCGCGACAAACAAGAAAATGGGTTCGCGGCCGCGCTAAGCCGATTGCGGGCATGCTGGCGGCGAGCCGACAATCCGGCGGGGGCTAAACGTCACCTCGCGTATTTTTTTGATGAGTCAACGGCAGGCAAGCGCAGCCGCAGCCAGCTCTGCCACGTCGTGCCACCCAAATCGTATTAGGGCGTATCGCGCGCGCACACGCGCGTAACGGTGATAAGCGATCTACCTGGCATTACGTGGCAGAGGCGGCGACTGTTGCAAACCAGGCCGCACTTGGCATCACTGGACCAAATGCCGCCAAACGATGGCGCTAGATCGATGGCATTTGGCTGCTGCCACGTGCCCGCCGGCTCCAACGGGCCTGGGCGGCATGGCGAGCGCTGGCGGATCGTTCGGCTGAGGTCATGCGGGCGGCACGATTGAAGCCGCCGCGGCTGCGCATCTGGTCGAGCTGGTCCGGCCCGAATTGGATGCGTGGTGCAGCACGCATGACGCTCGGCTTGCGGAATTGGCGTTTGGCGAGCCGCGCGTGGCTGCGCTTTAGAGCCTCCGCATCTTCGGTCAGTATGACTTTGAGGCCGAGCGCCTGCAGTATCAAAAATGTGGTGAAGGCGCACATTCTCCTTGGCGGTAGCGGCATCACCAGCTTGGCGAAATAGTTTTCCTGCAGGCCGGCTGCGGCGTCGACCGAGGCATAGGTCGTGCCGAGCTCGTCAACGCGGTCCCTGATTGCTTTGACCAGTTCGGCATAGTTGGTGACTGTGCAGCCGGCGACGGTCACGCGCTGCTGCTCCAATCGCTCGCCGGGGCGATCCGCAGCCCATAGAAGCCGCGCAAGTTGTGTTGACGGGCGGGCGCAAGCCGGCGCGGTTTTCAAGGCGTTCGATGAAGCGCTTTTGCGCGCCGATATATTCGCCAGTTTTCTGTGCCCATGCGGACCAGTTTGTGAACAGGTCGTTGGTCCGGGCCCAGGCGTTCGCATCGATCTCGCAGCAATCAGCGATCCAGGCGGCCATTGCATCCTCGGCCTCGAGGTAGGCTGTGGTCGCCGCGGTGACGACGCGCGGCGGTGTGAGGCCGTGCTGTTGCCATTGCAGGCAGCCTTCGACCATCCACTGCAAGATGCCGGGGCTCTCGGCCCTAAGTTTGTCGGGCAGCTCGGGATCGCGTTCGTCGGTCGGAATCGGTGAACGGGATCAGATAGAAGCGACGCCGGATAGCCTCGTCGACGGATCGCAGGCCGGGCTTGTGGTTGCCGGCGATCAGCAACTTAAATTGCGGCGTGAATTCGAAGAAGTCCTGCCGCATGAAACGGGCGGATATTTTGTCGCCTCCGGTCAGCGCCTTAATCTTCGATTCGGCCCAACGGCGGCCTTCTTCGGTTTCCACTGCCGTCACAAGTCGCGCGCCGCGCAGTCCGGCGAGATCGGTCGGGTGCCGTTCATTGGTCGATGCCGTGAACGTTTCGATCGGTGCAATCCGGCAGTAGTCGCCAATCGCTACGGTGATGGCGTTGAGGAACGTCGTCTTGCCGTTGGCGCCGGTGCCGTAGTTGAAAAACAGCGCATGCTCGCGAGTGATGCCGGTCAGCAAGTAACCGGCAACGCGGTGCAGAAAGGCGAGCAGCTCGGCATCGCCGTCGGTCACGCGGTCGAGGAACTGCCGCCAATGCGGAATGGGACAAAGGGCGTCCGCTGCGGTTTCAGTGATCTTGACCATGTAATCGGTCGCGGCGTGCGAGCGGGTCTTGCCGGTCTGCAGATCGATGACGCCGCCTGGCGTGTTGAGCAGCCACGGATCCGCGTCCCATTGCTCGACGGTTGCGGCGATGCGGCGGTCAGCCTTGGCTAGTCGCTCGACTGCGGCGACCGTCTTTGCGCTCGCGATTGCGTTGGCGACTTTCGACTGATTGCATTCGGCGGCGGCGACCCGGCACGCTCTCCGCGCAAGATCGAAAGCCTTGAGCGTGTCATCGAACTGCCAGCACTTGCCGGTCCAGTGCAGCCACTTTGACCACGCTGCCACGTATCGAAGTCGATCGGCGTGCTGTTTGGTGAAGCGTAGTGCCAGCGCTTCGTCACTGAAAGCCGGTGGCCGATCCTGCTGTTTGCTCCTCGTCGAGCACGTCGGCCGCTGGGTCGTCCGTTTTGGCTTCATACGGCGCCCAAGGCTTAGCGTCGCGGACTATCAGATCGTGCAGTTGCTCGACAGTGCCTCCGGCTGCGGCCCAATCTACGATATCGCCCTTTGGCGGCAGACCGGGTAGCTCGAGCACGCGAACGTTAGCGGCAATGCCCTGCAGCGACGTGGCGATGATGTCGGCGTGATCGCGGCCGGGCCCGTCGTTGTCTGGCAGAATGACAATATCGGCGCGGCGCAGAAATTCGCTGTGCGCTGGCTTCCATTTCGCGGCGCCACCAGCGCAGCATGTAGCAGGTACATTCCATGATCTGAGCAGGTCGACCTTGGCCTCGCCCTCGACGATCAGGATCGTGTATTCATTGCCGATCGCCTCGAGCAGTTCCGACAGCCGGTAAGGCACAACGCGAACGCCCTTAACGTTGTGCAGCCACTTGCCGGGATTGTCAGGATCGGGACGCGCCTGGCGGAATGTCTTTTTTGGCTTGCCTTCTTTGAGAACGAAAGAGCCGTCGGGGTTTTGATATTGAAAGCGCCCTATAGCAAATAACGGCGTGCCGCCCTCGTCTCGATAGATATACGCCGCAATTCTTTTTTCGCGTGCTTCGATCGTGATCTTGCCGTTCGGCTTGAGGTTTGGCGCCGGCGAGCCGGTAAGCGTTGTGCAAGCGGTAGTGAAATCGCAGCCGTCGAGAAACTGAACGAGGTCGATCACGTCCCCGGCGGCCTTGCAGCCCCGGCAGTTAAAGACTTGCTTCGCCGTGTTGACGCTGAAACGGTCGTCGCCTCCGCATTTCGGACAAGGGCCGCAGCGTTCGACCTTGCCGCGCAATTTGATGCCGCGCCGGGCGAGCTCGTCCTCGATCGGCACCTGACGGGCGCGGTCGGACCAGGCTTCGAAGGCGAGTGATACGCCGGTCATGCTGGCGCCGCCAACAAGTCAAGCAGTCTGCCAAGGGCGCCGGATGCCGATCCGTCGGCGTTGCGTATAAGCGCGTGCCGAAGGGTGTCGACCGAGGCTGCATGCTGTAAAGCGAGGCTTGCGAGCACGGCACTGTCGCGCGACAGCACATCGATCATGCTGCCGGCCTTGCTGCTGACATTCAGAAAAACCTCAGCAACGCTCCCGCTGTCAGGAAAGCAGCCGATGCCCGCGGTGTAGCGAATGCCGGCGTGTTCAAAATCGAATAATTGATGCTCGCGCCGGTTCGGCAATCGTTGGCGTAGCGCGGTAGTCATTAAGGGCGATCTCCGGTTTCGGGATCGCGCGGAGTGCGTTGTGCGGCGCCTGGGCTGGCATTACATCACGCAACGGTCAGTTGGATTACATCGCAGCCCCGGCCCGCGCAGGCCCGCGCGGGTCGTGGTGTTTCAGGCGGCCTCTTGAGCGCCAGCGAGTAGCTGCTCCAAGTCAACGCGCGGGACGCGAAGGCAGCGGCCTACCCTGATGGCCGGGATTTTCCCCTTCTTGATCTCCTCGTAGATATGCCAGGTTGAGACGTTGAGAATTTCCGCAACTTCGTTGGCGCGGAAAGTGCTGCGGTCATTCCATTTTGCATCGAGGATCATCTTTCGGTCCTGCTCTGTTTTCGTTAGGTGGCGATGGTCTGTATACGGCGCCGTTTGACCTATTTGCAATAGTGTGCTACTAGTTGGTCATGACAAATAAGCCACGCAAGCGAGCGCCAGGCGGCGGGCGCAAGCCTAAAGGTCCGATCAGTGGAAATGCTGGATGGTTGCAGGCCCGCATCACGGCGGACTTACACGATCGGCTTAAGCGAGAGGCAGAGCAAAACGGACGCTCGGTTTCCCAGGAAGCTCAAGTTCGGCTGAAAGAGTCGTTTGACCTGCCGGCGGAACTCCAAAAGGCTTGGGGCCCGCCGCATATCAAGGCGCTGGCGCAGCTCGTCTCGCGTGCGGTGCGCTCGGTTGAAACGACCGCCGGCGCCGATCCTTTTGCCGAGGCCGGAGATTTAGCCTGGCATCGCAATTCGTTCACGCACGCCGCCGTGTGTGCGGCCGTTGCCGCGGTGCTTGCGCACTATAAGCCGGCTCGCTCCATGCAAACGCCGCCAGAAGTAAAGAAGCGCGCCGCAATGTTTGGAAAGGAACAGGCCGCTGCTCAATGCACGCCCGAAAGCGTGGGGCTGTCGTGCGCACTTGGCGTAATCGAGCAATTGAAGATGCAGCGCCCCTCTCTGATTCAAGACGCTACTGCGCACTACGCGGAAGGGTACTACGTTTTTCCACACATCAACGACATCCTCGGGGAGATAGAAAAATGAAGGGTCACATTCGCGAACGCTCGCCCGGTCATTGGGCCATCGTCATCGACATTCCCGACACAGTAGGCAAACGCCGCCGGAAATGGCACAGCTTCAAAGGAACCAAGCGACAGGCGCAAGATGAATGCGCGCGGCTTATCACTGCACTTAAGCAGGAAATCTACGTCGAGCCGCAAAAGATCAGTGTCGCAGCATTTCTCGATCAGTGGCTGAAGCACATTCAGCCGAATATGTCGCCGCGCACCTTTGAACGATATGAGGAACTCATAAGAAACAACATCATGCCCCTGCTTGGCGGCACTCTGCTCCGCAAGCTGCAGCCGATCGATGTCTCTCAAGCCTATGCCAAAGCGTTTGCCAGCGGGCGACGCGACGGTCAGGGCGGACTATCCGGCCGCACTGTCCACCACATGCACCGCGTCTTGAGCCAAGCGCTTCGGCAAGCCGTCCGCTGGAAATTGCTGGTCAGCAATCCTTGCGCGGATCTCGCGAAGAAGGATCGGCCAAAGGTCGAACGCAAACCCGTCGCGACTATTACTGCCGAGGAGACCGTGAAGGCGATCGATGCTGCCCGTGAACGCGGCCTTTTAATTCCGTTCCTGCTTGGCACACTCTGCGGACTGCGCCGCGGTGAGATCGTCGCGTTGCGTTGGAAGTCGGTCGATCTCGAGCGGGGGCAACTCGCAGTCGCGGCCGCTATCGAGCGCACCAAGGCCGGCTTCCGCGAGAAGGAAACCAAGGGCAGCAAGTGCCGAACCGTGGCCATGCCGGGACTACTCATCGACGAGCTGCGGCGCCATCGGGTCACCCAGGCCGAACAGATGTTGCGCCTTGGCACAAGGATCGATGCTGACAGCTTCGTGGCGATGAAGCCCGATGGTGAGCACCTCAATCCCAGCACGCTCACCTATGCGATCTCTGCCCTAATGAAGGCACAGGGTAGCGCCGTTCGATTGCACGGCTTGCGGCACAGCCACGCCAGTCAACTGCTCGTCGAGGGCGTCCACCCGAAGGTAGTGCAGGAGCGGCTCGGCCACGCCAGCATTGCAATCACGATGGACATCTATTCGCACGTCCTGCCTAATCTGCAGGTCGAAGCCGCGGCCAAAGTCGACGAGGCGCTCAAGGCGGCTCAAAAGAAGAACCGTTGAGAACGGCCAGCGAATGAAATGGTAGCGTTTCGGTAGCAGGCCGGCCCGTCGGCGGGGAAAATCACAGCGGTTTCAACGCCGCCTTGACGGCTTCCGCCGGTCCTATAAACCGGAAAGCCCGCCGCGACGACGGTTTCTGCAAAAGGTTGTGACATGAGCGAACGCATTCCGGGCTTTGCTACGCTCGCGGTCCATGCCGGCGCGCAGCCCGACCCGACCACCGGCGCGCGCGCGACGCCGATCTATCAGACCACATCCTACGTGTTCGAAAGCGTCGATCACGCCGCATCGCTGTTCGGCTTGCAGACTTTCGGCAATATCTACACGCGCATCGGCAATCCGACCAACGCGGTGCTCGAGGAACGCGTCGCCGCGCTCGAGGGCGGCACCGCGGGCCTAGCGACCGGATCAGGCCATGCGGCGCAAGTCCTGGTGTTTCATTGCCTGCTGCAGCCGGGCGACGAGTTCGTGGCATCAAAGAAGCTCTATGGCGGCTCGATCAACCAGTTCAACCACGCCTTCAAGAATTTCGGCTGGAACGTGGTGTGGGCGGACCCCGACGACATCTGCTCGTTCGAGCGTGCGGTCGGTCCAAAGACCAAGGCGATCTTCTCGGAGTCGATCGCCAATCCCGGCGGCGTCATCACCGACATGGAAGCGGTGGCGCAGATCGCCCGCCGCGCCGGGGTGCCGTACATCGTCGACAATACGCTGGCGACGCCCTATTTGTGTAAGCCGATCGACCATGGCGCCGATATCGTGGTGCACTCGCTCACAAAATTCCTCGGCGGCCACGGCAATTCGATCGGCGGCATGATCGTCGATGCCGGCACCTTCAACTGGTCGCGCGAGGGCCGCTATCCGATGCTCAGCGCGCCGCGTCCGGAATATCACGGCATCGTGCTGCACGAGACTTTCGGCAATTTCGCCTTCGCCATCGCCTGCCGGGTGCTGGCGCTGCGCGACATCGGCTCGGCGCTCTCCCCGTTCAATGCCTTTCTCATCCTCACCGGCATCGAGACGCTGCCGCTGCGCATGCGCAAGCATTGCGATAACGCACAGGCGGTCGCCGAATGGATCGCGGCGCAGCCACAGGTCGCCTGGGTGAGCTATCCGGGATTGCCCGACGACCGCTATCACAACCTCGCCAAGAAATACTGCCCGCAGGGCTCGGGCGCGGTGTTCGCCTTCGGCCTCAAGGGCGGCTATGAGGCCGGCGTCAAGCTCGTATCCAACGTGAAGCTGTTCTCGCATCTGGCCAATATCGGCGACACCCGCTCGCTGATCATTCACCCCGCCTCGACCACGCACCGCCAGCTCACCGACGCGCAGAAAATCCAGGCTGGCGCCGGGCCCGATGTCGTGCGGCTCTCGGTCGGCATCGAGGACCAGGAAGACATCATCGCCGATTTGGAACAGGCGCTGGCGGCGTAGGTTACGCCCGCGCCGTTGCGGCAACTGCACGCGGCGCGCCGGCGACGACACTCGCCGCGTGGACGGTGGCCACGGTCAACACCACCATCGCCATCGCCTGATGGGCCAGCGCGACCGGCAGCGGCACCCCGTCGAGCAGGGTCCATATGCCAAGGCCTACCTGCAGCGCGACCGCCGCCGTGAGAGCGAGGGCGCCGGTCAAGGCGGGGCCCTTCTTCACCGTTCCGGCGACGTCGAGCGCGTGCAGGAGCGAGCCGACGAAGATCGCGTAGGCCAGCATGCGGTGGTCGAACTGGACGGTGAGCGTGTTTTCGAAAAGATTCCGCCACAGCGGCGTATCGAGGAAAAGCCGCGCGGCATCGGGAACGAGCGCGCCGTCGATCAGCGGCCAGGTGTTGTAGATGTACCCGGCGCGCAGACCGGCGACTAATGCGCCGAGATAAATCTGCAGCAACACGAGAACGAGAAGGCCGGCGGCCGTTGCCCGCACGCGGCCGGGCACGGCGAGGATCGGCCGGTCCTCCAGGCGCTGCCCGGTCCAGACGAGCGCGACATAGATCGCGCAGGCAAGGACGAGGTGCGCGGCCAAGCGATATTGCGAGACCTCGACGCGATCAGCGAGGCCGGAGGCGACCATCCACCAGCCGACCGCGCCTTGCAGCGCGCCGAGCGCGAAAATAAACCAGAGCCGCGGCCGCAAGCGGGGGGCCACCCAGCCGCGCCACAGGAACCAAAGAAACGGCAGCAGAAACGCGACGCCGATCAGCCGGCCGAGCAGCCGATGCGCCCATTCCCACCAATAGATGGTCTTGAACTGATCGAGGCTCATGCCGCGATTGAGCTCGCGGTATTGCGGGCTGGCTTGGTATTTTTCGAACTCGCCTTTCCACTCGTTCTCACTGAGCGGCGGCAGCGTGCCCATGACCGGCCGCCATTCGGTGATCGAGAGCCCGGATTCGGTGAGCCGCGTCGCGCCGCCGACCAGCACCATGGCGAAGACGAGCGCGGCGACGGCGTAGAGCCAGAGCCGGATTGCGCGCATGTGCGTGGCGTTGACGGCGCTCATGATCGCTCGCTTGTCGGCGAAGCGGCGACGATATAGTGCTGCCCCCTGCCCCCGCAACGGACCTCATGTCGCTGGCGCCTCACGTTGCCTCAATGCCGCCCCGCCTGCGCAAATTCATCGGCGCCATCGCGCTGTTCGTTCTGGTGAACGTGTGGGCGCTTTTGGCCATGGCGCTCGCGCAAGTCCCGGCCATTCGCGAGAATGCGATCGCTTCGGTTCTCTACTACGTGGTCGCCGGTATCGGCTGGGTGCTGCCGGCAATGCCGATCGTCTCGTGGATGAGCAGACGAGGCGTCAGTAGTCAGTAATCAGTGATCATGAATCGGGGATCAGGGATCGGGTTTCAGGCGGCCTGCGATCCTGCTGCCTCATCCCCGACATCTGATCCCTGGTTGCGGCGCAGGCCGTTCCACATCGCCGTCGCCGAGCCGGAGAGCAGCACCCGCACATAGCGCAGGCGCTGATATTCGCCGTTGAGCGAAATGCGCGGCAACGCCGTCATCTGCTCCCGGTGCTCGGCAAACAGCACGCCCGGCCGCGTCGTCACTGCGGTTTTGAAGCCGAGCTCGGCCGCGATCTTGAATTCGCGCGGGCCGGCCGAGGTCGGATCGCCGATCGGGTAAGCGAGATGCTGCGGCCGGGCCATCAGCGCGGCTTCGATCACCGACCGGCTCATGTCGATCTCCGAGCGCGCGGCGTCGGCCGAAAGCTTCGCCAGCATCGGATGCGAGACGGTGTGCGCGCCGACCGTCACCAGCGGATCGGACGCGAGCGCCGCGAGCTCGTCCCAGCCCATGCACAGATCCTTGCAGAACGCGGCGATGTCGACGTGATACCAGGCCGCGAGATTGCGCATGATCGCCCGCATCTCGGTTTCCGTCGGCCGGCTGCGCAGCCACCAGTAAAGCTCCGCGTAGAGGGCGCGCTTATCCTCCACGCTGCGGCATTCGAAAGACCGATTGCGGCCGTCGATCTGCAGCGCGACGCGATCATTGCGCGCGATCACCGCCTCGAGCGCGAGCCACCACAATTCGCCGAGGCGGTCGGGAAAGCTCGTCGCCACGTAGACCGCGAACGGCACGCCCGCCGCCTTGAGGATCGGATAGGCATGGGTGAGCGTGTCGCGGTAGCCGTCGTCGAAGGTGAGGCAGACGAACCGGCGGGCGAAGTCGCCGGTGGTCAGGCGGCGGTGCATCTCGTCGAGGCTGATGAGGTCGAGGTCGGCGCGGCGCAGATATTCGACCACCCGGGTGAGGAAGCGCGGCGTGATTTCGAGCAGACGGTTGGGCTGGAACCGGTCGGGCCGCGGCGGGCGCACATGATGCAGCGTCAGGATGGCACCGACCCCGGCGACGAAAGGGGCAAGCGCGAGATAGGCGCCGCTGAAATAAAGCGATTCCAACCCGCCGCGGATGATCGCCTGTTTGAGCCCAGCCACCGGTTTTTCCCGTTGTTGCAGGCACTATTATTGCGGCGCTCGGTTGATAATCTTTTGCCCGCGCCGCGCCGGTGACGCGCGCCCCGCTTGCTTTTGCCGCAGAAAATGGGCGCCGCCGAGGCGACGGGCGGTGTCGGCCAAAACTAGGCTGCTGCGGCCGCCCTCGATCCTGCCGCGGCGGAGCGCGCGCCGATGAGGATGGTGACGTCGTCGAAGCCGGCGAACAGGAGCCGCTCGCGGGCGGACTCGGTTACCGCATTGAGCGTCTCGGTGAGGAGGATCGCCTGCGGTGTAAGCTCGCTCAATGCTTCCATCTCCGGTCCCCAGGCCGCGCCGCCGCTGACGACGACGTAGTCGTAGCTGCGCCCCAGCGCCTGGAAGCTCGCGGCCATGCCCGGCGCGGACAGGATCGCGATGCGATCGGTAGCGGCGCGGCCGGAGGCGATGAGATGAAGCTCGGAGGCCTTGTCCTTGGTGATGATGTCGCCGAACGAGGCGGTGCCGCCGGCGAGCTCATCGAGGCCGGGGGCGGCCGAATCGGTGGAAATCGCCTTGATTGCCGCGTCAGCGGCGCCGAGCCCCACCAGGACCACCCGCGCATCCTGCGCCAGCGAACGCGCGAGCTTGATGGCGATCGGGCCGGTGTCGACGCTGTGCGAAGCGGCAAGGACCGCGACCCGGGTACCGCCGTCGGCATGGCGCAGGCAATAGGCGACGTCCTCGACCGCGCTGACTGGGAGCCCGGCTGCGGCCGCCGGCGGCGCCAGCGGCAACGCGTCGTCTTCGGGCTCTTCTTCGTGGTCTTTCTTGGCGGTGCTGACGGGCGGCGGCTCTGGCTTCGTTTGGCCGGAAATGGCTCGCGTCGGCTCCCCGGGTTCTACAGCGGTGCTGCCAACCATGGCGTTGTCGGCCATCAAGCGACGCAGCGCCTGCGTCGCGGGGGCGCTGGCCTGCGCCGGAGCAGCCGAGGCGGGCGCGGCCAAGAGCTCTTGCGTCAGCACCCAGCCGGAACAGAGCACCAGCATGGCCAGGGAGGCGATCAAGACCGTCGGCAGCTTCTTCGGGTAGGCCGGCACGTTCGAGACCGTGGCGCGCGAAATCACCCGGGCGTCGGCCGGGGCGGAGTTGAGCGTGTCACGCGCGGTCGCCTCGCGGTATTTGGCGAGATAGGACTCGAGGAGATCGCGCTGCGATTTGGCGTCGCGCTCGAGCGCGCGCAGCTGTACGTCCTGCTCGTTGGTGCCGGCCGCTTGGCTCTTGAGCTGGTCGAGGCTCGAGATCAGCGAATCCATGCGCGCGCTGGCGAGTTTGGCGTCGTTTTCGAATGAGCGGGCAAGGGTCTCGGCTTCGACCCTGATCTGCTTGTCGAGGTCGGCGATCTGCGCCTTCAGCTCCTTGATGCGCGGGTGATTGTCGAGCAGCGAGGAGGATTGCTCGGCGAGCTGCGCCCGCAGCGTCACCCGCTGCTCGGAAAGCCGCCGGATCAGCTCGGAATTGAGGATATCGGAGGATTCGATCGGTCCGCCGGACCGCAGCATGTCGCGTATGAGCTTGGCCTTGGCCTCGGCGTCGGCCTTCTGGGCGCGGGCGCCGGCAAGCTGCGCGTTGACGTCGCCGAGCTGCTGGGCAGAGAGCGTGGTGTTGTTCG
>Ga0187784_10001822_pt1 | contig 17043 bp, 16 predicted proteins | sample 1015_SJ02_MP15_2_FD_132964 | JGI IMG/M metagenome (GOLD analysis project Ga0187784, IMG submission 132964) | Tropical peat soil microbial communities from peatlands in Department of Meta, Colombia - 1015_SJ02_MP15_20_MG | ecosystem: Environmental > Terrestrial > Soil > Wetlands > Peat | place...
CGCACGGGGCGCCCGATCAAGGCCGTGGTTTCCCTACCGACTCCCATCGGGTAGGCTACCGACCAGAGCATACCAGCCAATGATGCAGCCGTGGTTTCCCTACCGACTCCCATCGGGTAGGCTCGCTCCTTCAGATGATATTGAAAATGCTCTGATTTCTGCCCTCTTACCGGGGTCGAAATCAGAGCAGAACCATCTGTAGAGGGGCGACTTTCTCATTTTTTGTTGCCTCGCCCAGCAATAACCGCATCCGCCCATATTGCTTGTCCGTCACCTGCAGCGCGCGCACGCTGCCCTTCTTTGGCAGATTTTTGGTGACGCGCTGAACATGTTTCTCCACCGCCTCCTCGCCACGGCACACGCGCGCATATACCGACCATTGCAGCATCATATAACCGTCGTCCTTCAAGAAGTTGCGAAATCGCGTGGCGGCGCGCCGCTCTCCCTTCGTGCCGACCGGCAAATCGAAGAAAACAAACATCCACAAGATGCGAACCTCTTCGACTTTCATGTGGAGCGCTCAAGTGGCGAAAGTCGGCAATACGAGAACTTCCGCTGTCGAGCCCTCGATCGCGCGCACCAGCGACTCTGCCGTCCTCTCAGCCGCCACGAGCAACGTCATGGTCTCAGTAGCCATCGTCGCTTCAGCAAGAAGAACGCCGGCCATCGCGCGCCGGTCACCAATCGAGAGATCGTCGCGCGACGGCCGGCCATCATCTACTGCTTTCCATGCCAAGGAATCGACGAAGGGCCGAAACGGCTCGACGATGTCGTCCGCAAGATTGAAGGCATTCGTCACGCTGGCATGATTGAGCCCGAAGGCTGGCAGCAAGCCCGCTGCCACGAGCGAACGTGCGACGCCGGATCGCACGACGGCGTAGCCGTAGTTCAACATCTTATTGCGCTTGTCACCCTCGTCCTCTCGGCGGAACTCCGGCCAAAGCTGCGTCCAGTAATACTTCGCCGCCCGCGCCTCAATGTTGTCTGGGTCGCCGGAGCCGACCAGACGCGCCATCTCGCGCAGCGTCTGGGCACCGCCGCGGCCGGCCGCATGGAGTGCTTCTGCCTGATTTTCAATTTTGGCACGCACGATTCTTTGCCAAAGTCGCTTCTTCAGCGGCGCGCCCATCGCCACCTGTCGATGGGCGATCTCGCCCTGGCGGAAATGCCGATGAAAGGGCAGCAGGACTCCGCAAGGCGTATGTGTTTCGTCGGTCGCGATCAATGCGACGCCCTGCGACATGCAGGCGGATAGCAGGCTTCCCGTCAAGGTCGATTGCGGCGTATCGAGGACGATCCAGGCAAGGTCCTCGAGCGCGACGCGCACGTCGCCGTCTTCTTGAGCGATCACCACCTGCCCGTCGGCCAGCGCCAGGCGCGACGGTTTGGTCAAGTGCAGGCCGCGCCATGCCATGTGCGAGTTTCCCGCGGAATTTCAAACCGACGGCCGAGACGATCAACGGCAAACTTCCGAATGCTCTTGAGCGTTCTGCCGCCGATGCCGTCTCGAATTTCCTCTTTAGTATGATGCGGCGAGATCGTGAATGCGCCCGTGTTGCGGCTGAGGCCGCGCAGGTAGCCCTCGATCACTTCGCCATCAGGTTTTACCAACTCGACGAAGTTCAGCGGATATAAACTCCATAGAAACTCATAAGTTTCGTCCACTTCATGCCATAGCTCTTCTGGCGTGTTGGCCTGCACCGCCCGGTTTGGTGGCGTCGGCCAACCGGCTTCGTTCGCTACCTGATGCGGATAAATCGGAACAAGAAAATACTCCCACGTATTCCTCTTGTTCTGTTTTCTGAAGACATCGATACGAACCATCTCGCCGCGGTCGGCAGCTCCGTCGCGGATGAGGACATCGGCCTTCTTATTGGTCTGCACGCGGACCTTCGCTATGGGATCCCCTTTGGGGGAAAGTGGTCGCCGGTCCTTTGGCTTGCCAGCCAATACCCATTCTCGGAGCGCGTCGATCAGTTTGCGGTTTCTTTCCGGGTCTTTGATTCTTTCCAAATCCTTTTCGCTCAGGGCATCAACGGTCTTGCGCTCGTAGATGCTCTGGCTTCCCCCAGCTTCGCCGATCTGACGTATCGTCGCACCATGCGCTTCACCTCGCGCACGGCGACGTTCAGCCCTGGAGACGAAAATCAAGGCGAACTTCTCTCGCGCTTCCGCGACGAAGCCTGGCCACGGGGGATCAAGCCGTGCGAAGTCGCGATGTGCGCCGATCTCCTCCGCTTGCCGAAACGCCCTTGTCAACTTTTGTAATGCGCCTTCGGTCGTCGCGGCAACGACGAGCGCATCGAGTGCATGATGGCGATCGTCAGCCACGCGCTTGCCCGCAGCATCCTTTTTGAGGTCTTGCACGCCCCAGCCCCGGCGCAGGCGGTCCGTCAACGGGCCGGGCCGGGAAAAAACGTGTCGAATCCCATTGTCGGGATACATCCGTGCCAGCATGTCCGCGAGCAATCTGGTCGCGTAGCGCGTATCGTTGAGATTGCGGGGCCGGAATTTTTCCTCGAGCAGCGTCGCGTCCTTGAGTAGATAATTCCGCTTCTTGCGGCCCTTCATGTTCCGGTTAGTCTCCACTCCCTCGACGAAGCGCGGCCATCGCTGCTCGTCTTTCCCGAACCACTCAAACGGAGTTCGACCTCTCTTTTCTTGATTCGCGCAAGCAAAACACAGCGTCTTATTGACGAACGAATCATCGCCCGACCGACTCCACGGCAGAATGTGATCGACCTGCACTGAATTGTCGGATGCCACGATGGCATTCGGATGGATTTCTCTGTCTGTGTAGAGGCAGCGGCCGTTCTGTTCGCGCCAGAGTTCAAAGCGAAGGAGGTCTTCGCTGGTCTTGGCCTCTGTCCCGACAACTTCAATAAACTGTTGACGAAGACGATCCTTTTCCTTGTTGCGCCTCTCGATACCGTGTGTGATCTCGTCGCGTTCTTCCTTGCTCTTTCCAACGTCACGGGCGAGCTCGATATGAATGCGCTCCGGCAGGCCGTATTCCTGAACGATAGCGCGCACCTGCTTGATTGCTTCTGTTAGCGCCTTTCGGGCGACCGGATTGCCGATTTTGTCAGGATCGGTCTCGCGCGGCTTCGCATGATCATATCCGGCGGCTTCGCACGCTTGCGAATAGACCAATCCACGCTTGAGATGCGGAATCAGTTTCCGGCACGCTTTCGCAGAGATATGGCCCGCCCGCCTGAAGTCGCTGAAATCGCCGTCCTGTACTCCTTTCATCAGCGCATCGCAGATAATCGGGTCGAGACCGATTTCGTCGAAGCCGGCACGGATCGAGTTGATGTCCTCGCGAAAAGAAAGCACATACGCGATGTGGTCAAGTTTGTCAGGAGTCGCGAGCAGTCCTCGCCAGATATCGCCGAGGACCTTCCGCAACGCATAGGCGCCCGCTGCCAAGTCGCCCGCGCGAGCGACAATATCGCGTTTGCTCTCTTCTTCGATGGCGATGCCGGCAAACCGCTGATCACCGCTCAATTCGATGCGGTTGCGCAGTCGCTTGAAAGTCATCCCGCGAAATGCGCCGAAGTCCTTGCACGCAGCATCGATTTCCAGCGGCGTCAGCGGACGTTCTCCCGAGGAGGATTGAACGCGCAGTGCCGTAAGCCTTGAAAGAAAACGAAACAACTCGAACGAATAGGAGTGCTTCGCCGCGCGTTTCTCTTCGGGCTCAAAGGGGCATTCGCCGACCTTGTCTTCGCTATCGGCAAGCGGACGCTGGAAGAATGCTTGGCTGGTGAACACTCGTTCCAGCTCTTCCGTCGCCAGCCGGTTTCCGGCGGCGCGCTGGCGATCGAACAGGAGACGGACCTCTTGCTCTTGATCGTCACGGAGAATTGAGCGAGTGTAATCGCCATCGCGATTGCGCTTGCGCGCTGAATATTCCGGTTCCTTCGCGAACATCTCGCCGATCGTGCGAAAACTCTTCATCCGTTCGTGCGTCACTTCGATCGCACTCAGCATTTGGGACGAGTCCTTGGGCGCATTCGCGCCTCGATCACGCTTGCTGTTCGATTTGAAGCCGCGATGCTTCGCGATGTGTCCAAGCGCGACGGCGAACTCCGGCCCCGTCAACTTTCGGTCCAATCCTTCCGCTCGCAAAGCCCAAGGATCAAGGCCAGGAACTTTGAGCGCGCCTTTTCGGTCATCAGGGATCAGCGTGGCATCCTGGAACAGGCCTCTAATAGCGTTCATGCGCTGCCGCCGACGGCGGATCACCGTTCTCAATCCGCGATGCTGCCGACGGAGCTGATTGGTTGGCGTCCGCTTCTTGTCCGTCTCGGGCACGTCGAAAGTGCGTACGCCCATGCCGGCGATGCGGTCCGACGCTTTCGCCTCGTCGATGACCGCCCATCCGCACGACCCGATTCCAAGATCGAGGCCGAGGATCAGGTTCTTCCGAAAAGGTGCACCCCCTGCCATCTGATATTCCGCAGTTATCCACAGGACAATGAATTATTGACACTGCATGAGGCGACTCGCAATATTAACGTTGGGAGTCGGTTGGGAAGCCACGGTAAGGTGGTTTTTCCACTCGAAGGATTACCCCTTGGCCGCAAGGCCAGGGGGGATTCCTCAGGTCAGTTGAAGCTGGCCGGGATCGATGTTTCGCCGGATATGCAAGCAGCGAACGATATGCCGCCGTCGTGGCGTAGCAAGTTGGCTTTGGCCGATTCCCGGACGTGAGCGAGCATCCCTCCGCTTCCTCAGATATCACAATGCCTTCATAACGCATTCCGGCGGGAGAGACAGCAAAGCTGTCATTTGTCAAAAAATTAAGCACGCTTCGACGATCGCAAGAGCGTGCCGGCATCGGCACTATTGGCTGATATCGGCATAGTAGGTAGCTCGGCCACTAAAAACAGGAGAACGCATCCTCATGACTATCGCAAGCGGTGCGCCGGCGGCCAAGATGCGGGCCTCATGACCGTCGCGGGCGGAAACCTCTATGCCGGTCTGCCGCTGCCGTCCGGGGCGGAGGAGATCATCGCCTTGCTCGAGGCGCCGGGCCTGCGGCTCGAGCGCATCGTTTCCACCGGCCAGGCGACGCCCGCCGGCGAATGGCTCGATCAGGACCATGAGGAATGGGTGATCCTGCTGCGCGGCGCCGCCGGCCTCAGCCTCGAAGGCGAGGCGAGCGCGCGGCTGCTGGCGGCGGGGGATTACCTGCACATCCCGGCGCATCGGCGCCACCGCGTCGAATGGACCGCCCCCGGCGAGCCGACCGTCTGGCTCGCCGTCCATTACCGGTAGGCGCGCGCTCCTTGGGCGCTTGTCCGCGGCGCGTCAGGCTTTGCCGTGGATCGGGTTGAACATCGGCACGATATCCTTGAAGCGCCGCTCGTTCATGGCGACGAGGATGCAGCCGTGGGACGCCGCGGTTACGGCTCGACGCCGCGTCCGCCGGTGATGGCGCGTTCGACATCCAATTCCGCTCCGACCAGCGGCGATCGGCGCAGCGCGGCGAACACGCCGCCACGGCGCGCTGCTGTGCCGGCGAGCTGTCGCGTCAGCTCCGCCCGCAGGCGCGCCGCGGCGGCGTCGCCCAAGGCGAGGCGCCGCGCGAGCGCGCGCACCAGCTCCTTGTCGCTGTCGAGGCCCCGCACCTCGTACCGGCTCATGCCGCGGTCCCTGAGGCGACGGCGATTGTTGGCGATGGCGCGCCTCTGCGATGATTTGGTCATGATCGTCTCTCTTATGGCCGGTTGAATAACCGGGAGGGACTTGCGTCAAGCCGAAAAACCCGCGCCTACAAGAACCCGATCGACAGCCACGGCGCCGCGGCGACGACGAGAAGCGCCAGCAGCAGCGCGCCGAGATAGGGCCAGATGCGCGCCATCGCCCGATCGGGCGAGACGCGGCCGATGGCGCAGGCGGCGTAGAAGCCGACGCCGAAGGGCGGGGCGAAGAGGCCCAATCCCATGGCGAGGATCACCACCATGGCGTAATGCACGTCGTGGATATGGAGCGCGCGCGACACCGGGAAGAGCAGCGGACCGAAGAGCACGATGGCGGGAATCCCCTCGAGCACCGAGCCGAGCACGGCAAAGGCGAGGATCGAGACCGCCATGAACCCGGCCTGGCCGCCCGGCACCGCGGCCATGAAAGCGGCGAGCCGGCCGGAGAAGCCCGATTGCGTCAGCGCCCAGGCCATGGCGGTGGCGGTGCCGATGATCAGCAGGATGGCGCCGGAGAGCGACGCGGTGTCGACCAGCATCGGATAGAGCCGGCGCCAGTCGAATTGGCGATAGAGGAAAAGCCCCGCCAGCGCCGTATAGGCGATGCCGATGGTCGAGACCTCGGTGGCGGTGGCGATGCCTTCGACCACCGCGGCGCGGATGATGAAAGGCAGCACCAGCGCCGGCAGCGCCACCAGGAAGGCGCGGCCCACCTGGCGCGGGCCGGCGCGGGCGACGCCGGAGAGATCCTCGCCGCGCGAGCGCCACCACGCGACCGCCACCAGCGCCAGCGCCAGCACCGCCGCCGGCACCAGCCCGCCGTTGAAGAGCGCGGCGATCGAGATGCCGGTGACCGAGCCGATGGTGATCAGCACCAGGCTCGGCGGTATGGTCTCCGACATCGCGCCCGAGGCGGAGAGCAGCGCCACCAGCTCGCCCGGCTCGGCGCCGCGCCGCTTCATCTCCGGGAACAGCACCGGCGCCACCGCCGCCATGTCGGCGGCCTTGGAGCCGGAGATGCCGGAGACGAGATACATGGCACCGAGCAGCACGTAGGACAGCCCGCCCCGCACATGGCCCAGCAGCGAGGCGAGGAAGTCGACCATGGCGCGGGCAAGCCCGGTCATCTCGATGAGCACGCCGAGAAAGACGAACAGCGGCACCGCCAGCAGGATGATGTGCGACATGCCCTCGTCCATGCGGCCCATGACCACGATCAGCGGCACATGCGTCACCAGCGCGAGATAGGAAAGGGTGGCGACGCCGAAGGCGAAGGCGATCGGCACGCCGATGGCGACGCAGGCGGCGACCAGCACCACGAAGAAGACGACGAGGTTGTAGGTGCCGAGCGCCAGCAGCGCCGGACGCGCCAGGAGCAGCGCCGCCGCCGCCGCGGCGGCGAGGACGAGCGCCGCCGCCGCCTGGGCGAGGCTCGCGCGCTCGACGAGGCGCGCCAGCGCGATCACCATCATCAGCGCCGCGCCCACCTCGATGGCGGCGGCGCGGAAGCTGTTGTGGATTTCGAGGGCCGGCGTCAGGATCGCCCATTCGTCGAGCACGTAGCGATGCGCCGGCAGCAGCACCAGCATGACGAAGGCCACCACCACCAGCGCCGCCACCGTCTCGAGCAAGCCGCGCCAGCGCGCGGGCACGCGGCTCGCGATCGCCGTGAGCCGCATGTGCTCGCCGCGCCGGAGCGCGATCACCGCGCCCAGCATGGCGAGCCACAGGAAGAGGATCGAGGCGAGCTCGTCGCTCCAGGTGAGCGGCGCGTGGAAGACGTAGCGCGACACCACGCCGGCGAAGAGCACGGCGATCTCCAGCGCCACCAGCGCCGCCGCCGGCACCTCGGTGACGAGCGCCAGCGCGCGGTCGAGCCCCGCCGCGCGCCTGCCGGGAGCGGCCTCGCCGCTGTCCGCGCCGGCGCCTTCGAGCGCCGACACGGTGGCGGCGAGATCGCGCTCCAACGCCATCTCAGGCGAGCCCGCCCGAATATTTCTCCAGCAGCGCCCAGGCTTCGGCGCCGTATTTCTCGCGCCACTCGGTGTAGAAGCCGGCCTGCTTCAGCACCGCGCGGAAGGCCTGCGCGTCGGGCTTGTTGAACACCATGCCCAGCTTCTCGAGCTCGCTCTGCATGCTGGTGTTGAGCTTGGCGATGTCGTCGCGCTGCGCCAGCGCGGCGGCGTTCCAGTGGCGCGCGGCGATCTCTTGCAGGTCCTTGGGCAGCGCGTCCCAGGCGGCCTGGTTCGCCAGCATCCAGAACCCGTCCCACATGTGGCCGGTGAGCGAGCAGTATTTCTGCACCTCGTAGAGCTTGGCGATCTTGATCAGGGTCAGCGGGTTCTCCTGGCCCTCGACCACCTTGGTTTGCAGCGCCGAATAGACCTCGTTGAAGTTGATGCTGGCGGGCGAGGCGCCGAACGCCTTGAACATCGAGGTCCAGAGCGGGCTCACCGGCACGCGGATCTTGAAGCCTTTCAGATCCTCGGGGGTGTTGATGGGATGCGTGCTGCTGGTGATCTGGCGATAGCCGTTGTCCCACATCTTGTCGAAGGCGAAGAGCCCGGCCTTGCCGATGGCGGCGCGCACGAAGGCGCCCAGCTCGCCGTCCATGGCCGGCCAGACCTGGTCATAGCTTTTGAAGGCGAAGCCGATGCCGTTGATCGAGGCCACCGGCACCAGCGTCGCCAGGATCAGCCCCGAAAGCGTGAAGAACTCGAGCGCGCCGGTCCGCACCTGCGACAGCATGTCGGTGTCGCCGCCGAGCTGGTTGTTGGGAAAGACCTCGATCGCGAGCCGGCCGTTCGAGTCCTGCTTGATCTTCTCCGCCGCCTCGCGGGCGCGGACATTGAGCGGATGGTCGACCGGCGAATTGTTGGCGTATTTGTAGCTGAACTCGGCGGCGCGCGCGCGGCGCGGCAGCAGGGCGCTGGCGGCGGCGGCGGTGGCGGCAGTGCCGACGAAGGTTCTGCGCGTGATCTCGGTCATGCTGCTCCTCTTTGATTTAGTGCATCACCAGTCCGCCATCGACGGTGAGGGTGGCGCCGTTGACATAGGCCGCTTTGGGCGACAGCAGCCAGGCGATGGTCTCGGCCACCTCCTCGGGCCTGCCGGCGCGGCCCGCGGGGATCATGCTCTCGACGCGCTGGCGCACGCCGGGAAGGGCGAAGACGCCCTCGAGCATCGGCGTCTCGATCGGGCCGGGCGCCACGGCGTTGACCGCGATGCCCTTCTCCGCCAGCGAGCGCGCCGCGTTCTTGGTCAACGCCAGCACCGCGCCCTTGCTCGCGGCATAGGCGGCGGTGCCGCCCAATCCGCCGCCGCGCAGTCCCGCGACGCTCGCCACGGTGCAGATGCGCCCGCCGCGCGGCATGTGCCGTGCCGCCTCGCGGATCGCGAGATATGTCCCGATGACGTTCACCTCGTAAAGCCGGCGGAAGGTCGCGACCGGCACCGCCAGGAAGGGCGTGGTGTCGAGGATGCCGGCGCAGGTGGCGAGCGCGTCGATGCCGCCCCAGATGCCGGCGAGCTCGGCGAAGACCGCGGTCATCGCCGCTTCGTCGGCGACGTCGACGGCGCGGGCGAGATGCTGGGCGCCGGCGGCGCGCGCGACGCGCTCGGCGCCGTCGCCGTCGCGGTCGAGGCAGGCGATCCGCCAGCCGGCGCGCGCCAGCACCGCGGCCGTGGCGGCGCCGATGCCGCTGCCGGCGCCGGTGACGATGGCGGTCGGGTGGCGCGCTTCCATCGGGCGGTTTCTCTCCCCACATTCTATCGCGCCGGCCGGCGCCGATTGGGCGGCGATGATCCCGCGCGGCGGCGGGCTTGGCAAGGGCGGGGAGCACCGCAATTTCCGCTGAGTGGAAGGCAGGATGATGCGCGTTTTGGCGGCGGTCGCGGCGCTGCTGCTCGCGGCCTGCGCGATGCCGCCGCGGCCGCCGCCCTATTTCGTCATTCCGCCCGGCCCGCCGCCGCAACCCGCCGCGGCGGCGCCCGCTCCCGCGGGCTCGGCCTCTGCGCCGCGGCCGGTGATCTGGCCCGGCTCCAATCCCGCGGTGCAGAGCTTCCTGCCGAGCCATCCCGAGGACGTCCAGCGCGGCCCGGCGTCGGTGCCGCGGCCCGATGCCGCCACGGAGCCTTTCTATGCCGCGCCCGCCAATCCCGGCCCGGTCACCGGCTACGGCCCCGGCGGCATGGCGCAGCCGCCCGGCGCTCCCCCCAACCCGTCTTATCCTCCGGGCGGGCTTTTCGGACCGCGCTAGGCGAACTTCCGCAGAAAGTTCGTCCGCGGCGGCGCCAGCGATTGCGCCAGCAATCGCGAAAGCCGCACCGGTCGGACGAGCCGCTACTGCACCACCGTGGTGATCGTCATGCCGCGCTTCAGCGCGCGCGTCACCGGCGTCTTCTCGGCGATCTCGGCGCAGCGCGCGCGCTGGCTCGCGTCGAGCCCCGCCAGCGTCAGCACGCGCTCGACCGCGCCCGCCTCGTCCCGCCAGCGATAGCTGAGCTGCACCTCGATCGCGCCGAGCGGCCATTGCTTGCGCTCGGCGTACATGCGCAAGGTGATGGCGGTGCAGGCGCCGAGGCTGGAGAGCAGCAGGCCGAAGGGCGAAGGGCCGGCGTCGCTGCCGCCGGCGCTCTTGGGCTCGTCGGCGACGAGCGCGTGCGCGCCGGCGCGGATGTCGGCGGCATAGCGCGTCTCGCCCATCCTCACCGTGGCGCGGGCGACGACGCCTCCGTCTTCCTCGCTCATGGCTTTTCCGCCTTCGACCAGTCGGCGATGCGCTTGGCGGCGCCGGTCAGCTCGAGGATGTGCATGCCGGTATTGGCGCGGTCGACGATGTAGATGTAGCCGCGGTCGTCGACCTCGACGTTGTTGGTCTGGATCACCTTGGCGCAATGCTTCTTGCCGTCGATCTCGGCGCAGCGCTGGTCGCCGCGCGCGGTCACCGCCGGGATGTAATGCGCCACCTCATAGGGATGGTAGGGATCGCGGATGTCGACGACGCGCAGGCCGGCGTTGAAATGCGCGAAGAACATGAGGCGCTTGTAGAAGACCGGCGTCATGCTCTCGTTCGAGGAGTGGGTGCCGAAGCGGCCGCCGCGCGCGCAGAAATTGCCGCTCTCCTGCGGCACCGTCCAGCTCGACACTACCATCGGCCGCGCCTCATCGGTGACGTCGACGAACCACACCATCTGGCGCGGCTCCTGGCACTCGTTGGCGATCGCCTCGTCGGTGACGACGACGAAGTCGCGCGTCGACTGCTGGTCGTGGGCGAATTCGGCGATGGGCACGCCCAGCACCGGAAAGGCGGTGTGGGCGCCGTTGAAGGCGGAGAGGTCGAGCCGGCCGACCTGCGGATAGAGCAGGTTCGCCGGCGTCGGCTCCTTCGGCCCCTTCAGCAGCTTCTCGCGGTCGACGATCTGGAGGATGCCGTTCTTGTTGGTGCCGTAGCCGAAATAGACCCGGTTGCCCTTGGATCCGGTGGAGATCGGCCCGTGCAGCTCGGTCGGCACCGGCGTCAGGGTGCTGCCGGGCTCCTGGCCGGGCAGGCCGAAATTGCGGATGAGGACGGGATGCTCGGGATTGCCGAGGTCATAGACCTGGGTCATGCGATGCACCCGCCAGCCCGGCGCGCCGGAGACGAGATAGGCGATGCCGGTGTCGCATTCCCACCAGTTCTTATGCGTGCCCTCGACCCCTTCGATGCGCGCCAGCAGCTCGGGCTTGGCCGGGTTGGTCACGTCCCAGATCTCATGCGCCGAATTGCCGAAGGTGCGCAGCATGTAGGTCTTCTTGGCGTCGGCCTGCGGCAGCGTCCTGCCGTCGCAGACCCGCACCATCTGCGCGCCGCCTTGCTCATAGAGTCCCGGCTCGCCCGGGATGTGGGAGAGGTATTTGGGATGGCGCGGATCGCTGACGTCGACGATCGAGGTGCCGCTGTCCTCGCGCTTGCCGGTCAGCGGGTTGAGCGGCTTCGGCACCGCCTCGGTGCCGCCGTGATGGCCGATATAGGCGATCCAGCGCCCGTTCTGCTGGTGAATCGTCGGCTGATAGGCGCTGCGCCCTTGCAGGTCGTTATAGCCGACCAGCTTGACCTGGTCGGCATCGGGCTTGCTCTGCGCCAGCGCCGCCCCGCTCGCCGCGGCGACGAGCGCCGCCGCGCAGAAAATGCTTTTTCTCATGCGTCTTCTTCCCCCCGCTGACTCGGACTGCGGAACCACGGCGCGTCCTTCGAGACGCGGTCTTTCGGACCGCTCCTCAGGACGAGGAAGCAAGGAACACGGCATCGACGGAGGATGCCCGATTCAGCCTTGCCTCATCCCGAGGAGCGATGCGCGGCATCGCGTCTCGAAGGACGCACGATCGCCGCGCAGCTTAGCCCTCACCCATAGCTCTTCGCCATCCCCTCGGCCGGATCGGCGAAGGCGCCGTAAGGCGGGATGGGATAGCGCAATCCGGCCTTCGCCAGGCCCTTCAGCCCTTCCACCGCGCGCGCGAGATCCCGCGGCGCCAGCGCCATCAGCATCTCGTCGTCGGCGACGCCGCCATAGCGGCGCTCGGCGTAGCACGGGATGGAGAGGCTGACCTCGCGCGTCTTCAGCGCGTGGCCCCAGCTATCGGCGCAGGCGCTCTCGCCGGTGATGGAGAAGTCGTAGCGCCTGTAGCTCTTCCATTGCAGGCCGTTGATGAACAGGATCATCTGTCCCGGCGTGCCGTAGAACAGCACGATGTCCGGCGGGTCGAGGCGGCCGGCGCGCAGCGGCGAGGCCACCAGCGCGTGGTAGCGTCCGGACGGCACGCGCGGCATCTGCTCCTGGTGGGCGCGCGCCGCCGCCTGGTTCTCGAACCAGACGCCGGTCATGCGCTTGCCCGAGAGAAAGTCCTCGCCGGGCGCGTTGAGGCCGATGATGCCGCCGCAATTGCTGTTGGGCCGGAGGTTGTCGTGGACGATGCCGAGGGTGAAGCCGGCGACTCGCGCCTGCGTCACGAGCTGGCAGGTGCTGAAGGCCGCGCCCGGCTTGGGCCGGCGCAAGCCGGGAATGCCGTCGAGCGCCGCCGCGTCTTCGAAGAGCTTCATGCCGATCGGCAGCGTCCTGAGGCGCAGCAGCTCCGTCAGGTCCTGGGCAAGCTGGCGCAATGCATCGGCGCCGGGTTCCGGGGCATCGGTCATGGCGTTCCTCCCGCAAGAGCGGTCCGGCGCTAGCATCCGCTGGCCGCGCGCGCTGTCAACCGCCGCTTGCGGCGTCTCGGACATGCTCGGGGCGGAAGCCCATGCCGACGAGCCGCGCCGGGACGCGGCGGAGCGCGGGAAAGCGCTTGAGCAGCCGCAACGGCAGCGGCAGGCGAAGCGTGCCTTGCGCTTCCAGCACGCGGCTGATGACGCGGTTCTGGATCAGCACTTGCAGTCCCTGGGTGAGCCGCGTCGGCAGCCGCCGCCGGCGCTCGATGCGCGCGAGCGGCTCGGAAGCGACGGGACCCTCATGCGCGCCGAGCCACGGCGCCAGGATGTTGGCGGCGGCGACCGCGTCCTGGATGGCGAGATTGATGCCGATGCCGCCGATCGGCGACATCGCATGCGCCGCATCGCCGATGCAGAGCAGGCCCGGGCGGTGCCAGCGCTCCAGCCGGTCGACGGCGACGGTGAGCAGCTTCACGTCGTCCCAGGAGGCGATCGCGCCGACGCGGTCGGCGAGCGCCGGCGCGCGCGCCGCCAGCTCGGCGCGGAAGCTCTCGATGCCGCGCGCCCTGAGCGCGTCGAAGCCGCCTTTGGGAATGATGAAGGCGCATTGCCAGTAATCGCCGCGGTCGAGCATCACCAGGATGCGCCCGCCGTCGAAGCGGCCGAGGCTGCCACGTGGATCGCTCGCGTGCTGCGGCAGCCGGAGCCACAGCACGTCGATCGGCGCGCCGATATCGCGGCTTTCGAGCCCGGCCTCGCGCCGCATCCGCGAATGGCGCCCGTCGCAGGCGATGACGAGATCGGCGCGCAGCGCGAGCGCGCCCGCCTTGGCGCGCGCCACGACGCCCGCCACGCGCCCTTCTTCGAGGATCAGCGTCTCGGCCTCGGTCTCGCGCCTTAGCCGGAAATTGGCGCGCCGCTCGGCGTGCTCGGCGAGGAAGTCGAGGAAGTGCCATTGCGGCATCAAGGCGATGAACTTGCAGCGCGTCGGCAGGTGCGAGAAATCCGCCACCGTCACCGCTTCGCCGCCGATTTCCGCGCTGACCTGGCGCAGCTCGTCATGCGGCCGCGCCAGGAATTCCTCGATCAGGCCCAGCTCCGCCATCACTTCGAGCGTCGAGGGATGGATGGTGTCGCCGCGGAAATCGCGCAGGAAATCGGCGTGCTTCTCCAGCACCGTCACGTCGATGCCGGCGCGCGCCAGCAGCAGCCCCAGCATCATCCCCGCCGGTCCGCCGCCGACGATGCAGCAGCGCGCGCGCAGCTCTTCCATGGCTCCCGCTTTCTCTCCGGCGCCGATCCTACATCATCGCGGCCGCCGCGGGACCGCCCGATCCCCTCGGCCGGCTCTCGACAAACCTGTTGCCGCAACAGCCGGATTTCGGCAGCATCCCTCGCGCGCCGCCGCGCCTCGTCGCCGCCGGCGTGCACGGAGACCGCCCTTTCCCCTTTTCATCCCCGACAGGAGAGATCATGCCGCTTCCGAGCCTTTTGCGCGGCACGCTCGCGCTTCCCGCCATCGGCGCGCCGCTGTTCATCGTCTCGGGGCCGGAGCTGGTGATCGCGCAATGCAAGGCCGGCATCGTCGGCGCCTTTCCCGCGCTCAACGCCCGGCCCAAGGAGATGCTGGAGGACTGGATCCTGCGCATCAAGGAAGAGCTTGCCGCCGCGCAGCGGGCGCATCCGGAAAAGCCAGTGGCGCCCTTTGCCGTCAACCAGATCGTCCACGCCTCCAACGACCGGCTGGAGCATGACGTCGAGATCTGCGTCAAGCACAAGGTGCCGATCATGATCACCTCGCTGCGCCCGCCGGCCGAGGTGGTGCGGGCGGCGCACGGCTATGGCGGCATCGTGCTGCACGACGTCATCAGCCTGCGGCATGCCGAGAAGGCGGCGGAGCAGGGGGTCGACGGGCTCATCCTGGTCTGCGCCGGCGCCGGCGGCCATGCCGGCACGCTGAGCCCCTTCGCGCTGCTGCCGGAAGTGCGGCGCTTCTTCCCCGGCATCATCGCGCTGTCGGGCGCCATCGCCACCGGCAAGGCGATCCTCGCCGCGCAGGCGCTCGGCGCCGATCTCGCCTATATCGGCACGCGCTTCATCGCCACGCGCGAGGCCAACGCCAAGGACGAGTACAAGGCGATGATCGTCGCCGCCCAGGCGAACGACATCGTCTACACCAACCTCTTCACCGGCGTGCACGGCAACTACCTGAAGCCGAGCATCGCCGCCGCCGGGCTCGACCCCGAGAACCTGCCGGTCGCCGACAAGAGCAAGATGAATTTCGGCTCCGGCGGCTCGATGAAGACCAAGGCCTGGCGCGACATCTGGGGCGCGGGCCAGGGCGTCGGCTCGATTTCCGACGTATCGGCGGTGGCCGAGGTGGTGGCGCGGCTCAAGGCCGAGTATCAGGACGCGCTGGCCGCGCTGGAGGCCCAGCGCGTCGCGTGACTCCGCGGCGCATTTTGTCGGCTTCGCGCGATCGCCCTGCTGATTCCGCTTGCATCGCCGCGCTTGCGCCCGCATAGTGGCGCCTATGGAAAAGCTCGTAACCATTATGTGCTTCAAACGTTGGCATATCGCGTGCCGGCGTGCGGACGCATTCGGCTTCGAGCGGAAGGAATAGATCAGAACCGTATCGAAGATCAGAGACCCGAATGCCAAGCCGCCCGTGGACCCGCGAGGCGGCTTTTTCGTTCCGCCTCGCCGCCGCGGACCGGCGGGAAGGTGACGATGTGGAGGGAATGGCTGGCGAGGACGCTCAACCCGCGCCGCGGCGAGAAGGCGGCGGCGCATGCGCGCAAGCGGGACGTCATCCCGCTGCCCGATCTCGAGGGCGACGGGTTGCATCCCGGCGCCGACGAGTTCCGCGCCGCGCTCAATCCGCTGGAGACGGAGTGAGCGCCGTGCCCTTGCGCGCGACGATGTGGAAGAGGTGCCAATGCTTGGGCTTGCCGTAAGGCGTCGGCCCGTCGCTCTCCTCTTCTTCCAGCAGCTCCACGGCGAAGCCGGCGAGCAAGCGCTCGAGCTCGGCGCGGCCGAGGAAGGTGATGGCCTTTTCGCCGCGCCAGCCGTCGCGCTCGCCGAAAAGCTGGCCTGAGAAGCGCCCGCCCGGCTTCAGCGAGCCCGCGATCTTCGCCCAGAGCGCGGGAAAGCGCGCGGGCGGCACCAGCGGCAGCGAGAAGCTGGCATTGACGAGATCGGCCGCCGGCCAGTCGGCATCCTCGAAGCGCTGGCAGCGCGTCTCGACCGCGGCTCCCGGCGGCAGGTCGGCGCGATGCCGGAGCCGCTCCAGCGCCGCCAGCTCGGCGTCGATGGCGAGCACTCGCCAGCCCCGGCGCAACAGCTCCACCGTGTCGCGCCCGTCGCCGCAGCCGAGATCGACGGCGCTGCGTCCGCTGCCGGCGCCGAACCGCTCCAGCGCCAGCAGCAGCGTCCGCCGCGGCGGCCGTCCGGCGGTGCGCTCGTAATATTCCTGCCAGTCGCTGTCGTGCTCGGACGCCATGGTGGTATTTTAGCGCAGCGCGCCGGTTTCTTCCTGACCACGATGGTCACGCACGATCTTACGTGAACAGTTGCCGATGCCGAGGCAACAAGTCCTTCTCCGCCCTTGAGGGCGGAGAAGGATTTAGGATGAGGTGGGTGTGGGGGGCTTTATCATTGACCGTGCGCCCCCACCTCACCCCAACCTCTCCGCCCCCAAGGGGCGGAGAGGGGTGATCGCAGCACGGCAGTAATGACCGAGCATCCCGTCGAAATTGTGCGAAGGCGACGACGCCTCACGGGCAGGCACACATGCTCCGCCGCTGGCAGGCAAGAACCCCCCAGGCTAGAGTACTCGCTATGTTCGGCCGGAATAGCGCTTTCGCCCTGCTGCTCTGCCTCTTCGCCTGGCCCGCGGCCGCGGCCGATCGCGTCTTCACCGACGGCGCCGGGCGCGTGGTGCATGTCCCCGAGCACATCGCCCGCGTCTTCGCCGCGGGCTCGCCCGCCGCCATCACGCTCTATGTGCTGGCGCCCGACGATCTCCTGGGCTGGACCGCGCCGCTGCGCGAGGACGAGGCCGCGTTCCTGCCGCGGCGCTATGCCGAGCTTCCCGTGCTCGGCCGGCTCACCGGCCGCGCCAACACCGCCAATGTCGAGACCGTGCTGGCGGC
>Ga0187784_10001823_pt1 | contig 17041 bp, 20 predicted proteins | sample 1015_SJ02_MP15_2_FD_132964 | JGI IMG/M metagenome (GOLD analysis project Ga0187784, IMG submission 132964) | Tropical peat soil microbial communities from peatlands in Department of Meta, Colombia - 1015_SJ02_MP15_20_MG | ecosystem: Environmental > Terrestrial > Soil > Wetlands > Peat | place...
GGCTGTTTCTTGACCAGATAGGTGCGCAAGCGCTGCTCCTTCTCGGTGCCGCCTTCGATCAGCTTGCCGGGCGCCGGCAGGCGATCGAACTCCGCGGCGCTCTTCGGGACCGGTGCCGCCAGCGCGGCTTGCAATGTGCAGCACGCTGCGACGAGAACGGCCCGGACCATCACGGCTCGACCTTCCCCAAACGAAACCGCCGGCCTCTGCATCGAGAGCCGGCGGCTCGTAAAACGCGGTACCTTCCGCGGCCTTGGCCCGCGGCGCCGTCGATCGCCTCCACTCCGCCTTAGTGCACGCTCGTGGATTGGTCGTGTTTCAAGCGGGCGATCTCGTCCTTCACATGCAACTTGCGACGCTTAAGCTCTGCGATCGTGGCGTCGTCGACTGACGGATGCGCGAGCGCATCAGCGAGCTCAGCCTCGAGCGCTTCGTGCTTACGTTCCAGTTCCGCAAGGTGCGACTGCATGGACATCGAGGAAGCCTCCTTTGTCAGATTCCTGACGTGAACATTTTGACAGAAGCACTGCGACAAGTCACCGCCCGATTCGTTGTGCGCCGCGTCAAATCCCCGCAATCTCCCCACGTTCTGAATCATCTCTTGACGATCTCTTGCCTTGATGCGGCGGCGTTAACGCGCGATACTCATTGAAGTTTCGGCGTAGCTGGGTGCCTCCGCTCGCGGCCGGTGGAACTTGTTGCGGCACATGACACCAGAGGAAGAACGCGAGCTCCGCGCGCAGCTTGCGCGCCTGCTGCAGGAGCATCGCGATCTCGATGCCGCGATCGGTGCGCTCGAAGGCTCGCCGGGCTCCGACCTCTTGCAAGTGCAGCGGCTGAAGAAGCGCAAGCTGCACTTGCGGGATCGCATTACCTTCATCGAGGACCAGCTCACGCCCGACATCATCGCGTGAGCTCTTGCCGGCGGGACGTTACCGGCGCCGGCTCGCATTCCGGGTAAGATTCGAGGCGCAGCCCCGCGCCGGACCTACGCTTCAGCGCAACGACGGTAGCCGGCTCTTGCGCGCCGCCTTGCGCGCATACATGGCGTGATCGGCGCGCGCCAGGATCTCGGCGAGCGCGTCGGAGGGGGTCAGCATCGCGAACCCGATCGAGGCGCCGACGGCGAGCGGCGTGCCGTCCCAGTCGACCGTCACATCGCTCACCGCGGCTTCAAGCGCCCAGGACTTCGCGGCGGCGTCCGCCTCGCCGAGATTCCACAAGATGAGCGCGAACTCGTCGCCGCCGATCCGCGCGACCGTATCGGAGGCGCGCACGCTGCCCGCGAGCCTCACGGCGACCGCTTGCAGCACGGCGTCGCCGGCCGCATGGCCATGCGTATCGTTGACCGGCTTGAAGCCGTCGAGATCGACATAGAGCAGCGCGGCGCGGGTCCAGTAGCGTGTCACATAGGCGAGCGAGCGCTTCAGCTCGCGCTCGAAGCCGCGCCGGTTGAACACGCCGGTGAGCGCGTCGACCTCGGCGCTCGCCTCGAGCGCGCGAACCTTCCCCCGCTCGGCCGCCAGCTCGCGCTCGAGCCGCTCGATCTCGCCCAGCAGGACCGCAAGCTCAGAGGGGATGCTGCGGGCAAGCCGCGCATGCACGCTCTCAGCCCGGCCGGTCGCCTCATCGAGCGGCGCACGGGCGCGCGCGACCGCGGCGGGCTTTCCGGCCGCTTTCGGCTTGGTGGATAAGCGCCTGTCCATCACCCGTGCCCGCCAGAGCATGACCCCGAAAATGCCTGTCCCGGACTTGATCCGGGACGATGCTCCACGAAAGCTGCACCATGCGGGCGACAGGGTTAACGGAACGTATCCGCTTGCTTCCTTAAGGCCGATTCCGATAAATCCGCGCCTTCCTCTCTCCCCTGCCCTATAAAGAGCCGCATGACGAAGCCCGTCGCGATCATCATGGGAAGCCAGTCGGACTGGCCGACCATGCGGCACGCCGCCGAGACGCTCGACGCGCTCGGCGTCGGCTACGACAAGCGCATCGTCTCGGCGCACCGCACCCCGGAGCGGCTCTATGCCTTCGCCAAGGGCGCCAAGGCCGAAGGCTTCCGCGTCATTATCGCGGGCGCCGGCGGCGCCGCCCACCTGCCCGGCATGACCGCCGCGATGACGGCGCTGCCGGTATTCGGCGTCCCGATCGAATCGAAGGCAATGTCGGGCGTCGACTCGCTCTACTCGATCGTGCAGATGCCGCCGGGCGTGCCGGTCGGCACGCTTGCGATCGGCAAGTCCGGCGCGATCAACGCGGCGCTGCTCGCCGCGAGCGTGCTCGCGCTCTCCGATGCGGCGCTCGCCGCCCGGCTCGAGGCCTGGCGCAAGCAGCAGACCGACGCGGTCGCGGATCGCCCGAAGGACGACGCGTGATCGCGCCGCGCTCCCCGCTCGGCCACGATGCCACCATCGGCATCCTCGGCGGCGGACAGCTCGGCCGCATGCTCGCGCTCGCCGCCGCGCGGCTCGGCTTCAAATGCCACGTGCTCTGCCCCGACCCGCATTCGCCGGCCTTCGACGTGGTGCGGCGCGTGACCGAGGCCGACTATGCCGACATGGCGGCGCTCGACCGCTTCGCCAACGATGTCGACGTCGTCACCTACGAGTTCGAGAACGTGCCGGCCGAGACCGCGACGTTCCTTTCCGCGCGCAGGCCGGTGCTGCCCGACCCGAAGGTGCTGGCGACCACGCAGGACCGGCTGATCGAGAAGGCGTTCGTGCAATCGCTCGGGATCGCGACCGCGCGTTTCGCCGCGGTCGATTCAGCCGAAGGGCTTGCCGCCGCACTCGCCACGATCGGCCGGCCCGCCGTGCTGAAGACGCGGCGCTTCGGCTATGACGGCAAGGGCCAGGCGATCATCCGCGACGGCCAAGGCGCCGACCTGTTCGACGCGCTCGGCGGCCAGGCGCAGATCCTCGAGGCCTTCGTGCCGTTCGAGCGCGAGATCTCGGTCGTGGCGGCGCGCGGCGCGGGCGGCGAGATCGAAAGCTTCGACGTCACCGAGAACACCCACGAAGACCACATTCTGCGCACCTCGCGCGCGCCGGCCGCGGTATCGGCGGCGGTCGCCACGGAGGCGCGGCGCATCGCCGAGACGATCGCGCAGGCCTTCGGCTATGTCGGCGTGCTTGCGGTCGAAATGTTCGTCGTGAAGGATGGCCATGGCCATGCCGTGCTGGTCAACGAGATCGCGCCGCGCGTGCACAATTCCGGCCACTGGACCATCGATGGCGCCTCGGTGTCGCAGTTCGAGCAGCATATCCGCGCGGTCGCGGGGCTGCCGCTCGCCAAGCCGATTCGGCGCGGCCGAGCCGAGATGATGAACCTGCTCGGCGAAGAGGCGAACGACGTCACCAAATGGCTGCAGATGCCCGCGACCGCAGTCCATCTCTACGGCAAGACCGCCGCGCGGCCGGGCCGCAAAATGGGGCACGTGACACGGGTGCTGCCCGAATAGGCAGAGTCTTTCGTGGAGCAAGATCCGGGGATCAGGCTCTCCGTTCGCGATTTCGTCAGGATTCCTGTATAGATCACCCCGGTCGATGGGGTTCGGCGTATGGCACGGCGCGTTGCGGTCCTGGTGATGCTTTCGGCCTTGGGCTTAAGCCTTGCGGGCTGCGGCCCGTGCGGCTTCGAATGGCCCTGGGCAACGGCGTGCCACGGCGCCCCGCCGCCGGCGAAATAAACCACCATCGGTGGACTTTTCTCCAGGCTTCTGGTACATCGCCGCGCCCGGCCAAGGATTCGTCCGCGACGAGCGGCGTCGATTTGCCGGTACCCAATTCAAACGCAGCGGGCTTTGCCCGGTCGGATCACGAGCTAGAAGGAACGTCACGCTTGCAGGTTCTCGTCCGCGATAACAATGTCGACCAAGCCCTCAAGGCGCTCAAGAAGAAGATGCAGCGCGAGGGCATCTTCCGCGAAATGAAGCTTCGCGGCCATTACGAAAAACCCTCGGAGAAGAAGGCGCGCGAGAAGGCGGAAGCGATCCGCCGCGCGCGCAAGCTCGCGCGCAAGCGCGCGCAGCGCGAGGGCCTCCTCCCCGGCAAGCCGAAGCCAGTCATGGGGGCAGCGGGCGGCGGGCGCGCCGGCGGCCCGGGCGGCGCCCGGCCGGGCGGCTTTGGTGGCGGCGGTGGTGGCGGCTTTAGCCGCGGCCCGCGCGCCTGACGCGGTTCCGGTTTGATTTGCGCATATCCCGGAAAAGTGGATACCGGTTTTCCGAAAAGGATATGCGCCAACGGAAGAATTTAGAGCGCATCCCGATTCATCCCAATCGGGATGCGCTCTAAATATGCGGCGCGGGCCTCGTCCCGCGCCGCTTCGCTTTTTTGCGCTATGGTGCCGGGATGGCCGCCCTGTGTCTCAGTCGCGCGACCGCCGCGCGCGCCGTGCTGCTGTGCGGCGCCGTCGCGCTTGCGGCCTGCAGCGCCGGGACGCTCGACCTCGGCGTCGGCTCGCGCAGCACGCCGGCGGCCGATCCCGACGCGCAAGCCGCCTCCCCCGCCAACATCGCCTCGCTCACCGAGGTGGTGCAGCGCAATCCGAACGACGCGCAGGCCTACAATATGCGCGGCACGGTGCTCGGCCGCGCCGGGCGCAACGCCGAAGCGCTGTCCGACTTCGACCGTGCGATCGCGATCGACGCGAATTACGCGCAGGCCTACGCCAATCGCGGCCAGGTCTATCGCCAGATGGGCAAGCTCGATCTCGCGCTCGCCGACTACGACAAGGCGCTCGCGCTCGACCAGAACTACGCGCTCGGCTATCTCGGCCGCGGCCAGGTCTACCGCGCGCAGGCGCGACCGCTCGACGCGCTGAACGACTACAACCGCGCGATCCAGATCGCGCCGGGCAACGGGCAGGCCTACTACCAGCGCGGCCTGCTCTATCAGGCGCAGGGTCAGCATCAGTATGCGATCGACGACTTCTCGACCGCGCTCGGGCTGATCCAGCAGCAGGCCGAGCCGTTCATCGCGCGGGGCTTAAGCCGGCTCGCGCTCAACGATCCGAAATCCGCGGCGAGCGACCTCGACAATGCGGTCGAGGTCGAGCCGGAGAGCGTCAATGCGTGGACCAGCCGCGGGCTCGCCTATGAGCGGCTCGGCGACAAGGAGAAGGCCGCCGCCTCCTACGCCAAGGCGCTTGTGCTCAAGCGCGATTACGATCCGGCCAAGAAAGGCTTCGCCCGCGTCGGCGGCAAGCCGGGCGTGACCTATCAGCCGTTTTGACGCGCGGCTAGAGCAGCTCGCTCTGCAACGCGCTGATCATCGACGCCGCGGCGTCGCCGAGCCCCAATGCGTCGGCAAGGACGATCCGCGCAGTCTCCATGAAATGCTCGCCGAGCAATCGACAGGCGACATCGGCGTTGCGTGCGAGCGTCGCTTCCATGATCGCGCGGTGCTCCGCGGTCGCATCCCGTGGAGTCTTGGCAGTGACCACCGAGAGGTGGCGGTAACGATCACTGAGGTCGCAGAGCAGCTCGCGATGGCTCAGCAACCGTGGCGAGCCGCAGGCGCGAACCAGCGCGGCGTGGAAATTGCGGTGCAGCTTCTCCCACTGCGGATCGAGTGCCGGTGCCCCGATCGGCGGCGCTCCGAGCCGATGGGCTGCCGCGAGGATCTCCGCCTCCCAGTCGCGGTCGCCTTTCCGGATTGCGTGCCGCAGCGCCGTCGTCTCGACCCAGATGCGAACCTTCGTCACATCGAGCAGATCGGGGATCGAGACCTCGGCCACCGTAAAGCCGCGCTGGCCCTCCGCCCGCACGAGCCCAATCGAGCTCAACCGCGACAAGGCCTCACGCACCGGGCTGCCGCCGCCTCCATAGGCCAGACGAAGCTCATCGACGCGAAGCTTTTCGCCAGGCCGCAGGCGGCAGCGCAGGATATCCACCCGCAAGCGGTTGAAGATCAGCTCGGTGAGTGTCCTCGCGGACTTCTCGGCCTCCGCGCGGGCATCGGCGACCTTGATCACGCAGTTCCTCCGAAATCGATTTTAATCGGTATCATCGAGAATCGTGCTTGACGACCATTTTCCTACTCATCCATGCTCCTGTCTGCCTCTGGACCGGGGTCACAAGCCGTACCTGGGGGAAAGAAACCGGCGGGAGGACATGCGCGATGCTCGGGTCGTTCAAGAGGATCGTCGACATCAGCTTTCCGCTCGATGCGAAGACCTACAAGAACAACCTGCCGCGGCGGATGGTCGATCAGTTTGCCGGCCGACCTATCGGTTTCGAGGTGGACGAGCTGATCGAGCGCGACGTCCCGCCGAGCACCGGGCAAGTCGCGCGCGGCGTGAAGATGCGGCTGCATTGCGGCAGCCATGTCGATGCGCCCGAGCATTGGATCGAGGGCGGCAAGCAGGTCCATGACCTGCCGCTCGACCTCTTCCTCGGCCGCGCCGTGATCGCCGATTTCTCCGACAAGGGCGGCGACAAGGCGATCACCGACCGCGATCTCGAGGCGCGGGTCGGACGCACGCTTGGCGCCGGCGGGCGGCTGCTGGTGCGAACCGATTGGAACGACCGCTTCTTTGATATCGATGTCGAGCGCTGGAAGGCGGACTCGCCCTACATGACGCCGCGCGCTCTCGACTGGTGCATTGCGCGCAAGCCGGCGCTCGTCGGCATCGACTTCTATCACGGCGCGGTCGCTCCCGGCGCCGACCACGCCGAGATGTTCGAGTCGAAGCTGGTGCGCAGCGGCATCCTGACGATGACCAACCTGTTCAATCTGAAGGGGGCGAGCAAGACGGAGGTGATGCTGATCGCGCTGCCGCTCGCGCTTCGCGGCGTCGAGGCGTCACCGGTCCGCGCCGTCGTGCTGGAAGACTGAAACGGCGGACGTTCGCATCGGCGTCAGCGCACAAAAGCGTCAAGCAAAAAATCGGGGGGAGTTCGGATCATGCCGCAGCCGGTATCGCAGATGAAGGCGTGGCTCATCGTCACGCTTCTGTTCTTCTTCATGTTCATCAATTTTGCAGACAAGCTGGTCATCGGGCTGGCGGCCGGACCGATCATGCGTGATCTCGAGCTCACGCCGAGCCAGTTCGGCTACATCGCTTCGAGCTTTTTCTTCCTTTTCTCGCTTTCGGGGCTTTGCACGGGGTTCATCGTCAACCGCGTGGCCACCAAATACGCGCTGACCGCCATGTCATTGGTCTGGGCGGCTGCCCAGTTTCTGGTCGTGGGCGCGGCGAGCTACGGAACTTTGCTGACCAGCCGCATCCTGCTTGGCGCCGGCGAGGGGCCGGCCACGCCGGTCTCGCTGCATTCGCTCTATAAGTGGTTCGAGAACGAGCGGCGCACTTTTCCGGCCAGCATCATGAACAGCCTCGGTGCCGCGGCTGGCGTCTTCGCGTCGGCGCCGATCCTGGCGTGGATCATCCAGGCCTATGGCTGGCAGGCGGCGTTCGGCACGCTCGGCGTGGTCGGGCTCATGTGGGTCGCGCTCTGGTTGCTGCTCGGCGCCGAAGGACCGATCAGCGACCCGGTCCCGGAGCAGGGTGCGAGCACAGTCGAGTGGCCGCGGATTTCGTACGGCCGGCTGCTGACCAGCCGCACCTTCATCGGCAGTGTCTGCTGCGGCTTTGCCGCCTATTGGACCGTGACGCTCGTCGTGTCCTGGGTGCCGTCTTTCCTCAACAAGAGTCTCGGCTATGACAGCCAGACGGCCGCGTGGCTGGTGTCGCTCGAATCGGCGATCGCGGCCGGGTTTGCGTTTCTCGTTGGCTGGGCGTCGCAGGCGATGCTGCAAGCCGGCGTTTCGAGCCGTCGCGCGCGCGGACTCCTGACCGGCGCCTTCGCGGTGGCGAGCGGCATCGCCCTCTGCTCGATGACCTACCTGCCGAGCGACTCGGTCAAGCTCGCCCTGCTGATCGCGGGTCTTGCCATCCCCAATGGCATCTATCCGCTGGTCTTTGCCATGGTGGGAGAAATCGTTCCGACGCGGCAGCGCGGCGCAGCGCTGGCAACCCTGGCCGCCATCTTCACATCCGCCGGCCTGGTGGCACCGACCGTGATGGGCTATGCGGTCGAGCGCGGCGCGACCGTCGAGGGCGGCTTCAGCAACGGATTCCTGGTGACGAGCGCGATCCTTCTCGCCGCAGGTGTTATCGGCCTGTTGATCATCAACCCCGAAGCTGATCGCTCGCGCATCTTGCAGGGATCGGTGCCCGACCCCGCCTCATCCCTTGTAACGTCTGCAGGGCGGTGACCGAGCGGCCGCAACAACTCATGACTTCGCACCGAGGAACCGCAGCCCCTCCTCGGCCGCGCCGAACGCGTCGAGACCGACGTGATAGCCGCCTGGATAGCGCACCAGGCGTTTCTCGCCGACGGCAAGCGCCAGCAGCCGCTCGGCATACCGGATCGGGATGATGTCGTCGGCCTCGCCATGGAGGATCAGCAGCGGTGCCTTCACGCGCTTGATGCGTTCATCGGAGCGGAATTGATCCTTCATCAGCAAGCGCACCGGAAGGAACCAGTAGAGATCGGCCGCAACGTCGACCGTCGAGGAGTACGGCGCCTCGAGAACGACGCGTGTAACCGGCGCTTCGCTCGCGAGCGCCACCGCGACGCCGGTGCCGAGCGACTCGCCCCAGACCGCGATGCGGCCGCCATAGTGCGCGGCCGCATAGGCGTAGGCGGCGCGTGCGTCCGCGATCAGGCCCGCCTCGGTCGGCGTGCCGGTCGAGCCGCCATAGCCGCGATAGCTCAGCGCGACGAGTCCGACACCGGCCGCGACGATCGTGCGAAAGCGCTCGACGCGCAGCGCGAGCGACCCGCCATTGCCATGGAGGTAGATGACGACCGGTCCGTCATCGCGCGGCGGCACATGCCAGGCGATCACATGCTCGCCGTCGGCGGTATCGAGCGCGACTTCCTGCGCGTCGGGAAATCCCGCAGCCGCCGGCGCGATGCGCGCGCGATCCGGGAAATACATCAACGAACGCTGCGCAAAGAACACGATCGCCGCGAGCAGCAGATAGCCCGCGGCCGCGAGGATGAATGTCCATTTAACAAACGTCATCGGAACTCTTTGAACGCACTGACGAATATCCGCGACTAATGGGCAAGTGAACGGAACAACCAACAACAACAAACACCGTACGTCCGCAGATGCTCCGGTGCCGCAACAAACGAAAGAAAACCAGCGGCACGGAGCAGTCTGCGGCCAATCTTCCCGACAGCTCCGTTCTCAGAATGATGCGCAGGCCTCGCGCGTGATGATGCCGACCGACTTTTGGTGGAACTGCTTCTTGTAGGCCTCCGCGATCGCCAAGATCTTGTCCTGCGAGGCCTTGTCCTGGATGGCATCGCCTCCCGGCACAAGGATGCGCACGACGCGGCTGCGCTCGCGGCCGATCATCGCGGTTTGCGGATCGCGCCACTGGCCGGTGGCCTCATAGACGGTCAGCCCGTCAGGAAAGCGCGGCGTCACTTCGCGCGCGAGAAACTGCTGCCAGCGCGCCGTGCCGGCATGGCCGCGCCCCAGCATCAGCTCGATATCGCGCATCGGCTGCTGCGGTGCCGTGCAGGAGAGCTGCGCGAGGGCCGGGGTCGCGAGCGCGACGATGAGCGCCGCAAGCAGCGCACGGGCCACGCGCATCACAGCACGCTCGGCAGCACGACCTCGCGCACCACGCGGATCGGCGGCATCCATTGCTTCTCGTCCGCGTAATTGCCCGCCGTGATCGCGATCGCGATCTCGAGCTCCGGCAGCACGAAGAGCCGCTGCCCGCCATAGCCGAACGCGCCGATCCAGTGCGCGAGCGGCTGGTTCGGCGGCTTGCCGTACTGGAAATCGCCGACGTACCAGAAATAGCCGTAGCGGCGCTGCTCGTCGACGCTCACATGCGGCGCAAACGACGCCTCGAGCCACGCCGCCGGCACGACGCGCCGCTCCTCCCACTGGCCGCGGTTGAGGAGCAGCTGGCCGATGCGCGCAAGATCGCGCGGCGTCATGCGCAACCCGGAGGCGGCCGCGGGCTCGCCGTTCAAGCCGTTGGTCCATACCGTTTGGCCGATCCCGAGCGGGTCGAACAGGTTGGCGCGCGCGAAATCATGCAGCGACTGCCCCGTGCCCTTGGTGATCAGCCTGGCGATCAGCTGGGTCGCGGCGGCACCGTAGATCCAGCGCGTGCCCGGATCGGCGATGAACGGCCGCGTGAAGATGTAGCGATAGCGGTCCGATGCCAGCTCCATCTGGATCTCGCTGTTCGCCGGATCCTGGTAGGGAACGTCCTCGTTCCAGTCGAAGCCGAGCGTCATGGTCAGCGCATGCGCGACGGTGAGACGCTGCGCGCGCGGGTCGGTCGCCAGCGCCGCATAGTCGGGAAACCCCTCCATCAGCGGCCATTCGGGCGGCGGCACCTTGTCCTGTGCGCGCGCGATGCCGTAGATGAGGCCGAGGATGCTTTTCGTGACCGAGCGCAGGTCGTGCAATGTCTCGGGACCGAAGGCGACGCGACCGGTCGGAGTGCCCCAGATCTCGTCCTCGCCTTCGAAATAGCGCTCGAGCACCAGCGCGCCCTTGCGCGCCACAACCACCCGATGAAGACCCCAGGCGCGCTTGTCGGCGACGAGCTTGTCGAGGCGCGCCGCGATGTCGGGGGCGAGGCCGGCTTCCGCCGGCGCCGCTGTTCGCCACTCGAACGGAGCCGCGGACAGCGGCGCGCCGCCAACGAGCAGCGCACCTGAACCTGCCAGAACCGCGCGACGGCTGATCCTCATGGCCTCGTCTCTACAGCAGGCTCGCCAGCACGACTTCGTTGACGAGGTCATCGGACAGCCTGTCGTGTCGATTGTAATTGCCCGCCGTGACGACGACCACAAGCGCGAGCTCGGGGAAGGCGAACAGGCGCTGGCCGCCATTGCCGAAGGCCGCGAGGAAGCGCCCGCGCTGCCGCGCCGCGCGCACGACATTGCTCAGATACCAATGATAGCCGTATTGCAGCCGGTCGCTGATGCGCGCCGCCGGCTTGAACGAAGCTTCCAGCCAATCCGCCGGCACGACCTGGCGCTCGCCCACCTTGCCACCGTCGAGCACCAGCTCACCGACGCGCGCGAGGTCGTGCGGCCGCATCGCAAGACCGGAGGCGAAATTCATCTCGCCGTCGCGGCCGATGCGCCACTCGGTCGGGCCGATGCCAAGCGGGTCGAACAGGGCGGCGCGCGCGTAGTCGTGAACCGAGCCGCCGACGCCCTTCTCGATGATCTTGCCGATCAGCACCGTGGCGCCGCCCGAATAGATCCAGCGCTCGCCCGCGACCGCGACGATCGGCTGCGCCAGCGCATAGCGATAGCGGTCGGGCGCGGCCTCCATCGCGGTCTGGCCGTTGCGCGGATCCTCGTAGGAGAGCTCCTCGTTCCAGTCCATGCCGAGCGTCATGGTGAGCGCATGCGCGATCGTCCAGCGCTGGCGCTGCGCGAGGTCGGGCAGATCGCCGTATTGCGGAAACTGCGCGAGCAGCGGCGCGTCGGGCGGCGGGACCCTCCCCTCACCGAGCGCGATGCCGTAGAGCAGCCCGACAATGCTCTTCGTCACCGAGCGCAGCTCGTGGCTGCGCTCGGCGTTGAAGCTCACGCGCTCGGTGCGCGTGCGCCCGCCCTCGATGCGGACCTGGTCCTCGCCCTCGTAATAGCGCTCGAGCACCATCCGGCCGCGCCGGACCACGACGATGCCGTGGATGTTTTTTCCGGGAAGAACATATCGATCGATCCGGACACCGAGATCATCCGGGAACCCGGCTTCGCCGGGATTGATCGAGGTCCAGTCCGCGGCGGCGTTGCGTGACGCGAGGCCGGCGGCCGCAAGCAGCGCACCCGATCCTTCGAGCAGGCGACGGCGCGCGAGCATCTCTGCCTCGGACGGTTACAGCGCCTTGACGATCTCTTCCGTCATCTTCTTGGCGTCGCCAAGCAGCATCATGGTGTTGTCGCGGTAGAACAGCGGATTGTCGATGCCGGCGTAGCCGCTCGCCAGCGACCGCTTGATGAACATCACGGTGCCGGCCTTCCACACCTGCAGCACCGGCATGCCGTAGATCGGCGACTTCGGATCGTCCTCCGCGGCCGGGTTGGTGACGTCGTTCGCGCCGATCACGAACGCGACGTCGGCCTGGGCGAACTCGGAGTTGATGTCCTCGAGCTCGAACACCTCGTCATAGGGCACGTTCGCTTCGGCGAGCAGCACGTTCATGTGGCCGGGCATGCGGCCAGCGACCGGGTGGATCGCGTATTTCACCTCGACGCCCTCGGCCTTGAGCTTGTCGGCCATTTCACGCAGTGCATGCTGCGCCTGCGCGACCGCCATGCCGTAGCCCGGCACGATGATCACCTTGCCGGCATTCTTCATGATGAAGGCGGCGTCGTCCGCCGAGCCGAGCTTCACCGGCCGCTGCTCCGCGCCGGCCGCAGGCCCTGCGACCTCGCCGCCGAACCCGCCGAGGATCACCGAGATGAAGTTGCGGTTCATCCCCTTGCACATGATGTAGGAGAGGATCGCGCCCGAGGAGCCGACCAGCGCGCCGGTGATGATCAGCGCCGAATTGCCGAGCGTGAAGCCGATGCCGGCGGCGGCCCAGCCCGAATAGGAGTTGAGCATCGAGATCACGACCGGCATGTCGGCGCCGCCGATCGGAATGATGATCAGCACGCCGAACAGGAAGGCGCAGAGCGTGAGCAACCAGAACGCAAAGTAGCTTTCGGCGCGCACGAACCAGACGATGATCAGCACGATCGCGACCGCGATCGCGACGTTGATCACGTGGCGCAGCGGCAGCAGGATCGGCGCGCCGCTCATGCGGGCGGAGAGCTTGAGGAATGCGATCACCGAGCCGGTGAAGGTGATGGCGCCGATCGCGACGCCGAGCGACATCTCGACCAGGCTGCCCTTGTGGATGTCGCCGGGCATGCCGATGTCGAAGGCGGCCGGCGCGTAGAGCGCGCCGGCGGCGACCAGCACCGCCGCCATGCCGACCAGCGAGTGAAACGCCGCGACCAGCTCGGGCATCGAGGTCATCGGCACGCGCCGCGCGATTACCGCGCCGGCACCGCCGCCGATCGCGACGCCGAGAACCACCAGCACCCAGGCAAAGAAGCTCGCCGGCGGATGCGCCGCGAGCGTCGTGACGATCGCGATCGCCATGCCGATCATGCCGAACATGTTGCCCTGGCGGCTGGTCGCCGGGCTCGACAGCCCGCGCAGCGCCAGGATGAACAGCACGCCGGCGACGAGGTAGAGCAGCCCCGCGGTGTTCGGGCTCATGCGGCGCTCCTATTGCTTCTTCTTGTACATCGCGAGCATGCGCTGCGTGACCAGGAAGCCGCCGAAGATGTTCACCGAGGCGAGGATCAGCGCGAAGAAGCCGAGGAGGCGCGCCCAGATCGGACCTGAGTCGTTGCTCACGAGCTCGACGCTGACCGCGAGCAGCGCGCCGACCACGATCACCGAAGAGATCGCGTTGGTCACCGACATCAGCGGGGTGTGCAGGGCCGGCGTGACCGACCAGACCACGTAGTAGCCGACGAAGACCGCGAGCACGAAGATCGAGAAGCGGAACACGAACGGATCGAGCGTCGCGCCGGTCGCCGCGTGCACGGTCGCGGCGGCAAAAGCGGCGGCCTGGTCGGCGTATTGCTGCGCGGCTTCCGCCGCCTGGCGCGCGACTTCGGCGGCCTGTGCGGCGCGCTCGGCGGCTTCTTGCGGGTTGATGGTCGCCATGTTGGTTCCCCCGAGGGATGCGTGATCAGGCGGCAGACGCTAGGCAGCGGATTTGGGCTGGAAGCTCGGATGCACGACTGCGCCGTCCTTGGTCAGCGCGGTCGCCTTGACGATCTCGTCGTCCCAGTTGACGGCGAGCTTCTTCTCTTTCTTGTCGATCAGAATGTCGAGGAAGGCGAGCAGGTTCTTGGCGTAGAGGCCGGAGGCCGAGGCCGCGAGGCGGCCCGGCACGTTGTTGTAGCCGACGATCTTGACGCCGTTCACCTCGGCGATGCCGCCGGCCTTGGCGCCTTCGACATTGCCGCCGCGCTCGACCGCGAGATCGACGATCACCGAGCCGGGCTTCATCGACTTTACCATCTCGGCCGAGATCAGCCGCGGCGCGGGGCGCCCGGGGATCAGCGCGGTGGTGATGACGATGTCCTGCTTCTTGATGTGGTCGGCGACCAGCGCGGCCTGCTTCGCCTGATACTCCTTCGACATTTCCTTGGCGTAGCCGCCGGCGGTCTCGGCCTGCTTGAACTCCTCGTCCTCGACCGCGATGAACTTCGCGCCAAGGCTTGCGACCTGCTCCTTCACGGCCGGCCGCACGTCGGTCGCCGTCACGATGCCGCCGAGGCGGCGCGCGGTCGCGATCGCCTGCAGGCCGGCGACGCCGACGCCCATCACGAACACCTTCGCGGCCGGAACCGTGCCGGCGGCGGTCATCATCATCGGGAAGGCGCGGCCGAACTCCGCCGACGCGTCGATCACGGCGCGGTAGCCCGCGAGATTGGCCTGCGATGAGAGCACGTCCATCACCTGGGCGCGGGTGATGCGCGGCATCAGCTCCATCGCGAAGCCGACGACGCCGGCCTTCGCCATGTCGGCGAGCGCGGCCTCGTTGCCGTAGGGGTCCATGATCGCAAGGACGAGCGCGCCCGCCTTGTAGTGGGTCAGCTCCTCAGGCCTCGGGCGGCGCACCTTCAGCACCACGTCGGCGTCGGTGACCACGAAGGCGGCGGTCGAGCCGATCGTGGCGCCGGCCGCCTCGTAATCCGCGTCGAGAATGCCGGATTTCACGCCCGCGCCGGTCTCGACCACGCTTTCGGCGCCAAGCGCCTTGAGCTTCTTGACGGTGTCGGGGGTCGCGGCGACGCGCGGCTCGGCCGCGTCGATTTCGGCGGGAACAGCGATCTTCATCGGTAGCCCTCGCGGGTCATCCCGGACGGCGGGATTAGGGTCGGCTGGGGATCAGACCAGGAAATACGCCATCAGGCACAGCAGGATGACGAGGAAGCCGATCATCCATTTGGTCAGCGTAATGAACATCTCGTAGGTCGCTTCGTGCTCGGCATAGTCATTGCCGTCAGCGGTTGCGTATTCGACCTCGCCGTGGTCGGCCATCTGGAATCTCCACCCTGGAATGCGCGCTGCGGGGATTACCGCACTTGAGGCGGCAGGGCAACTTGGGACAGCCGAGCGAAACCGCGAGGTCAACGCACCAGCAGCTGCTTGGCCGCGTGCGCGGCGGCGGTCGCGTAGCCGCGGTCGCCATGGATCAGCATCAGGGCCGTGGCGCCTTCCAGCAGCAGGACGATTTCGCGTGCACGAGCCTGTGGGGCCGCGACCTTGCGCCTCGCAAGCTCGCGCGCGAACCAGGCCTCGACCGCGGCCTTGTGGCGGCTTGCGATCGCGCGCGCCGGGTGGCCTGGCAAGTCGGCCAGTTCCATCACCAGGCGGCTGAACCCGGGGCCACTCCAGCGCGGTCTTGCCGCCCAGCCGGCGAGATCCGCGAACACCCGGTCGATCATCCGCGCGGTCGCGCCCGATACGCGCTGCCCCCATCGCTCGATCTGCGCGATTGCGAGGACGTGATGCAGATCGAGCACCGCAGCCAGCAGCTCGTCTTTGCTGCGGAAGTGATCGTACAGAGTGCGCTTGGTGATCCCGGCCTTCGCGGCGATCGCATCGACCCCGATGCGCGCGTAGCCGTGTCGGTAGAACAGCGCATAGGCGGCATCAAGGATGCGTCTGCGGGTCGCCGATCGGTCGCGCATCACTATACCGACTAGTGAGTTTACTCCGCACGCCTGTGGCTCTAGCACCTCGCCGGTGAGGCGCCAAGGAGGCCTTGATGTCCGTTCTCGCCGGGTCAGCCCGCCCGACGCAACCGGCCGACGCGGACGGCGCGGCGCGGATCGAAACAATCACCGCACGCGCGGTGAGCGCACCGTTGCGGCGGCCGATCCGCACCGCCGTGGGGGAGATTCCAAGCGCGCCGCTGGTCCTGATCGACGTCCGCGCCACGCATGGACTCGTCGGGCGCAGCTATATCTTCGCCTACACGCCGCTTGCGCTGCGGCCGCTGATGCGGCTGATCAACGGTCTTGGCGCCGAACTTGCCGGCAAGGCGCTCGCGCCCGTCACGCTGATGGGCGAGCTCGACCGCCGCTTTCGCCTGCTCGGGTGGCAAGGCCTGATCGGCATGGCGGTCTCGGGCCTCGACATGGCGTTCTGGGACGCGCTTGCGCGCGCCCGCGGCGTGCCGGTCGTGTCCCTGCTTGGCGGCGAGCCGCGCGCGCTCCCGGCCTATGACAGCTACGGCCTCGTAGACCTCAAGGCCGACTTGCCGGCAATCGCGCAATCGGTCGAAGCGGGATTTCGCGCCATCAAGATCAAGATAGGCGACGGCGATCTCGCCCGTGATGCGGCGGTCGTCGCCGGGGTGCGGCAGGCGATCGGCTCCGAGATCACCCTGATGGTCGACTACAATCAATCGCTCGATGCGGTCGAGGCGCGCCGGCGCATCGCGCGCCTTGCCGAGTTCGATCTGCACTGGGTCGAGGAGCCGGTCGCCCACGAGGATCTCGCCGGCCATGCGCGCGTGCGCGCGACCTCGCCCGTTCCGATCCAGACTGGCGAGAACTGGTGGTTCGCGCGCGACATGGAGAAGGCGATCGCGGCAGGTGCGAGCGACTGTGCGATGCTTGACGTCATGAAGATCGGCGGTGTCACCGGCTGGATGCGTGCCGCCGCACTCGCGCAAGCGGCCTCGCTCCCCGTGTCGAGCCATATCTTCACCGAGATGAGCTCACATCTCATCGCCGTGACGCCGGGCGCGCACTGGCTCGAGCACCTCGATATTGCATCTTCGATCCTGCGCGAGCCGCACGCCCCCGATCGCGGCAGCATGACGGCGCGCGGCCCTGGCTGTCTTCTATGGTGCATGATCTTTTTCCGACCTGCCTTCGCCCGCCGGGATCATGCGCTAGGCGGCGGAGGCCTCGGCGAGCCCGACCTGCGCCAGCGCGGCGGCCTGGCGCCTGCTCACC
>Ga0187784_10001824_pt1 | contig 17039 bp, 11 predicted proteins | sample 1015_SJ02_MP15_2_FD_132964 | JGI IMG/M metagenome (GOLD analysis project Ga0187784, IMG submission 132964) | Tropical peat soil microbial communities from peatlands in Department of Meta, Colombia - 1015_SJ02_MP15_20_MG | ecosystem: Environmental > Terrestrial > Soil > Wetlands > Peat | place...
AAGGTGGGCGACACGATCGTGGTGCCGCTCTGGATCTGGACGGAGAACACCCCGCCCACCGTCACATTGACCGATAGCTACGGCAACACGTACACGGTGAATACCAGCGCGACGATCGATCAATCGGCGTGGTACGAATACGCGAGCGTGTGGTCGGCGCAAGTCGTCAAGACCGGCGGGAACTTCACCGTGACCGTCACGCTCACGGGCAACGACGGCTCATCGCAGGAGCGCCTGGTCGCGCTCGAGTACTCCGGCGTCGGGACCGTCGATCAAGTGAACGCGGTCACCGGCACCGCGGCCGTGGCCTCGGTCTCCACGACCGCCGCGACCAAGGCTGCGAACGAGCTGGTCGTCTCCTCGTTCGGGGTCGACAATCCCGCGGATGATTTCACCTCCATCGCCGCATCGGCTGGATTCACCATCCGCGCCGAGGAGCTCGAGAACGCGGGCGATACGGCCGGCGCGGGCGCGGACAAGATCGCTGCCTCCGCGGGGGTGCAGAGCAATACCTGGACGGTCGCGCCGAGCTTGACGGGCTGGGCGGCGGCCATCGCGACGTTTGCGCCCGCGAGCCCGACCCCCGATCACTACGCCATCAGCGATGCAGGCACCGCAGTGAACTGCCAGGCCTCCCCGGTAACGATCACGGCGATGAGCTCGACGCAGACGCCCGTGGCGACCACCGATACGATCACCGTGAGCACGAGCACGGGGCACGGCGACTGGACGCTCACGACCGGTAGCGGCAGCTTCACGGCGGGAGCCTCCAACAGCGGCACGGCAACCTACACCTACTCGGCGGCCGACGACGGCGCAGTCACGCTCTCGCTGAAGGATACCTACGCCGAGACGGTGACGATCAACGTCACCGACGGCACGATCACCCAGAAATCCGGCAATGCGCTCGCCTCCCAGCAGCCGCCGCTCACTTTCGTGGCCTCGGGCTTTCGGATCACGAACGGCGCCAACACCGGCACCACGATCGGCACTCAGGTCGCCGGCGAGACCTCGACCCAGAGCCTCGCGTGGCAGGCCGTGCGCACCGACACCAACACGGGCGCATGCACGTCGGTGTTCGCGAGCGGCACGACGGTGAACGTCAGCCTTGCCTATCAATGCAACAACCCGACGAGCTGCGTCGCGGGGCAAACCCTCGCCATCACCAATAATTCGATCACCACCGCGATCGCCTCGAACCCCGCCACCGGCGTCGCGAATTACACCACCGTGCCCTTGAAGTTCTCGACCGCGAACGCCGAGGCGCCGTTCAGCTTGAATTACTCCGACGTCGGTCAGATCACCCTGTACGCCCGCTACAACATTCCGCTCGGGAGCGGGGCGGGCTCGGGCAACTTCATGAACGGCAGCAGCCAGTTCGTCGTGCAGCCTTACACCTTCACCCTCTCGAACATCAAGTGCACGAGCTACGGCGCGGGCAGCTGCTCCACCGCGCTCCCCTCGCCAGGCAACAATCCGGGAGCGACCTCGGCGAGCGGTGCCGCGTTCCTCCCCGCCGGCCAGCCGTTTTCCGCCACGGTCACGGCCAAGAACTTCCTGGGGGCCACCACGCCCAACTATGGTCAGGAGGTGTCGCCGCCGGGCGTGACGCTCACCGCAAACCTGGCGGCGCCCTCGGGTGGAGATGCGCCTCTCCTCAACAACGCCTCCGCGTTCGGCAGCTTCTCGGCCGGCGTCGCCACCGGCACGACCTTCAACTGGCCCGAGGTCGGCATCATCACCTTGACGCCCGGTGTATCGAACTACCTCGGTTCGGGCCCGGTGACCGGCACCCCGTCGGGCGATGTCGGGCGTTTCTATCCGAACAGCTTCGGCGTGGCGCTCAACACGCCGGTCTTCGGCACGACCTGCAGCGCGGGCAGCTTCAGCTACCTCGGGCAGCCCTTGACCTATACGGTCGCGCCGGTCGCGACGGTCACCGCGCTCGCCTTGGGAGGAGCGACCACGCGCAACTACACCGGCGCCTTCATGAAGATGACGAACAGCTCGCTCACCGGGCGCACCTACACGCCCACCCCCGCAAGCCCCTCGCTCAACCTGTCGGGTCTGCCTGCGACCACCGTCGACCCCGTGATCGCGGACTTAGGCACCGGGCAAGTGAGGCTCACGTTCAGCGCGGGCAACGGCCTTCAGTTCAATCGCAGCACCGCCATCGCCCCCTTCAACGCCAACATCGCCCTGAGCATCAATGTCATCGATACCGATGGCGTCGCCGCGACCAACCCCGTCACCTTCGGCAGCGGCACGGGCATCGCCTTCAGCACGGGCGCCGCGCAATACTACGGGCGGCTCGCGCTCAGAGACGCCGTCGGATCGGAGCTCCTCAACCTGCCGATGAGTCTGACGGCTCAGTACTATCTCAACACCACGGTCGGATTCACGACCAATACCGCGGACAGTTGTAGCGTCGCGCCCAAGCTCTCGTTCAGCAACTACCAGCCCAATCTCACGGCGGGCGAGACCTGTGTCCTCGACACCGGCAGCCCCGGCGTTTCCGGGGTCGGCTGCGCCGCGCCGGCGCCGGCCGGCTCGCGGTACGAGGCAACCGCCTCGGCGGGCAACTTCAACCTGATTCTCGCGGCCCCGGGCGCGGGCGATAACGGCGCGCTGAACGTCACCGCCACCGCGCCGAGCTGGCTCCAGTACAACTGGGGCAGCAGCGTGAACCCGATCGGCATGGGTACCTTCGGAGAGTTCCCTGCTCCGGCCTCGCGCGTGTACCAGCGCGAAGTGTACTGAGCCCTTCGTCTCGCCGCGCTGGATTTCGGACCGCGCCATTGCCAGACTGTGCGGGTTCAGCGCCGGTGCGGCTCACGCTCGAGGTGCCTGTTGCTCGCCGAGAACCCCTCCTCCTTCGCGACCTGTGCGCCGGTCCAGCCCTTTCTCGGCTGGGTGGTCGAGACGAACCGGTCGGCCTGGCAGACGCAGGTCGCCCTCCTCGGCGTGACGCACAGCGAGCCCTACTCGGGCGATCCGTGGCCGAACGACCAAACGCGCGCGCCGCAGGCCGTGCGGCGCCTGTCCTCGCAAATATCCGATGGAGGGGAGCACTGGGATTTCGACCTCGGTACGGATCTGGCCGCCCTCGCACCGCTTCGCTGTCTCGACTGCGGCGATGTCGTGTGGGAAGGCGGCCCTTATGATGAGTACGTCGCGCGCGCGAGTGCGCTCGCGCGGACGCTGATTGCGCAAGGCACCCAGCTCTTCGTGCTGGGAGGCGATCACGGTGTCACCATACCCATCCTCGAGGCGCTCGAGGCCGTCGGGCAGCCGATTCACCTCGTGCACATCGATGCGCATCTTGATTGGCGAGCCGAGGTGCGTGGGGTGGAGCGCGGCTACTCGAGCCCGCTGTATTGGGCGAGCCGCAAGCCGTGGATCTGCGGCATGACTCAACTCGGGCTTCGGGGCACGGGCAGCGCGCGGCGAGGAGAGGTCGAGGCGGCGCGCGCGTACGGATCACACCTCTTCACGGCCGAGCGCGTACATCGCGAGGGCTTCGGCCCGGCGCTCGACACCATCCCGGCCTCCTCGCCGGTCTACGTGACGATCGATGCGGACGGCATCGATCCCACCGAGGCGCCCGGCGTCATGGCGCCGGTACCCGGTGGGCTGCGCTTCGCCCAGGTCGCACCGTTCCTGCGCACCCTGGCGCGCCGCCACCGCATTGTGGGGATGGATGTCGTCGAGGTGGCGCCGTCCCTCGATGCGACCAACGGCATCACCTGCATCACGGCGGGCCGCCTCATCGTCAATGCGCTCGGGGCCTCATGGGCGCCGGCGGGTGCATGGCGACGAGCGGCGCCCTGACGACAGTCGAGCCGCTCGGTCAAGACCCAGCCCCCCGGCTCGTGTCCCGCACGCGACCCCGATAAACGACGCGCGCGCACGGATTCGCTCCCAAGTGGTAGCAGAGCTCGGCCGGCCGATCGATCCGCCAGAGCACGAAATCCGCGCGCTTGCCCACCTCGAGCGTGCCGATCTCCTGCTCGAGTCCCAACGCTCGCGCGGCATTGCGGGTGGCGCCGCTCAATGATTCCTCCGGTGTCAAGCCGAACAACGTGCACGCCATGTTGAGCGCGAGCAGGAGCGAGGTGCAGGGGGAGGTGCCGGGATTCGAGTCGGTCGCCACGGCCATGGAGACACCTGCTGCGCGCAGCAGCGCGACCGGCGGTGGAGTCGTTTGGCGCAGGGTGTAATAGGCGCTCGGGAGGAGCACGGCCACGGTGCCTGAGGAGCCGAGGGCGCGCGCGCCGCGCTCGCTCAAGTACTCGAGATGGTCGGCGGAGAGCGCGCGATAGCGCGCAGCCAATTCCGCAGCTCCCATATCGCTCAATTGCCCCGCATGCAGGTGAGCACGCAAGTGAAGTGCGCCGGCGGCTCGAAGGAACGTCTCGGTCTCCTCGAGCGAGAAAGCTATGTGCTCGCAAAAGGCGTCGATGGCATCGACGAGGCCGGACGCGGCGAGCGACTCGAGCCAGGGCCCGCTCGCGCGCGCCACGTATTCCTTGCTGTTGCCGCGAAACTCCGCAGGGATCGCGTGCAGCCCGAGATAGGTCGTCTTGACGGACACGGGCAAGTCGCGTTCGAGCGAGCGGGCCGCTTCGAGCATGCGCCGCTCGGTCGTGAGGTCGAGTCCGTAGCCCGACTTCACCTCGATGGTGGTGACGCCCTCGGACATCAACCGCCTCGCTCGATGCGCGGCCGAGGCGCCGAGCGATGTTTCGTCCGCGGCGCGAGTGGCGTTCACCGTCGCTTGAATGCCCCCGCCCGAGCGCGCGATCTCCTCGTAGGACGCCCCGCAGAGGCGTTTTTCGAATTCCTCCACGCGATTGCCGCCGTAAACCAAGTGTGTGTGGCAATCGATGAGTCCGGGCGTCATCCACAGGCCGTCGCAATGCTCGATCGGAATGCCCCGAGAGGCCGCCTGCGCGCGTGCTTCACTCGCGGGGCCGAGCCAGGCGATGCGCTCTCCCTTGACGGCGAGTGCAGCGCTATCGAGCTTGCCATAAGGGGCGGCGCCCGCGACCATCGTGGCAATATTCGCACCGGCCCAAACTCGGTCCCACTCGGTGTTCGAAGATGATTGACCCGGCATTGATTGACCCGGCTTCGGTTGACCCGGCTTTGCTATCCGCTCGTTGCGCTTCTCCCGATGATACGGCAAACTGGGCTGACTATACAGCCATAGACAGCCTGAATCATTCGGTCCTTGACCATCCATGAGTAAGCAGTATCTTCTCGATTCCGTGCTGCTTCGCGACGGCTGGGCGCGCCAGGCGCTCGTCACCGTGACGCCGGAGGGCCTCATCAGCCACATCGATGCGACGTTCGCAAGCGCCACACGTTCCGACGCGGCGCAATCTTGCGAGGACGCGCCGCGTGCGCCCGAAGAAGACGCTGCGAAAGTCATCGAGCGCATCTCGGGATACATCGTGCCGGGCATGGCGAATGGCCACAGCCATGCGTTTCAACGGGGCATGGCGGGCAATACGGAGTATCGCCTGTCGGCGCGCGATAGTTTTTGGACGTGGCGTCAGGCGATGTATGCGCTCGCGAATCGGATAACCCCTGCCGACCTCGAAGTGCTCTCGACGCAGCTCTTCGTGGAGATGCTGAAGTCCGGCTATACCTCGGTCGCCGAATTCCACTACCTGCATCGCGCAGCGGACGGCACCCACTACGCCGGGTCGAACGAGCTGTGGGATGCGATCACTCGGGCCGCGGAGACCACGGGCATCGGCCTGACTTTCTTGCCCGCTCTGTATCAAACGAGCGATTTCGGCTCACAGCCGCTGAAACCGGAGCAGGCGCGATTTGCCATGGAGACCGAGCGGTTCCTGCGCGCGATCGATGAGCGGGTGCGCGAGGAGCGAGCGCGTCGGGCCTCGACGCAGCGCACCGGGGCAGCGTTTCACAGCTTGCGGGCCGTGCCGCTCGAGAGCCTGCGCGAGGCGGTGCGTGGGTTGCGCGCGATCCACTCGGGCCTGCCGCTGCACATCCACATCGCCGAGCAGGTCAAGGAGGTCGACGCCTGCCTCCAGAGCACCGGCCGCCGGCCCATCGAGCTTCTGCTCGATACCGGCCTGGTCGACGAGCACTGGTGCCTCGTGCACGCCACGCACGCGACGCCGGCGGAGCTCGAGAGCATCGCGGCAAGCGGCGCGGCGGTGTGCGTCTCGATCAGTACCGAGGCCAATCTGGGCGATGGGTTTTTCGACGCCGCGCGGTTCTTGAGCGCCGGGGGGCGGGTTTGCGTGGGATCCGACAGCCAGGCGACGGTATGCCCCGCAGAGGAGCTCCGCTGGATGGAATACCAGGGGCGGCTGCGCAAGAAGCGCCGCGCCGTGCTCGCCGACGAGGCCGAAGCGCACGTCGGGACCCGCTTGTGGCGCGATGCGGCACGGCACGGAGCGGCCGCAATCGGGCAGAGCGCCGGATCGATCGCCGTGGGCGCGCGGGCGGATTGGGTCGTCCTCGATGGCGCGCATCCGAGCATGGCCGGTGCTACGCCCGAGACCGCGCTCGATCACGTCTTGTTTTCTGGCGGAAGCGGGGCCATTCGCGATGTCATGGTGGCGGGGCGCTGGGTCGTGAGGGATCGCCGGCATGCGGCCGAATCGGCGCTCGCCGAGCCCTTTCGCGAGTCGATGGACCGACTGCGTTGGTCGGGCCGGTCGCCCGCGAGGGGACCGAGCTGGGCCTGCGCCTAGTTGACTGTACCTGTATATACAGGATAGGCTAGACAGATGGACAAGTCGGCCGCCTCGCTCCAGCCCCTTTACCTCAAGGTCAAGCGCCATATCCTCGACAACATCGGGTCGGGCAAGTGGGCGGCGCGAGCGCGCGTGCCCTCCGAGAACGAGATCGTGAAATCCTTCGGGGTGTCGCGCATGACTGCAAACCGCGCGCTCAAGGAGCTGCGCGACGAGGGGATCCTGGTGCGCATCGCCGGCGTCGGCAGCTTCGTCGCCGACCGGCACGCCCGCGCCCACCCGCTCGAGGTACGCAGCATCGCCGAGGAGATTCGCGAGCGCGGCCACGTGCATCGCGCCGACATCGTCTCGCTCGAGCGGGTTCGCGCCATCGCCGAGCTCGCGGAGGATTTCGGCATCGCGCCCAAGAGCGAGCTCTATCGCTCGGTCATCGTGCATTTCGAGAACGATCGTCCGATGCAGCTCGAGGACCGCTACGTGCTGCCGAAGCTCGCGCCCGACTATCTCGAGGTGGATTTCCATCGTACGACGCCGTACGAGTACCTGATCAAGGTGGCGCCGCTTCAGGAGGCCGAGCATCTGTTGCGCGCAGTGATGCCGGACGATCGAACGCGCAAGCTCCTCGCCATGAAGCGCGACGAGCCGTGCCTTTTGGTGATCCGTCGCACCTGGACGCTCGGCCAGATCGCCTCCGTCGCACGTCTCTATCATCCCGGCTCGCGCTATGAAATGTCCGGGCGCTTTCGCCCCAAGGCTCCTGATTCCGGAGGATAAGATCATGCTCGCACCCGTAAAGCCCCGTACCATTCGCGCCCCGCGCGGCAGCTCCCTGAGCGCACGCTCCTGGATGACGGAGGCACCGCTCCGTATGCTCATGAACAATCTCGACCCCGAGGTCGCCGAGAATCCCGCCGAGCTCGTGGTCTATGGCGGCATCGGACGCGCGGCGCGCGACTGGAACTGCTATGACCGGATCGTGGAGACGCTAAAGCGCCTCACCGAGGAGGAGACCCTGCTGGTGCAGTCGGGAAAGCCCGTCGGCGTGTTCCCGACGCATGCCGATGCCCCGCGCGTGCTCATCGCCAATTCCAATCTGGTCCCCCACTGGGCCACCTGGGAACACTTCCACGAGCTCGACCGCAAGGGCCTTGCCATGTACGGGCAAATGACCGCGGGCTCCTGGATCTACATCGGCAGTCAGGGCATCGTGCAGGGCACCTACGAGACCTTCGCCGCCATGGGGAGCCGTGACTTCGGCGGTGAGGTCGCGGGGAAGTGGATCCTGACCGCCGGCCTCGGTGGCATGGGAGGTGCGCAACCCCTGGCCGCCACCATGGCGGGCTTCAGCATGCTGGCGGTCGAATGTCGAGCGAGCCGCATCAAGATGCGCTTGAAGACCGGTTACGTCGACGCCGAGGCGAAGAGCTTGGACGAGGCGCTCGCCATGATTGCTGAGGCGAAGAGCAAGGCCAAGCCGGTATCCGTGGCTCTCCTCGGCAACATCGTCGACGTGCTCGAAGCGCTCATCGAGCGAGGCATCTCGCCCGATGCCCTCACCGACCAAACCTCGGCGCACGACCCCGTGAACGGCTACCTTCCGCAGGGCTGGACCGTGGAAGAGTGGGACGAGCGCCGCGAGCGCGATCCCAACGGCACGAGCGCCGCCGCCAAGCGTTCCATGGCCAAGCACGTCGGGTACTTGCTGCGCTTCAAGGGGCAGGGTCGCCCGGTGTTCGACTACGGCAACAACCTGCGGCAGGGGGCCTTCGACGAGGGCGTGGCGCGCGCCTTCGACATCCCGGGATTCGTACCGGAATACATCCGCCCACTGTTCTGCCGCGGAGTCGGACCGTTCCGCTGGGCCGCGCTCTCCGGAGATCCGCAGGACATTTATCGGACGGACGAGAAGGTCAAGGAGCTGATTCCGGACGATCCGCACCTGCATCAGTGGCTCGACATGGCCCATTCGCGTATCCAATTCCAGGGCTTGCCGGCGCGAATCTGCTGGGTCGGACTCGGGCAGCGTCATCGGTTGGGCCTCGCGTTCAACCAGATGGTGGCGGACGGTGTGCTCAAGGCGCCCATCGTCATCGGCCGGGATCATCTCGATTCGGGTTCGGTCGCGAGTCCCAATCGCGAGACCGAGTCGATGCGCGACGGCTCGGATGCGGTGTCGGATTGGCCCTTGCTGAATGCGCTCCTCAACACCGCGAGCGGTGCCACCTGGGTGTCGATCCACCACGGCGGCGGCGTCGGCATGGGCTACTCGCAGCACGCCGGAGTCGTGATCGTGTGCGACGGGAGCGAGGCGGCGGGCCGCCGGCTGCGCCGCGTGCTGTGGAACGATCCCGGGACGGGCGTCATGCGCCATGCCGACGCCGGCTATCAAATCGCCATCGACTGCGCCCGCGAGCAGGGTCTAGACTTGCCCATGATCGAGACCAAGCGATAAGCGATGCGGTAACGTGACCGTCAGGGTCGAGGTGCGCGCCGGACGGCTGACGCTACCGGTGCTGCGCAGAATCTACGAGGAGCCCGCAGTGATCGGCCTCGGCGGCGAGGATCGGGCTCGCGTCGCTGCCTCGGCTGCGCTCGTCCGCAAGATCGTCGCGCAGGGCGAGGTGGCCTACGGCATCAATACGGGCTTCGGCCTCCTCGCGCAAACCCGCATTCCGGGCGATCAGCTCGCGCTCCTCCAGCGCAATCTTCTGTTGTCGCATTCGGCGGGGGTCGGCGAGGCGCTGCCTGATGCCGTCGTGCGACTCGTCATCGCCCTCAAGGTCAACGCGCTGGCGCGCGGCCATTCCGGCATCTCCATGAAGCTCATCGATGCGCTCGCGGCGCTCCTCGAGCACGAGGTGTATCCGGTCATTCCGGCACAGGGCTCGGTGGGCGCCTCCGGAGATCTCGCGCCGCTCGCACACCTAGGCGCCGCGCTCCTCGGCATCGGGCAGGTGCGCTGCCGCGGCAAGGTGCTCGCGGCAACCGAGGGACTCGAGCGGGCGGGCTTGAAGCCACAGCAATTGACCGCGAAGGAAGGCTTGGCGTTGATCAACGGCACGCAGGTCTCCACCGCGCTGGCGCTCGCAGGGCTCTTCGGCGCGGAGGACCTTCTAGCTGCCGCCGTCGTCGCCGGCGCGATGTCGGTCGATGCGCTGAAGGCGAGCGACGCTCCCTTCGATGAGCGCATTCATGCGGTGCGCGGTCAACCCGGACAGATCGCGGTGGCGGGCGCCTATCGGCGCCTGATCGCGGGGAGCGAGATCCGTGCCTCGCACCTCGACTGCTCACGCGTGCAGGATCCGTACTCGTTTCGCTGCCAACCGCAAGTCATGGGAGCCTGTCTCGATCTGATTCGCCACTGCGGCGCCACGCTGTGTGTCGAGGCGAATGCGGTGACCGACAATCCGCTGCTCTTCGTCGAGCAAGGCGATGTGCTCTCGGGTGGGAACTTCCATGCCGAGCCCGTCGCGTTCGCGGCCGATACGCTCGCGCTCGCCATCGCCGAGATCGGCAGCTTGTCGGAGCGGCGATTGGCGGTCCTGGTCGATCCCAAGATGAGCGGCTTGCCCCCCTTCCTGGTGGAGAACAGCGGCTTGAACTCGGGCTTCATGATCGCGCAGGTAACCGCCGCCGCCCTGGTGTCGGAGAACCAGACGCTCGCCGCGCCGGCGAGCGTGGACTCCATACCGACCTCCGCGAACCAGGAGGATCACGTGAGCATGGCCACTCACGCCGCTCGGCGCCTTCTCGCCATGACGGCGAACGCCTCCGCCGTCGTCGGCATGGAATTGCTGGCCGCGGCGCAGGGAATCGACTTTCACCGCCCCGCCCGCTCGTCCGAGCCTCTGGAGCGCGTTCACGCCGGCATTCGCAGTGAGGTTGCCCACTATGCGGCGGACCGATACTTCGCGCCCGACGTCGAAGCGGCCAAGCGCTGGGTCAACTCGGGCCGCTTCGCTCCCTGGGTCAAGGAGCTATCGTGCTCAAGAGCATGACGAAGGCTGCCGGCGCACTGCTCCTCCTGGGATGCTTCGCCCCGCTCGCCGGCAGCGCCGCCGAGCTGAATCTTGCCACCTTGAGCTGCGACAAGTACGAGCACGAGATCATCGGCTCGCCCGATGAAACCGCGGTCGCGGAGCCTTCCAGGCACCCCGACATGATCAACATGGTGATGTGGCTGTTCGGCTACTCGGTGGCGAAATCGGGCGACCACATGATGTACGGCGACGCGCTGCTCTCCTTCGGCTTCGCGCTCGACGCTGAGTGCAAGAACAATCCGAGCGTGAGCCTGTTGGAGGCCGTCACGACCGTAAGACCCAAGCGCGACAAGCCGATGAACCTGATGACCTTGAACTGCGCGGACTTCGAGTCGCGGCACGAGGAGACCGCGCACTCCGACGCCGAGAGCGCCGAGACCATCATGATGTGGCTGTATGGCTACTCGGTCGGGCAGTCGGGCGGCCACCTGTTCGATCCGGGCGGCCTCACCCGCTTCGCTCAAGCTCTGCAAAAGCGCTGCGCCGAGCACACCGACGAAAGTCTCTTCGATGCGCTCGTCGCCGTGAAGGGCAAGTAGAGTCGCGCACAGCGCGCAGCCGCCAGCGCAACGCGCAGTCGCCGCGCAGCGCGCAGTCGCCAGCCGAGCGGCAGGGTTTTCGGACCGAGCGCAGCGCCGGGCTACGGCTGTGCCCGGCGACCCCGAGCCTTACAGGTCGCGCGGGCCGCCCAGTACCGGACCGCCGCCGACCGAGAGCGTCTCGCCGGTGATGTAGGAAGCCGCATCGCTCGCGAGAAATACGATGGCGTTCGCGACCTCCTCCGGCTTTCCGGCTCGGCGCAACGGCAAATTTGCCATGCCGGCGCGCAGGTCGATGTTGGACTTCTCCAAATGCTCCGTTACGCGCTCCGAGAGGATCATGCCCGGCGCCACGCAATTCACGCGGATGCCGTAGGGGCCCCACTCGGCGGCGCTTACCCGCGTGAGCATCTGCAGTGCCGCCTTCGCAGAAGAGTAAGGCGCCCCTCCCTTGGTGCCATGCACACCGGCCAGCGACGACACGTTGACGATGGCGCCCGATCCCTGCGCGATGAAGTGCCGTCCCGCCTCACGGGTGCAGTAGTAGGCCGCGTCCACGTTGAGAGCGAAGCTCTTGTCCCACATCTTGCTCGTCACGTCGCTGAGCGGGGACAAAAAAGTGCCGCCCGCATTGTTGACGAGCACATCGATCCGGCCGTAATGCTCGACTACCCGCCGGATGAGATTCGCCACCTGTTCCTCATCGCGCACGTCGGTCGGCACCGCGATGCAGCCCCTGCCCGACGCCTCGGCGATTTCCGCCGCCTTGCTTTGCAGCCTGTCGACTGTCCGTCCCGCGATCGCCACATTCGCGCCGAGGCGGCCCAGCAGCATCGCAGTAGCGGCGCCTATTCCTGAGCCGCCACCGGTGACGACGGCGACTCGACCGCTGAAATCGAAGCCTGCCGGAATCACCGCTCTCCCTCCCGCTGCGCAGGCCAACCGCTCCTGGCTGTTTAGCTGCAGAGTAGCCAGTCCGCAGGCCCGGCGCCAGAGGGGTTACCATGACGCCGCTCCCGGGGCCTTTGAGGGAATCGAGAAATCTCTGCAAGGCAAGGCCATCACCGGGACGTCTCTGAACACCGCTCGATAGGAGAGGGACGATGCTTCTGGAACGCTCCGAGGTTTTGATCAAGGAAGGCTTGGAGAACGAGTTCGCCACGGCAATGAAGGAGCACGGGATTGCATTGCTGTCGCGTGTCCCGGGCGTGAAGTCGGTCTGCGTGGGACGCGGGGTCGAAAACCCGGGCAAGTTCATGCTGCTGGTCGAATGGGAATCGATGGAGGCCCACACCGCGTACGGCAAAACGCCGAGCTGCGGAGCCCTGCGCGAGCTGATCCGCCCCTTCTCGAAGGGCGGCAGCATGGAGCACTTCCGGATGGGCTGATCTCGGCGCACGAGGAGCACTACTGTCCTGAGTCAGAAATTCGCCGTGCCCCGCGAGAGCGCCGCCGCGGCCCGACCGCAAGGCGCGACGACCGCGAATACTTTAGCGTATTCAAGGGAGCAGCAACGCAGCGGGCGGGGCGCCGCGGCGTTCGAATGCCGGCGAATTTCTGATTCAGGACACTGGTAGCGGCCCGAGTTGTGTAATACTGTGTAACGTATCTTGCTGACACCCAGAGCCATCAAGACGATGCAGGGGCCCTTAAATCCCATGAGGCCGCCCCGCTACCCGACTCTCCTTGCGGTCGTCGCATCGATCGTTCTCGCGAGTAGCTCGATGGCATCCCCCGACCTCAGGAATGGGGCGCCGCCTCGAGTCGGCGTCGGAGCCACCGACAACTGGCCGATGCACGGCGGGGATGCGAACGAGAGCGACTACAGCCGACTCGACGAGATCGATCGCTCGAACATCGACCGCCTGGGCGTGGCGTGGTGGCTCGACTTGCCCGGCGAAGTCACGCTCGAGGCGACGCCGCTGGCGGTCAATGGGGTGCTCTATTTCACCGGAAGCTATGCCGCCGTCTACGCAGTCGATGCAGCCAGCGGAAAGCTCCGATGGAAATACGCCCCGCAAACGTGGAAGGCGTATCCGGTCAAGATGCATTACGGGTTTGGAGCCAATCGCGGCGTCGCCTTCGCGGATGGCCGGGTGTTCTCTGCCGCCCTGGACGGCCGCCTCCTGGCACTCGACGCGGCCACGGGAGAGCTCATCTGGAGCGTGCAGACCGTTCCCCCCGAATCGATGCAGACCGTCACCGGCGCCCCTCGAACGTTCAACGGCAAGGTCATCATCGGCAACGCGGGCGCGGACTTCGGCGCGCGCGGCTATGTCACCGCTTACGATGCGGCAACCGGTAAGCAGGTCTGGCGCTTCTACACGACGCCGGGCGCACCGGCGGACAATCGCGGCGATCCGGCAATGGAACGTGCCGCGGCGACGTGGAAGGGAGAGTACTGGAAGAGCGGAACCGGTGGAGTCGTTTGGGACAGCATCACCTTCGATGCGGAGCTCGATCGCATATACATCGGCACGGGCAATGCGGGCCCCTACGATCCGGAGCTGCGCAGTCCCGGCGGCGGTGACAATCTCTACACCGCGTCGATCGTCGCACTCGACGCCGATACGGGTAAATATGTCTGGCACTACCAGGCCAATCCGCGTGATTCCTGGGACTACGATTGCACGCAGCAAATGACCCTCGCCGACCTTCTGATCGATGGGCGGAAACGGCGGGTGCTCATGCAGGCGCCCAAGAACGGATTTTTCTACGTACTGGACCGCAACAGCGGCGCGCTGATCTCGGCGGGAAAGATCGGCAAGGTCACGTGGGCCGATCACATCGACGTCAAAACTGGTCGTCCGGTCGAAGCCGCGAACATCCGCTACGAAACGGGCGAATCAATCATCTGGCCCGGGACCCAGGGTGCCCACAGCTGGCAATCGATGTCCTTCAGCCCGAAGACCGGCCTGGTCTACCTACCCTACATGCAGTCGGCCACGCGGTTTGTGAAGGGCAAGCCCATCCCTGGAGGAGTTACCCTCGCGGGCCTCAGCCTGAAAGAGTACCTAGCCGATCCGCAAGATGGAAAAGGTGCGCTCGTCGCGTGGAATCCGGTCGCGCAGAAAGCCGCATGGCGCGTGCCGCTCGACACGATCTGGAACGGCGGCACTCTTGCGACCGCGGGCAATCTCGCATTTCAGGGCGCCGCCGATGGTTTGTTGTCCGCCTACGACGCCGTCACAGGCAAGCGGCTCCGGCAGTTCGATGCCGGGATGGGAATCATCGCGGCGCCGATGACTTATGCGGTGGGCGGCCACCAATTCGTCTCGGTCTTGGCAGGGTACGGCGGCTCTGCCGCAATCTGGGGAGAGCTCATGAATGCCGGCTGGAAGTTCAGCGGACCGCGCCGCCTGATCACCTTCCGCCTCGACGGGAAGGCGGTTCTGCCGGCCTCTCCACCGCGCGACCTGACGGTCAGAGCCGTCGATGATCCGAGCGTGCGACTCGATCCCGCAGACATTGCAGCCGGACATGCCGCGTTCTTCGGTTGCGCCGTCTGTCACGGCCGAGATCTCGTGGCGACGGGAGGACCCGCGCCGGATCTTCGGGAATCACAGATCGCTCTCGACCCGGAAAGGTTCTGGACGCTTCTGCACGAAGGTGCGCTCATGCAGAGTGGGATGCCGCGCTTCGAGTCGATGACGCGCGAGCAAGCGATGCAGCTTTACGCCTACGTTCGCGCCGGCGCGCGCGAGGCAATGGCCACTCAGAGATCGCCGGCTGCCGCCCCCGCCGCGACGCGGTGAATACCGCGCGGGGTGTGCGCGCAATGTCCGGACGCGATCCGGACGCGATGAGTTATCAGCCTTGGCCGAGGACGGCGGCCGCTAGCCTTTCGCTCTCCATCCAAAGCCTTCGCGCCGCCTCCCTATCGTCGGCGGCTGCGCTCGTCGGTATTCGCCGGCGCTGATGGAAATAGCCCCCGCTGGTCGTACCCGGCTCATCTGCGGTCGCGAGCCACACCACGGTATCCGCGCCCTCTTCGGGGCTCACCAGGTTGATCCCTCTCAGGTACTTCTGCGTGCCTTCGTCGGCGTGGTTGATGAAGTTGGTGCTGACAGCCCCGGGATGCATCGCGTGAACGACGATGCCCTCCGGTGCGAGCCGCTCGGTGAGCATCCGGCTGAAGAGAAGGTTGGCGAGCTTGGCGTTGCAGTAGGCGGCGATCGGCACGAAGTTGCCCACTGTCATTTGCAGATCGTTCCAATCGAGCCCCGGAGCGACCTCGTGAGCGCTGGACGATACGTTGATGATTCGGGTCGATCCCCGGGCGCCCTGAGCGGCCGCCGCGCGCAGCAGTGGTAACAGCCGATGGGTGAGCACGAAGTGCCCCAGGTGATTACCCGCGAAGGTCGCCTCGTTCCCCTCCGCGGTCATCACGCGTTGCTTGGCCGTGCCTCCGGCATTGTTGATGAGCACGTCGACGCGGTCGGTGAGCGCGCAGATGTCGCCTGCAGCCCTCGCCGCATCGGAGAGGAGCGCCAGATCGACCCTGATCATGTCGATCCGGACACCCGATGCCGCGGCCGCGCGTATTTGTGCCTCGGCCCTCGCGGTTCGCTCGGCATCACGGCCCGTGCCGATGATTCGCCATCCCTGCGAGGCGAGCGCTTTTGCCGCCGTCAATCCGATTCCGGAGCTCGCGCCCGTGATCACCGCGATGCGGGCGGTGGGCTTGCGCGCTAAAGCGGCTCCCGTCATCGGGAAGCACGCTTGCCGGTGAGTGCGGCACTGCCAAACATGCCGAGCTTGACTTTGCCCGACATCCGGTCGCCCTCGATCCTCGCGTCGAAGCCGAGCTTGATCGCCACCGGCTTGGTGATGTTCATCGTCCAGCTGAGCGCATTGCCGGAGATCTTGCCGTTGATGTCCTGAACGCCCATTTCACCCGACATCGTACCCGCGAACGTATCGCCGTGTCTGACGATCGTGGCCTTGAGCGTTTGCGGACCCGCCGGGGTCGAGAGCGTGAGCTCCCAGCTCTCCTCGTTGGCCGATGCACTCGCCGCGCCTGCCGTTGCACTCGCCGCGCCTGCCGTTGCACTCGCCACGCCCGGTTGAGAGCTCGAGGGCTGCTTCAAACTGTCCGCAGGCGCTTCGCGGGTCACTTTCCGAGCGGAGTTTCCCGTATATACCGGCAGACTATCCCAGCCGCGCACGGTGGACGTCGAGGAGAGCTTTGCGTTATCGAGATCCACGGTCCAGGTGGGGAAGCGTTTGAGCAGTTCATCGAGGGCCACGCGCCCCTCGACTCTCGCGAGCGCCGAGCCGAGACAGGAGTGGATGCCTCGCCCGAAGGTGACGTGGGGCGGGCCCTGTCGGTGGATGTCGAAGCGATCACCGTCGCGATAGCGCCTGTCGTCCCGATTTGCCGATGCGACGAGCAGGAGCATCGCACTGCCTGCCGGAACGGTTTGACCGTGGAGCACGATGTCTCGCGTCACGTATCTTGCCACGCACGGACCTGGAGGCTCGTAGCGAAGGATCTCCTCCACGGCATTCGGAATCAGGGCGGGACTGTCGACGAGCTCCGCCCGCTGCTCGGGATGATCGCCGAGCACCTTGCCCGCCCACCCGATGAGGCGTGTGGTCGTTTCGTTGCCGGCCCCCGCCAGCAAGTTGACGAAGATGAGGATCTGCTCGCGAGTGAGCTTACGCCTCGTGCCCGTCTCATCCTGATACTCGGCGTTCAACAGCTCCGTCATGAGATCGTC
>Ga0187784_10001825_pt1 | contig 17036 bp, 13 predicted proteins | sample 1015_SJ02_MP15_2_FD_132964 | JGI IMG/M metagenome (GOLD analysis project Ga0187784, IMG submission 132964) | Tropical peat soil microbial communities from peatlands in Department of Meta, Colombia - 1015_SJ02_MP15_20_MG | ecosystem: Environmental > Terrestrial > Soil > Wetlands > Peat | place...
GTCGTTCATGCCGGGGGTTCTCCGGTTGCGTCCGCCGCTATCGTTCGCCACAGTGATGTCGGCCGCAAGCTTGCCCGCCGACGCGGCCGGCGGACGAAAACAGGGCACCCGAGCATGACGACCGTTGCGTTTGAGAACGACCTGAGAGCGGCGATCCGCACCGTTCCGGACTATCCGAAGCCGGGCATCATGTTTCGCGACATCACGACGCTGCTCGGCAGCGCGCGGGCGTTCCGCCGCGCCGTCGACGAGCTGGTGCAGCCCTGGGCCGGCGGCAAGATCGACAAGGTCGCGGGGATCGAGGCGCGCGGCTTTATCCTCGGCGGCGCCGTCGCCCATCAGGTGTCGGCCGGCTTCGTACCGATCCGCAAGAAGGGCAAGCTGCCGTTCAAGCGCGTCACCATCGGCTATTCGCTAGAATACGGCATCGACGAAATGGAGATGCACGAGGACGCGGTGATCGAGGGCGAGCGCGTCATCCTGGTCGACGACCTCATCGCCACCGGCGGCACTGCGGAAGCGGCAGTCAAGCTGCTTAAGCGGCTCGGCGCCGACGTTTTGGCCGCCTGCTTCATCATCGATCTGCCGGACCTGGGCGGGGCGGAGAAAATCAGGAAGCTCGGCGTCCCGGTGCGCACGCTCGTCAGCTTCGCGGGGCATTGAGCGCCGGCGAAAGCGCCATGGCGAAGCTTCGCTCGATGTCAAGCTGTCCCATTTGCTGCCGGAACTCGGAGCCGGGTGTCGGACATAAAATCTTTTCGCCGCAAGCCATGATACGGCGCCGGGCGAGGCGCGACGAAAGTCCTCCGCCATGGTCGTCGATTTGTCGCGCTTCGGTCCCGGAAAAGTTCGCGGTTCGCGGCGTTCTGCCGCTCCGGCGGCCTGAACAGGGTTTACGAACGATGAAATATGCAATTACCGCCATAAACTGAATTTTCAGGTCTCATAGATAGAAAACTGGGCGCAAACGCCGACACTATAGTGGATAGCGGCCGTGCGCGTGGCCCAATTATCTTGGAGCGAAACTGGCGGCTGGGGTGCAGCTGCGCGCGAGCGCGGCGACGCCGATCTGGTTTTCTTTTTCGGCGTCCGTCAAGCGCTGGCATCCGGCGCTCGTTATCGCGAATTGCGGGCGATGTTTCCCAATGCGAAGATTCTCGGCTGCAGCACCGGCGGCCAGATCCGCAATCACGACGTGACCGACGACGAAATCACCGCGGCCGCGATTCGTTTCGACGCGACGAGGCTGCGGGTCGTCTGCGAGCCGGCGCTATCGCCGGAGCATTCGCGTTCATGCGGCGCCGCGATGGGCCGCGCGCTGGCTGCGCATACCCTTGTCGGCATTTTTGTCCTCTCCGACGGCCTCAACGTCAACGGCAGTGAACTCGTTGCCGGCATCAGCGGCGCGGTGGGCGCGCAAGTCCCGATCACCGGCGGCCTCGCCGGCGACGGCGCCGACTTTCAGGAAACGCTCGTGTGCGCCGATTGTGCTCCGTGCAAGCACATGGTCGCCGCCGTCGGATTCTACGGTCCGGCGGTCCGCATCGGCCACGGCAGCGCCGGCGGCTGGGACGAGTTCGGGCCGCGCCGGCGGATCACGCGATCGCGCGGCAACGTCTTGTTCGAGTTCGACGGCGAGCCGGCGCTCGATCTCTATGAGCGCTACCTGGGCGAGGAGGAGGCGCGCGGGCTGCCCGGCTCCGGCCTGCTGTTTCCGTTGCGCATTCTCGATCCCGAGCGGCCCGATCATGACATTGTCCGCACGATCCTTGCCGTGGACCATCAAGCGCACTCGATGACGTTTGCGGGCGATGTTCCGCAGGGCTGGACCGCGCAACTGATGCGCGGGAATTTCGATCGGCTGGCCGCCGGCGCCGCCTTGGCCGCGCGACAGGCCGCCGCCGGTGTCGCTCAATGCCAAAGCGGCGATCAGGTAGCCATCCTCGTGAGCTGCATCGGCCGCCGCCTGTTGATGGGCCAGCACACCGCGGACGAACTCGAGGCGACGGGCGCCGAGTTCGGGCCGCGGACCTCGCAACTCGGATTCTACTCGTACGGGGAAATCTCGCCGCATCGCGTGTCCGGCGTCTGCGAACTGCACAACCAGACGATGACGGTCACCACGATCGCCGAAGCGGCGGATGGCGCAGGTGCATAAGCTCCTGGTCAGGCAGCTCGCCAAAGTGGCGAAGAGTTCGGGCGACGTCGACCTGCCGGCGCTGCTCGCGCTCGTCTCCGAGGCCTACGAGCAATCGGACAGCGATCGCCACCGCACCGACCGCTCGATTTCCTTGATGATCCAGGAACTCGAGCAGCTCAATCACGGGCTCGATCAGCTCGTGCAGGAGCGGACCACCGCCTTGCGCGAGCGCGAGGCCGAATTGGAGGCGCAGAACCTGCGCTTTGACGCCGCGCTCGAAAACATGCCGCACGGCTTGTGCATGTTCGATCGCAACGAGCGCCTGATCGTCTGCAACGAGCGATACGGCAAGATGTACGATCTGACGCCCGATCAGATCAAACCCGGCGTCACGCTGCGTTCCATTCTGGAGGCGCGCGTCGCCGCGGGCCGCAGTCCGCAGGATACTGAAACCTATATCGAGCAGCGTCTGGCGGAAGTGCGCCGGGGCGAGCCGTACTACGCCGAGAACGTCATGCGCGACGGACGCACGTTCGCGGTCAATCACCGGCCGATGTCGGACGGCGGATGGGTCGCCATTCACCAGGATATCACGGCGCAAAAGCGGGCGGAGACGCAGATCGCCTATATGGCCCGCCACGACGCGCTCACCGGCCTCGCCAACCGCGCGGTGCTGCTGGAGAAGATGGAGGAGGCGCTGGCGCGGCTGCGGCGTCACGGCAGCCGGTTCACGGTTTTCATGCTCGATCTCGACCTGTTCAAGACGGTCAACGATTCGCTTGGTCATCCGATCGGCGACGAACTTCTGAAAGTCGTGGCCCGCCGCGTGGCGGGCTGCATCCGCGATACCGACATCGTCGCCCGGCTCGGCGGCGACGAATTTGCCGTTCTGGCGACCGCGGATGGCGACGATCAGCGCGAGGTCGCGATTGTCACGGCCGGCCGTCTCTTGGAAGCCGTGGCGACGCCCTATGAGCTTGACGGCCACCATCTGCAGATCGGCACCAGCATCGGTATCGCACTGGCGCCCGAACACGGCGCCGACGTCGAGCAACTGATGAAGAATGCCGACCTTGCTCTGTACAAGGCCAAGTCCGAGGGGCGTGACGCCTATCGTTTCTTCGAGGATGCGATGGGGATCGAGGTGCGCACGCGGCGCGCCCATCAGGTCGATCTGCGCAACGCGTTGGCCAACGGCGAGTTCGAGCTGCACTATCAGCCCATTGTCGATATCCGCACCGGCGACATCACCAGCATCGAAGCGCTGATCCGCTGGCGACACCCGCAGCGCGGAATGATCCCTCCCAGCAGTTTTATCCCGCTGGCGGAGGAGAGCGGCCTGATCAACCCGATCGGCGAATGGGTTCTGCGCAAGGCATGCAGCGACGCCGTGCGCTGGCCCTCGCACATCAAGGTCAGCGTCAACCTGTCGGCGGTGCAATTCCGCAAGATCGGTCCGATCGACAATTATTGCAAAGCGCTGATCGAGACCGGGTTGCCGCCGGAGCGCCTGGAGTTGGAGATCACCGAGTCGGTCCTGCTGCAAGGCAGCGCCGACAATGTCGAGACGCTGCATCGGCTGCGGCTCAAGGGAATTTCCATCGTGCTCGACGACTTCGGGACGGGGTATTCTTCGCTAAGTTATCTGCGCATGTTCCCGTTCGACAAAATTAAGATCGACCGGTCGTTCGTGCACGAGCTGGCGAAGAACGCCGATTGCGCCGCGATCGTGTCGGCGGTGGCGGGCCTCGGCAGGAGTCTGCGCATCGGAACCGTCGCCGAAGGCATTGAAACGCAGGACCAGCTCGTTCTCGTGCAGGCGGCCGGTTGCACGCACGCGCAGGGCTTCCTCTTCGGCCGGCCGTGTCCGGCGGCGGAGCTCACGTTCGAGCGGTTCGAGCAACGCCGACGAAGACGCAGGTCGGCGGTGGCGTAACGCGCGTTCGCGCGCTGCCATGCCGCCGCTGCTAGACCGTGATCCGTTTAAATGGAATCGGATCGCGGTCTAATTTTTACGTTGGTGCATGATCTTTTTCGGAAAACCGGACTCCACCCCCGGATCGCGTCGGGGGCAGGCTTTTTCCGGATCATGCTCTAACGCGTCCGCCGGCTCTTGCGATTTGCGATCGCTGCGGCGCCGAGCGAGGCGTTGAGCCGGCTCATGAGCAGCCGCAGCTCGAAGTCGCGAAATTCGGCGTAAACCTCGCCGATCCATTGATGAACCTCGGTTGGCCCGGCGGGCCGCTTCGCCATATAGGCGTTGAAGGAGAAATTCGGCCGGTCGATCACGCCGCGCACCAGCGGCGAGAGGCGCGGTATGCGGATCATGCCGTATTCGGGGCGCGTTCCCGGAAAATCCTCGCCGGCAAACATCAGCGATATCGACTCGTTGTGTACGGGCACGAACGTCGCCGCCAATCGGCGCTGTAGTTGCGCGTAGCTGTGCACGGTCGCCGCCGCCGGGTCGGTCACGAACAAGATGATCGGCTCGATCGACCGTCGCCGGGCTTCCTGCACGAAGCCGATCTCCTGCATCACCGCGAAGAACTGGTCGAACGGACCGTATCCGAGATCGATGACCTTGGTGCTCGCATGGTCGGCGATCAGCCGGTCGAAGAGTTCCATCTGGCCGCGCGTGTCGGCGATGTCGACCGGCCAGACCAGCACGGGGAAACGCTCCGCCAGCGCCGGTTCGCGCGGATTGAGGTCGTAGCCGACCAGCGGCCGGCCGCTGTCGTGAAAGAATTCCATCAAGAGCCGTGCGATCAGCGTCTTGCCGATCCGCGGGCGCGGCGATGCGATGATGTAGAGCGGAGCCGGCTGCGTCATCACAGCAAGCGGTGTTTTGTGGTCCGTGACACCGGTGCGTCGCCGACCGCGGCGGGCGGCGCGACGTTACGAGCGGCCGACGACCTGCACGCGCGGCCCGCTCGGTGCGACGCCGCCGCTGGCAACGAGATCGTTGAGCTTAATGCGGTCGTATTCGCTCCACACGTTGCCGAGCCAATGCCGGACATAGCCGCGCAGTACGAAGGAATAGTTGGCCGCTTCACCCTTCAGTCCTTTGTTGGCGACGAAGGTAAGAAAGGGAACGGAGGCGAGCTCTACCTGCTCGTAGGCCATCTCGTTGAGTTTTGGGATGGTCACCTCGACCGCATCCTTGAATTTGCGGAAATACGCGGCGTGCGTGGCCTGGTCCCATTCGAAGAAGCTGGTGTTGTTGATGAAATTCTTGACCAGGAAATACTTGCCATCCGCGGCGAATGCCGAGGTGTCCTCGATCTCGTTCAGCGACGCGATGGAGGAGCCGAGGATGTGGAACACGACGAAGGTGAGCTGACCCTTTTTCACCGCGTCGAGGAAGCCGATGTCGCGCAGCGAACGCAGCGTCGGCGACAACAGTCCGGCACGCACGTCGATGACGGTGATGCTGGCGTCCGTCGTCGACAGCGTGTCGAAGATGCGCATCTGGTCGGCCACCGAGGTGACATCGACGATGTCGCTGATGTCGGGATGAAAGCGCTTGAGCGTGCCTTTCGGCGCTTCGGTGTCGAAGGCGCGCGTCGGTACGTGATGCGCCGTGAAATAATCGAGCAGCGTACGGGCGACCGTGGTCTTGCCGACGCCTCCTTTGTCCGCACCCACGACGATCACCGTTGGCTTAGCCATGGCCGATCCCTCGTTACCCCCGCGCCGCGAGCCGCGCTGTGTCCCGCGATCTTTGTCCACAGGATGACTGCGACCGAATCGAAAGTGTCACGTCATTTTCCCCGGAAAATGAGTTCTACACACCCCGGGCCCTGTTTGGAAGCCTTAAACGTGTGTCGCGGGCCGGCAAAAAGCGCAGACAGGCTGGGCGGCGATCGATATGGTTAATTGTGACGGCATCGAGGCTTGTGCGGCGGATTTGCGCGATTTCAGAAGTCGGCGCTAGCCGCCGTGCGGCCCCCAAGGTCCGCCGGATTGCGCGGCTGGCGGTCCCCAGGGGCCGCCGCCGGGCGGCGGCTCACTCCAAGGGCCGGGCGCGCCCGAATCATCGGCCGCTTCGGCAGCGTCCTCGTCTGCTGGCGGCAGCGCGAGCGGGCCGGGGTCGTGACCGCCGGCAAACTTCACCAGCGCCGCGACGCGGCTGTCGACCGAAGGGTGGGTGTCGAATAGCTCGCCAAAACCCTCGCGCGGATTGTCGACGCACATTTCCATCACCGCGGAGGTGGCGCCCGGCAATTCGCTGCGGCCCTCGATCTTGCGCAGCGCCGAGATCATGGCGTCGGGGTTTTTGGTGAGCTCCACCGAGCCGGCGTCGGCGAGAAACTCGCGCGAGCGCGACAGCGCCAGGCGGATGACGAACGACAGCAGATAGGCGACGACGACGAGTGCGACCGCGATCAATATAGCGAGGCCGGCGCCGCCGCCCCGCCGCTCGTCGGACGATCGCGGGCCGCGGAAGCCGCCGTAGAACCAGAGCCGGAACAACAACTCCGCGAAGAAGGAAACCGCGCCGGCGATGATGACGGCGACGACCATCATGCGCACGTCGCCGTTGCGGATGTGGGTAAGCTCGTGGCCGAGCACCGATTCGACCTCGGCATCGTTGAGCCGTTCGAGCAGGCCCGAGGTGACGGTGATCGAATATTGCCGCTCGTTCATGCCGGTGGCGAAGGCATTGAGCGCGCCGCTGTCCATGACCTTGAGCTTGGGCATGGTGATGCCGCGCGAGATGCAGAGGTTTTCCAGAAGATTGTAGAGCCGCGGCTGCTCGCGGCGCGTGACCTCGCGCCCGCCGGTCATCGCATCGATCATGGTCTGGTGGAAGAAATAAGCGATGACCACCCAGAGCGCCGTGCCCAGCGTCGCCAGCGGTGCGGCGCTGATGAGATCGTCGAGCGCGCGCTGCAACAACGTATTGACGTCGGCGTCGACCGCGAGCGCCTCCGCGGTCAGCGCGCCGGCATAGACCAACGCGTAGACGAGAAGGAACAGGCCGACGACAAGCGCGATCGAGCGGCGCCGGTTCGACTGGATGTGACTATAGAGCCCGTATGCGGCCATGACGATGATGCTGTTGCCGGCACGCGGCCTGGGATGACGATGCTAGAACTTGACCTGCGGCGCTTCGCCGAGAGTTTTGCGCTCATCGCCGAGATCGAAGAACTCTTTCGGCGCAAAGCCGAGAGCGGAGGCGAACAGCGCGGCCGGGAACCGCTGGATGCCCGTATTGTATTCCTGCACCGCGTTGTTGAAGAAGCGCCGGGCAGCCGCGATCTTGTTCTCGATATCGGTCAGTTCCGCCTGCAATTCCTGGAAATTCGCATTGGCTTTGAGGTTGGGATAGGCCTCGGAGAGCGCGAACAGCTGGCGCAGCGCTCCCGAAAGGGCGTTCTCGGCGGCGGCCTGCTGTGCCGGGCCTTGCGCGGCGACCGCCGCGTTGCGCGCCTTGATCACCTCGTCGAGCGTGCCGCGCTCGTGCGCGGCGTAACCCTTGACGGTTTCGACCAGGTTGGGAATGAGGTCGTGTCGCTGCCGCAATTGCACGTCGACGTCGGCGAAGGCGCCGTTGACCCGCTGCCGCATGCCGACGAGGCCGTTGTAAATCGCGATCACCCACAAAACCAAAACGACGATGACGGCGAGGACGATCAGTGTCGAAGTGCTCATCGGCGGATTCCTCCGGAAGGATCTGGCGCAAATCGCTCGGCTGGCCGCAATGTAGGCGGGAACGCGGCGAGCGGCAGCCGCCCGAATAAAGCATGCGGCGGACCCGCGCCACCCCCTAGATAGGACGCCACATCGGCGTCGTTAAGGTTAGCCGACGATGAATGTCGCGCCGTCGCCGTTCGTCGGTTAGGAAAAGCGTCAGGCCAGCAAAGGCGTGCGTCATGTCGAAGCATCGCTGGGACCTTTTCGCTGCGGACCGCGCGGAAGCCAACGCCGTCTCGGAGGAAATTCGCCGGCTCGACGCCGCGCACGAGGTTACCGCGGTGCCCGCCGACGATGCCGGCTTGCTTGCAGACGCCGCGCGCGACCAACTCGACCGCGACATCGCCGCGATCGAGCGTGCCGCGGCGGCGTTGCGCCGGGCGGACCCGGCGCTGGAGGTCTGGACCGATCCGCCTCCGCCGACGATGCAGAAGCCGCGCCCGGTATGGTTGCTGATCGGGGTGTTGTGGCTTTCCACGGCGTTGGTCACGCTGGTAGCGGCTTTCGCCATCTCCGCGCTCATCGGCTGAATCAACCGACGTTTGGTCTACCGTTGCCCGCTCAATAGGCGTTTCGATAAGCGGCGGGTGTCAGCGCCGTGCGCACGATGATTTTCAGGTCGAGCCAGAGCGACCAGTTGTCGATGTAAAACAGGTCGTGCTCCACGCGCTTGCGCATCTTGTCGTCGGTGTCGGTTTCGCCGCGATAGCCGTGGATCTGCGCCCAGCCGGTAATGCCGGGCTTGACGTTGTGGCGGCGCGCGTAGAGCGAAATGCGTTGCTGGTACTGCTGATCGTGCGACAGCGCATGCGGCCGCGGGCCGACGAGCGACATATCGCCGGTCAGCACGTTGAAGAGTTGCGGAATCTCGTCGATGTTCCAGCGCCGCAGCCACCGCCCGACTCTCGTCAACCGCGGATCGTCCGGCCGCGCCTGGCGGATGACCGCGCCGTCGTCGAGCGTGTGCATGGTGCGAAATTTGATGATGCGGAATAGCTGCTGGTTGAAGCCGTAGCGGCGCTGCACGAAGAGGATCGGTCCCGCGCTGTCGAGCTTGATGAGGACGGCGACGAGGATGAGGAGCGGCGTCGCCAGGACGAGCGCCGCCGCGGCAAAAATCAGGTCGAACACCCGCTTCTCGATGATTTCGCGGCGGTTCAGGGGCCGGCGCGTCAGCTGCAGGCTCGCCACCGGTCCGAGTGTCGAAAGTTTGGCTTCCTCGAACTTGTACAGCACTTGTTCCGGGCCGAGATGAATCTCCACCGGAAGGGTCATGAAGGTTTCCGCGCAGCGATCGATGGTTTCGGTCTCCGACCAGGGCAACAGCACGAAGACGGCGTCAGGCGCGAGGCTGCGGACGCTGGCGACCGCCTCGGCGAGGTCGCGATCGAGCGTTGCGCGACGCACGTCGGCGGAGGCGGTCGCGGCAACCGGGGTCAGGAAGCGGCAGCCGACGACGTTGATGCCGAGCGTCCACGGCTGGTAGCGGTTGACGAAGGCGCCGACTTGCGCGCCGGTCCCAACCAGAAAAATCCGCTGCGCGGAAAGCAGCCCCGCCGCGCGGGCGAGCGCGGTGACGCGGACGATGCCGTAGCGCAGCACGATCAACGCGGCGAGCGTGGCGGCGTAGAACAGCAGGATCCAGCCGCGCGAATAATCGGCGCTGATCTGCGCCAGAAAGCCGAGCATCAGCAGGCAAATCAGCGTCACGTTCCACAGTTGGATCGTGCGCCGGCCGTGCGGTTTGAAGCTGAAGAAATTCGGCAGCCGGTATTCGCGACGAAACAGATTGGAAACGGCGAATATGCTGGCCGCCAGAACGCCGACCTGGAAGAACGAGGAAATGTTGCCGCGATCGCCGTAGACGATCAGATAATAGGCGACGCCGGTCAGGCACGACATCGATACGATCAGGGCGATGTCGGCAAGAAAGATCGCACCGGAAAACGTGCCGCGCGAGAGCACCGCCCACCCGCGCAGGATCGGGCTGGTCTGCGGCCGTGACGCCAATGTGTAGCTGTGCGTTGTATTCATCAGCACGCTTGCCTGACCCGTCCCGCGACACGCGTCGCGTGCGCTGCCCCGAATCGGGACAGCGTCGGGGCTCACGCCGGCGCGTCGCCAGAACCGTGCCAGGCGTGCGACGCGCGAGGTCATGTTAGGCTTAACGTCTCGCGCCGCCGGGCGCCGCGCGCACGTTCTTCACGCGCACGGCGTCGTCGCGCTCACGATCGCGCTCGGCCTTTTCGCCTTTTCCTGGCTCAGCCGTGTTTCCGATAGTGACTGAGAAACGCGAGCCCAGAGCGTGATCCGTTTAAATGGGTTCGGATCGCGGTCTAATTTTTACGTTGGTGCATGATCTTTTTCGGAAAACCGGACTCCGCCCCCGGATCAAGTCCGGGGGCAGGCTTTTTCCGGATCATGCTTTAGCTCGCTTCGCGCAGCTTCACGGCGCCTTCCAGATCCACCGAGACGAGCTGGGAGACGCCGCGCTCGGCCATGGTGACGCCATAGAGGCGATTCATGCGCGCCATGGTGATCGGATTGTGGGTGATGATGACGAAGCGGGTATCAGTCGAGCGCGTCATCTCGTCGAGCAGATCGCAGAAGCGCTCGACGTTGTAATCGTCGAGTGGCGCGTCGACTTCGTCGAGCACGCAGATGGGCGCCGGATTGGTGAGAAATACGGCGAAGATCAGCGCCAACGCCGTGAGCGCCTGCTCGCCGCCGGAAAGCAGCGACAACGTCGTCGGTTTCTTGCCCGGCGGTTTCGCCATGATCTCAAGGCCGGCTTCGAGCGGATCCTCGCTCTCGATCAGCTGCAATTCGGCGTCGCCGCCGCCGAACAGTTCGCCGAACAGCTTTTGGAAGTTCGCGTTGACGATCGCAAACGACGCCAGAAGGCGCTCGCGCGCCTCGTGGTTGAGGCTGTGGATGCCCTGTCGCAGCCGCCGGATCGCCTCGATGAGGTCGTCGCGCTCGGCGGTGAGCTTGCCGTGTTGCTTTTCGACGTCGCGAAGTTCCTGCTCGGCGAGCAGGTTCACCGAACCAAGGCGCTCGCGCTCGCGCCGCAGACGGTCGAGCTTCGCTTCGACCTCGCCGATTTCCGGCAGCTCGGCCTCCGCCTTCAGCTCGGCGATTGCGGCGGCGCCCGGCGGCTCGACGTCGAGGCTGTCGCGGATTTCATGCTCGACATCGAGCAGGCGGCGCTTGGCGCCATCGCGGCGCTCCTCGGCACGCGCCGCCTCGGCGCGCGCTTCGCCCACCGATTCCAGCGCGGCGCGCGCCGCCTTGTCGGTGGCGGCAAGCTCATTCTCGGCCGCTGCGAGCCGGTCGGCCGCTTCGCGGCGCGCCGCCGTGGCGGTCTCCACTTCACCGATCAGAGCTTGACGCTGGCTTTCGAATTTCTGCGGCGCGTTGTCGAGTTCGGCGCGCTCGCGCTCGGCCTCTTCGGTGCGCTGCCCGATGGTGGCAGTTTGCGCCGCAGCGCCGGTCTTGCGTTCGTCCCAGGCCGCCCGTTCGCCGGCGATCGCTTGCAGCCGGCGGTCGGCAAGCTCGGCCTCGCGAGCGATCGCCTGCGCTTCGACCCGCACTTCGGCGAGCATGTCGCGTTCGCTCGCAATCGCGTCGTTGACGCTGGCGAGTTCGCTCTCAAGATCGGCGGCGGCGGGCAGCGCCGCCTGCGCCTTCTCCGCCTCGCGGCGGGCGGCGACGGCTTCGTCGCAGCCGGCGGCGGTTCGCTGTTTCGCTTCCCTGAGGGCGGAGATGCGCGCCGCATTGCGGCTGATCTCGCGCTCGGCGGCGGCAAGCTGCTCGCGCGCGGAATCGGTCAGATGCTGCGCCTCGCGCCAGCGCGCGCGCGCCTCGGTTTCCGCCGCCGCCGCCGCGGCGAGTGCAGCTTCGGCTGCGGCAACCGCGCGGTTCTGCGCCTCCATGTCGCCGCGTGCGCTTCGCAGTTCGCCTTCGATCGCCTGCAGTCGGCCGCGTTCGGCAAGCCGGCGCGCCGCGCCGGTCGGCGCGTGCGCGGCGACGGCAAAGCCGTCCCACCGCCAGAAATCGCCCTCGCGCGATACCAGGCGCTGGCCGGGCTTGAGCTTGGCCGCAAGGCGCGGCCCGTCGGCACGCTCGACCACGCCGACTTGGGCGAGCCGGCGCGCGAGCTCGGCCGGCGCCTTGACGAAATTCGCGAGCGCAGCGGCGCCATCGGGCAGCGCCGGGTCGGACGGATCGAGCGCCGCGCCCGCCCAGCGCATCGGCGCCGATTGGTCGACCGGTGCGTCAAGATCATCGCCGAGCGCGGCGCCGAGCGCTTTTTCGTAGCCCTTACTGACGCTCACAGCGTCCATCACCGGCGGCCAGAGATTTTTGTTCTCGACCGCCAGAAGCTTGCCGATGGTCTTGGCCTCGGTTTCCAGCCGCTGCACGCGGCGCTCGGCAGCGGCGAGCGGGCCCCGCGCCGCATCGATGTCCTCGCGCGCCCGCGCATGCGCGACCTCGGCCGCGCGCGCGGCGCTCTCGGCTTCGGCGAGCGCCGACTGCGCGTTCGTGAGGGCCTCGCCGAGCGCCGGCAGATCGGGCTCGCCGCTGCCGGTCGCGGCGAGGCCGGCCTCGATATTGGCAAGCTCGGCCTGCAAGCGCTTCGCGCGCTGATCGTGGTCGTGGATGGCGGCCTGAAGCTGATTGCGGCGGGCCGTCAGGTCGGCGAGTGCGCCGGTCACCTCGGCAAACGACCTTTCCGATGCCGCCAGCGCCGCCTCCGCCTTGGCGAGGCGGCCGCTGACGCCGCTCAGCCGTGCGGCATTCGCCCGCGCCTCGGCCTTGAGCGTCGTCTCCTCGGCGGCGAGCCGTTCAAGCGCCGCTTCCGCGTCGGCCGCGAGCTTGCGTTCGCGCTCGATATCGGCGGCGAATTGCTCGAGCCGGCGGTCAAGCTCGGCGATCCTGTCCTTGGCGCGGGCTTCCTCGCGCGCGAGCGCGTCGCGCGCGATGAGGAGGCGCTGCAACGCGGCGGCTGCCTTGGCTTCGCTCTCGCGCAAAGCGGGGAGGCCGGAGGCGACCTGCGCCTGCCGCGTCGCGGCCGCCGCTTGCTCGCTCGTTCGCGCCGCGACGACGCGGACAGCTTCGTCCTTGGTCCGCTCGGTGTCCGCGACCTCGATTTTCGCGGCGGTCCAGCGCACATGCAGCAACAGCGCTTCGGTCCGGCGCACCTGGTCGGAGACGTTGCGATAGCGCACCGCCTGCCGCGCCTGGGTCTTAAGCGAGGCGACCTGCGCGGCAAGCTGACCGATGACGTCTTCGACCCGCGTGAGATTGTGCTCGGCGGCCTTGAGCCGCAGTTCGGCCTCATGGCGGCGCGCATGCAGTCCGGAAATGCCGGCCGCCTCTTCGAGCACGCGCCGGCGCTGGTCGGGCCGTGCCTGGATGATCTCGCCGATACGGCCCTGATGCACGAGGGCGGGAGAGCGCGAGCCGGTCGAGGCGTCGGCGAACAGCACGGTGACGTCGCGCGCACGCACTTCGCGGCCATTGACGCGGAACACCGAGCCCTGATCGCGCATGATGCGGCGGGAGACTTCGAGCGTCTCGGTGTCGTTGAACGCCGCCGGCGCCTTGCGGTCGCTATTGTCGACCAAAACGCTGACTTCGGCGTGATTGCGGGCCGGACGGCCGGTGTTGCCGGAGAAGATCACATCGTCCATCTCGGCAGCGCGCATGGCCTTGTGGGAGGCTTCGCCCATGACCCAGCGCACCGCTTCAACCAGATTGGACTTGCCGCAGCCGTTTGGGCCGACCACCCCGGTCAGCCCCGGTTCGATCTCGAAGTCGGTCGGTTCGACGAAGGACTTAAAGCCGATCAGGCGCAGCCGCGTGAGCTTCATTCGCGTGTAATGTCCGTCTTGCCTGCTGCTGCGGCGAAAAGAATCGTCAAAGCCTCACGCCTTGGAGAGGCTTAAGCCGAAGGGGTGCCGCATCGGCGCGGAGAATGAATCGTCAGGGCTATCAGCGCAACAGGGCTGCAGGGTTATCCAGATTTTCGCGTTCGTGCTCCCTTACCGGCGGTTCCTGGACGGTCGGAGCGCCGGCATCGGTGAGGGCAGAAAATCCTTATCCTTCCTTGAGATAGCCGTCTATATCCTTGGCCATGGCCTCGATCGGCTGATCGCCGACCAGTTTCTTGCCATTGATGAAAAAAGTTGGCGTGGAATTGACTCCGAGCTTTGTTGCGGCGCGGTCGCGCACGTCTTGGATGCCGTCGAGCACTTTCTGATTCGCCAGGCACTGATCGAACGACTGTTCGGTAAATCCAAACTGCTTGGCGATCGCGCGTAGCGGCTCGATCGGCTTTTCCACCATCCATTCGCGCTGCTTGGCGAACAACGTCTCCACGACCGGCATGAATTTGTCCTTGCCGGCGCACCGCGCCAGCATGAAGCCGGCCGCCGCGAGCGCATCGAGCGGGAATTCACGGAAAATGAAGCGCACCTTACCGGTGTCGATGTAGCGCTTCTGCAGCTCGGGAAAGGTCGTCTCGGCAAAATGCGCGCAGTGCGGGCAGGTCATCGATGCATATTCGATGACGGTCACCGGCGCTTTGTCGGAGCCGAGCACGACGTCGCCGTCGGGACCGGCCTTGGCAAGCTCCGCCAGATCGGTTTCAGGCGTGTCCGCTCGCGCCGGCCGCGTGGGCAGCGACGCGACAACTCCGGCGGTGCCGGCAAGCACGACGGTCGCGGGGGCGGTGAACATCTGGCGACGGGTCAGCGTCAAAGTGAACTCCTGATGATTTGGGGTAAAATCCTGCGGCCCGAATGTGGCATTGACCTGACGTTCCGCCAAGACCCGGCGCGGTGCGGCAGTCACGTCGCTTGATGCCGTTGCGCGCAAACCTCAGCCGCGTTTGATCGCCGCGCCGAGCCGCGCCAGCGCCGCCCGTAGATCGTCATCGGCGATCTCCGGCAGGCTTGCGGCAACGCGCGCGGCCGCTGCCGGGTCGGCGGGCACGGCGGATCGGCGCACGGCGTGCCGCAGCGGCGCCTGACGGAGCGCAATGCGCTCGACGGCGCGCCAGCCGAGGAAGCGGTTGACGCGCTCGCAGATCAGATTGGCCAAGTGCTGGATTTCCACCGCCGCCGGGCCCTCGACGCGAAGCACGAGCGTACCCGGCGGCCGCGCGTCAGGATCGGTGCCGCGCACCCACTGGATTTTGACGGGCTCGCTGTGCGCGGCGATGTCGGCGCCCACGGTCTCGGCCCAGCGCGTCACCAATTCGGTCGACGCAAAACCCTGGCGGGTAAACGTCTCGCCGACGACCTTGCCGATGAGGTCACGGAGCGGCTTGGCAAAGGAGCGTCTGGGCTTGTTCACGGCGGAGCGCTCTGTCATCCCTCGGTTATGAGTCCGGCAAGGACGAGTCCGGCAAAGACGGTAGCAGCGAAGCCGCTGCGGCGACAGCGCACGAAGGCCGCAGCGGTCGTTTCATTCCCGCAACCCACCGCTTTGCTCGCTTGGTACGACCGTCATCGCCGGGTGTTGCCCTGGCGCGCGAAACCCGGCGAACGGCCCGATTCCTATCGCGTGTGGCTGTCTGAAATCATGCTGCAACAGACCACGGTGCGGGCGGTCGCGCCGTTTTACGCGCGGTTCCTGGCGCGCTGGCCCGACGTGCGGGCGCTTGCCGCCGCGCCGCTCGAGGAGGTGCTCAAAAGCTGGGCCGGCCTCGGCTATTACGCGCGCGCCCGCAACCTGCATGCCTGCGCCCGCGCGGTGATGGCGCGGCACGGCGGCGAATTCCCGCAAAGCGAAGCGGAACTGCTCGCGCTTCCCGGCATCGGGGCCTATACCGCCGCGGCCATTGCCGCGATCGCGTTCGATGTGCCGACCAGTCCAGTCGATGGCAATGTCGAGCGCGTGATCGCGCGGCTTTTCGCCGTCGCCGAACCGTTGCCCGGAGCGAAATCCGAGCTGCGCCGCCTCGCGCGCCGGCTCACGCCGCAACGGCGGGCCGGCGATTTTGCGCAGGCGATGATGGATCTCGGCGCCACCATCTGTACGCCGAAGAAGCCCGCTTGCGCCTTGTGCCCGTGGAGCGACGGTTGCGCGGCGCGTGCGCGCGGCGAGGCGGAAACGCTGCCGCGACGGACGCCGAAGCGCGAAGGTACGCTGCGCCGCGGCGCGGCGTTCGTCGCGCAGCGCGCGGACGGCTTTTTGCTCCTGCGCACGCGGCCGGCAAAAGGTCTTCTCGGCGGCATGGCCGAAGTGCCGACGACGCAATGGTCGAAGGATTTCGATGAGGCGGCGGCGCTCGATCAGGCGCCGCAGTTTCGCTCAACAAAGCGGCAAAGGGCTATCGCGTGGCGCCGTCTTCCCGGCGTGGTGCGGCATGTGTTCACGCATTTCCCGCTCGAACTTTCGGTCTATGCGGTCGAGCTTCCGGCGCACATGCTGGCGCCGGCAGGCACGCGCTGGATCGCCTCCTCGGAAATCTCCCGCGAGGCATTGCCCAGTCTCATGCGCAAGGTCGTTGCCCATGCGCTCGGCACACCGCGCGGACGACTGCAACGGAAAACGCCGTAGACGCAGGGCGGTCAATTCCCGCCCATCTGCGCGCGCACCTGCGCGCGCAGCGCGTCGATCACGGTGAGGCCAGCCGGCGTCTCCAGGTGCCAGAAGGTCCAGCCGTTGCAGGCTTCGAGCCCTTGCGCCAGCGCGCCGATGCGGTGGATCGAGCCGACCGCTTCGCCCAAGGCCAGCGCGCCGTCGGCGCGCACCAGCGCGCGGTGACGTTTTTTGGCGTCGACGAGCCTGATGCCCGGCGTCACCAGGCCGCGCTCGATCAGCGCCGCGAACGGCACGCGCGGCGCTTCGCGCGCGGTCATGAAACTTGCCAGCGCCGAAGCCGGCAAAGTTTCCGCGGCGGCGATGCGCCGTTCGGCGGCCGCGGCATAGTCGGCCTTCCGCTCGACGCCGATGAAGCGCCGCCCAAGCCGGCGCGCCACCGCGCCGGTCGTGCCGGTGCCGCAGAACGGGTCGAGCACAAGGTCGTCGGGGCGTGATGCTGCCAGCAGAACGCGCGCCAGCAGCGCTTCGGGCTTTTGCGTCGGATGCAGCTTCTTGCCGTCATCGCCTTTAAGGCGCTCTTCGCCGGTGCACAGCGGAATGAGCCAATCCGAGCGCATCTGGATGTCGTCGTTGCCGGCTTTGA
>Ga0187784_10001826_pt1 | contig 17028 bp, 11 predicted proteins | sample 1015_SJ02_MP15_2_FD_132964 | JGI IMG/M metagenome (GOLD analysis project Ga0187784, IMG submission 132964) | Tropical peat soil microbial communities from peatlands in Department of Meta, Colombia - 1015_SJ02_MP15_20_MG | ecosystem: Environmental > Terrestrial > Soil > Wetlands > Peat | place...
AACGACGAGGACCACAGAATGCATAGACATGGACATCACGGTCACGACGACCACGAATCTCATGAAGGCCGCTGGGCAGCCGGACGCCATCGCCGCCGCTTTGGCGGCTTCGGTTTCGGCGGGCGCCACGGCATGGGCGGTGGCGGCATGAACCCCGACGATCTACGCGCCGGGCGCATGCTGGCGCAGGGCGATTTGCGGCTCGTGGCACTTGCGCTCATCGCGCAGGCGCCGCGCCACGGCTACGAAATCATCAAGCTGGTCGAGGAGAAGACCGCGGACTGGTACTCACCGAGCCCCGGCATCGTCTATCCGACCCTGACCTATTTGGAGGAAGCCGGCTACGTCACCGCCGCGACCGAAGGCTCCAAGAAGCTCTACACCATCACCGATGAGGGCCGCGCCTACCTCGATGCCAATGGCGATCTGGTCAAGACTGTGCTCGACCGATTGACGACGCTCGGCGAACGGATTAGCCGCTGGCGCCGCGCCTCGCGCAGCGAGCGCGAAGATCGTCGAACGCTGCCGCCGCTCATCGAGGCCAGCTTCGATCATCTGCGTGAGACGGTTGCCAAACGTCTCGAAAACGATGCCGAGGTGGAGGCGCGTCTGGTCGAGATCCTCGCGCGCGCCATGATGGAATTACAACGGACCTGACGACCGAGCGGCATCACCGGCGCGGCGCGCGTGTTCGGGCCGGATGCCGACACCGACCAAGCGGGCCGGCACGCGACGCAAGATCGCAGGGCCCCAAGCAACTGGAACAATAGCGGCGGCCTCGGCCGCTGCTCACTTCGCAAGACGCGGCTGCTCGACGATGCCTTGCGACGGCGATGCCTTGCGACAACGATGTCTTGTGACAACGATGTCTTGTGACAACGATGTCTTGTGACATGGGCCGGCAAGGTTCAATCCACCCGCAACCGTCTAACGCAAACGTAATCCGCTGTGGCAGGGTCTCGGAATTCTTACCCTATAACCCACCGGGGCAAGAATCCTCACATTTCCGCCGCAAGCGGGGTGCTAGAAGAATTATCGTTCGTCCTCACCCACGATCATGCGCCTTTCCATCATCCTGGCCATCATCATCGCCCTCGCCCCGCTCGATGCCGCGTTCGCGCAGCTTGCGGGAACGGCCGAATTTCACATTGTCTGGGAAGCAAAGAACCGGTTTCGGCTGTTTCGCAACGAGGCCGATTTCCTGCGTCAAGTGGCAGCGAGCCGCGGCGACGGCATTCTTGCCGCCGAACGGCGGCTTGAGCGCGACAGCGACGGCCTCGGCTGGGCCAAGGACGTGGTCGCGAGCCTCTGTCTCGACAATTTCGGCGAGCTACAGGAAACCTGCGAACGCGACGGCGAGCGCGAAAATTATCTCAACCCCCGCGATCACCCCGTCGGCGTCACGATTTCCGGGCCAGTGCCGCAAGCTGCGACCTGCATCTGGAACTTCGACGACGGCGAAGGGCCGCTCAAACGGAGCACCGCGCCCTGCGATCAGGAAGTCAAAGTGCGGGTGCGCTCCGGCCGCACCACCGTCGCCACCGTCGATATCCCGCTCGACGACGGCACCGCGCAACGCGTGGCGACTGAGATTGCAGTGCGCGATGTGCTCATTGCCGGGCTTGGCGATTCCATCGCCGCCGGCGAGGGCAATCCGGACAAAGCGGTGGAGCTGGAAGGCGGCTTCTGCTTCAAGCGTTTTTTGCGCGGCGGCGGCAGTCAATACTTCCGGCCGAGTCGCGCCGGCTATGGCGACGACCGATCCTGCGAAAATGGGCCATTGAGCCCGGCCGCGGCAAAGGACTGGGCGCGCCACGGTGCGCGCTGGATGAACCCAGCCTGCCATCGATCGCTTTACAGCTATCAGGTGCGCACCGCGCTCGCGCTCGCGGTCGAGCAGCCGCATCTCGCCGTCACCCTCATCCCGCTCGCCTGCACCGGCGCGACGATCGATGCCGGCATGTTCGCCGGCCAGCGCGCCGACGACTGCCCCTGGGTCGTAGGGATTGAAAGTTGTTCGGGTACCGCCCCGCCGCAGTTTGCCGAACTCAAGGACATCATGGCGGCGGTGCATCGCCAAAATCCCAGCCGCAACCTCGACCTGATGTTGTTGACGGTTGGGGCCAACGACGTGAATTTTGCCGGGCTCGTTGCCAACGTCATCGTCGAAGCGGCGACGGAACGGCTCTTGCTTAGGCAAGGCGGCGCCATCGCCGGTGTCGCGGATTCGCAAAAAGCCCTCGACCAAGATTTCCCTGGCGAGTTCGCGCAATTGCGTACCGCGCTCAAGCCCTATGTCGGCGGCAATCTCGAACGCGTGGTCTTCGTCTCTTACGGCAATCCGGCCATGCAAGCGGAAAACCAGCCCTGCCCCGGCAGTCGCGACGGCCTGGACGTTCACCCGGCCTTTGGCGCCGATAGCGAGCGCCTGCGCGCGGCGGCGGAATTCGTCGACAGCAAGTTTTTGCCAAAGATCAAAATGCTTGCGACCTGCGACGGCAACAAGATTTGTCACGATCCGACGACGGAGCGCATGACTTTCGTCGATGGCCATCAGGCGGCGTTTGCCCGGCACGGCATGTGCGTACGCGCGGCGACGGACCCCGAATTCGATCGCAACTGCTTTTCGACAAAAGGCGACAGTTTCACCTCCGACCCGGTCGCCGCCCCTGACGATCCGATGGCCTGCGGCGAGCCCGCCAGCAATTATCGCCCTTACGCTTCACGCGCACGCTGGATCAGGACGGCAAACGACAGCTATTTCACCGCCATGACCTATCCCGAAGGCATGCCCGCGATCTTGAAACCCAGCGACATCCACGACGCGCTATGGGGCGTGGGCAGCGCCGTCTATGGCGGCGCCGTGCATCCCACCGCCGAAGGCTACGCCGCGATGGCCGACGCGGCATTGCCGGCCGCGCGCGGCATACTGGGTCTATCGGCGCCGCCTGCCATTCAAGCCGAACCGCTGCCGCCGCCGAGTGCGCCCGCGCCGCCCGCCGTGGCGCCGCGCGCTCCGTGATCAGGGCTGTGGCCGCTCGGGCATCACACCCAGCTTCTTCTGCAGGCTCGTAGAGGACGTGGTGTACTGAAACACCAGCCGCTTTTCCGGATAGATGTAGCGGTGCGCTTTCTGCGCCATCAGCGCGCCTTCGTGGAAGCCCGACAGGATGAGCTTGAGTTTGCCGGGGTACCAGTTGATGTCGCCGATGGCAAAAATGCCGGGCACGCTGGTTTCAAAGCTCTCGGTGTTGACCGGGATCAGCTCATTGTTCTTGAGTTCGAATCCCCAATTGGCGACCGGACCGAGCTTCATGGTCAGGCCGAAGAACGGCAGCAACGCGTCGCAGGCGATCTCAAACGTGGAACCGTCGGCGGTCTTGACCACGGCCTTGCTGAGCTGACCGTCGCTGCCGGCAAGCGAAGTAACTTGTCCGAGAACGAAATCGATTTTGCCGTCGCCGACGAGCGCCATCATTTTGTTGACGCTGTCCGGTGCGGCGCGGAACTCGCTGCGCCGGTGCAAGAGGGTGAGATGGCTCGCGATCGGAGCGAGGTTGAGCGTCCAATCAAGCGCGCTGTCGCCGCCGCCGACGATGAGAACGCGTTTATCCCGGTACGCCTCCATCTTGCGCACGGCGTAGAACACCGATTTGCCTTCGTATGGTTCGATGCCGGGGATCGGCGGACGTTTGGGCTGGAACGAGCCGCCGCCGGCGGCGATGACGACGACCTTGCTCTCGAATATCTTGCCCTGGTCAGTCTTCACGCGAAACAGCGGATCGCCGATTCTCTCCACCGTCTCCACCATCTCGTTGAGATGAAATTGCGGATTGAAGGGTTTGATCTGTTGCAGCAGAGCGTCAACGAGGCCATGCGCGCTCGTATAAGGAATACCGGGAATGTCGTAGATCGGCTTCTCCGGATAAAGCTCGGCGCATTGCCCGCCAATTTTGTCGAGAATATCGACGAGGTGACATTTCATATCGAGCAAACCGAGCTCGAACACCGCGAATAGGCCGATCGGCCCCGCGCCGATAATGAGAACGTCGGTCTTGATAGGTTCACTCATGTCGTAATCCGTACTCGTTCTAATTGATGGCCTCTGATGAGGTGCCGAGTGTCTAGCGTGCTCGAAGCGTCAGGGGAAGAGGACGGCGGCAAACCCACGGGCCGGAAACTTACCGAGCTACCCGGACAGGTTCCGGCTAGGCTTGACGCTCCGGGGTCCGCACCATGAGCCCATCGAGGTCCTCGCGCACCTTGATCTGACACGACAACCGCGAATTTGGCCTGACCTCAAAGGCGAAATCGAGCATGTCCTCTTCCATCGGCGAAGGCTCGCCGACTTTTTCGCGCCATGCCTCTTCGACATAGACATGACAGGTCGAACAGGCGCAGGCACCGCCGCATTCCGCCTCGATCCCAGGCACGCCGTGCTTGATCGCCGTCTCCATCACGGTGGAACCGACTTCGCCTTCTACGGTACGCGTCGTGCCTCCGGAATGGATGAATGTAATTTTGACCATGGCAGAACGAGTGACCGAAAACCGTGCGGGCTCAATAAGACGCCGGTCATATTCGTCAAGCGGTAGGGCGCCCGGCCGGGCTCTTCATATCGGCTCGCGGCGCAGCGCGCCAGCCCAGGCGGTTGCCCCGCAATCAACGATTCCGCGCAAGCTCGGCCAACAGTGCAGTCAGGCGTGCGCCGATTGCGGCACTTGCCTCGAGGCTTGCGGCTTTGAGTTCCGCTATCTCCTCATCCATGTCGTCTTCACTGCCGACAACGCCGGCGGCTTGCTCCAGGAGTTCGGCGGCCCGTGCGACACGCCACGCCCCGATGCCGCGCGCCGAGCCCTTGAGCGTATGCGCCGCCGCCGCGGCCAATGCCGGTTGCGCACCCACGATACGATTGAGCATGATGGTGGTCTGGCGCACGAAGAGTTCGAGGACCTCGCGTTCGAGCCGGCGGTCCCCCAGCGTCATGCGCTCAAGATGGTTCGCATCGATGACCGTCGGTTTCCGATCGCTATCTGCCGCGGCCGACAAGCTCGCTACGGTCATGGTGTCCCCCCCGCCGGCCCAGTGTTTTCAGGTCGATACGATTTGCGACACGACGACAACAGCACAAATCCTTTATGCAACAGGTGAATCGAGCACCGTCTTTCATGTGATCAGTAAGCAAATTCTTACCCCGATGCGCCGACCCAGCCAGTTCCGAGCCGCAGCGTTGCCAAAACTCGATACCCCCAGCTCGCCGGCTTTCATGCTCCAGCCGCAAACGTCATGCCGCAAAACGCCGGCGCGGCAACCAGCCCCATCTGCCCCATGCCGGCCGCATTGTTGGCTCCACAATGGCGGACTCATCTGCCGCGTCAGACTTGCGCAGAGAGGGTGAATATCCCATTAACGATGATTAAAAGGACGTTAACGACCTGGTTTTCTTTGATCTGCCAGACCGATAGGATAGGCTATGTCGGTACGACATGAGGGCTCGCATGAGGGCTTAGTTGGGGAGAGCCCGGCAGGATGATGAGGAATTGAGCGATCACGCGCTCGTGGCGCGGCCTGAGCGTTCCTGGTGGGCGTTCTTGGGCCGTCCTAGTCCAGCGTAACACGCGAGGCGACGACCGAAATGGCCAACTACCCGAAGAAGACGACGGATCCGACTGAGGCGGCGCTGTCGGCGATCCAGGAAGCACTCAATATCGGAGACGACGAGGAGCAGGCGGCGGGCCCGCCCGAGGGCATGGCTGATCTTCTTACCGGCGCCACCGATGGTCGGCCGTCAAGCGGAGCCGCGGCGGCCGCGGGCATCGAATCCTATGATTCCGACGCCATCGGCACCCGCGACCTCGCGGGGCCGGCGACGCGCGCCGCCAATGACGATCAGCAATCGATCGGCCAGATTCTGCACGCGCTGCGCCAGCGCCCGGCGCGCTCGTCTTATTTTGTCGCCACCGTGTTTTCCTGCGCCTGGATTGTCGGCTGCCTCTCGTTATCGTGGGCGTATCTTTCGGACCTCAATACCGCGCTCGGTCCCGGTCATTCTCCGGCCGCCCTCATGATCGGTCTTGGCGCTGCGGCACTGTTGCCGATCATCTTCTTTTTCGGCGTCGCCCACATGGCTTGGCGCTCCCAGGAATTGCGCCTGATTGCGCAATCGATGGCGCGGGTCGCGATGCGGCTTGCCGAACCGGAAAGCGCGGCGCGCGATTCCATCGTCACCGTCGGCCAGGCGATCCGCCGCGAAGTTGCGGCCATGGGCGACGGCGTCGAGCGGGCGCTGGCGCGCGCCAGCGAGCTCGAAGCGCTGGTGCAGAATGAGGTCGCGGCGCTCGAACGCACCTATAGCGACAACGAGGTCCGGATTCGCGGCCTGCTGCAGGATCTCGCCAGCCAGCGCGAAACGCTGGTCGGACAGGCCGAGCAAGTGCGGTCCGCCCTCAACAATGTTCAGATCGATCTAACGCAGGATTTGTCCACGATCAGCGATCTTGTCGGCCAACAGGTCAACGAGGCCGCGCAGCGCATTACCCATTCGCTGGCGGAACGGGGCGAGCAGATCACGCTCACGCTCGGCCAGATCGGCGACAACATGATCCAGCAATTGAGCGAACGCGGCGGCGATCTGCTCGATCGTTTGGAGGCCGCGAGCGACGAGACCTCGCGCGCGATCGCTTCGGCGAGCGATAATCTCACTTCGAACCTTAACTTCAAGACCAACCATATCGGCGAGGAATTCGCCGAAATCGCAACCGGTCTCGAAGACATGATGACGTCGCGTCTCGATCGCGTCACCGAAAGCTTCTCCGAGAAATCGCTTGCGGTCGTCGATTTAATGATTGGACGATCGCAGCAGCTCACCGACGCCATCATCGAGACGTCGAGCCAGCTGGCGGAGACGATCGCGAGCCGCGCCGACGAGGTCAACAGCACGCTGAAGAACTCCGGCGAGTCGCTTATTCTCGACCTCGATCTGCGCGGCGGCGAAGTAGCGACGAGGCTGCAACAAGCCGGCAACAGTATCGCCGAGACCCTCATTGCACGCAGTTCCGCCATGACCGAGTCGGTTCGCGAGAGCGCCGAGCATGTCGCCGGCGTCGTCGCAACGCGCAGCGACGCCGTGAGGGAGATGCTGGCGACCCGCCTTGCCGCGTTCGAGGAACTGTTCAATCACACCGGCGCCGAGCTCGGCGAAAGGATTTCGCGCGATTCCTCGACGCTCGGAAATCTCATCACTCGGCATCTCACCGAATTCGATCGCACCGTGAAGACTTACGGCTCGGAACTCGTCGAGCGGCTCGGCGCGCGCACGCAGGACGTTTCCGAGTCGATGCGCAGCTACGTCGATAATTTCGACAATCGCGTCACATCGAAGGCGAACGAGGTCGCCACCGGCCTCGACCAGCGTCTTGTGCGCTTCCAGGAAGCGCTCGACAGCCGCGCCCAGACGCTGACGAATACCCTGTCCGCCCGCGTCGTCGATATCACCAAAACGCTGTCCGAAGGCAGCACTCATGTCGTCACTTCGCTCGACAAGCGCATCGCCGACATCACGACGATCATCGATACGCGCGCGGCCAAACTCGCCGACACCGTCGGCGAACGGATCGCCAAGATCGACGCGACCCTCGGTCGGGGAGCGCTTGACGTCGCCAACACGCTCGATACCCGGGTCGGCCATTTGGAACAGCTTCTGGTGGGGCGCGCCGAAGCCGTCGTCCAGCAGATGGAAACACGCAGCCGGGCCGTCGTCGATCTTCTCAACTCGCGCTTCGAAGCGCTGACCGAATCGATCAAGACCAACTCAGCGAGCGCCGAACGCGCGCTGACGCAGCTTGCCGCCAATACGACCGAAGCGCTCGGCAAGAGCGCGGCGGCGAGCACGGCGGCGACCGAAACATTGAACCGCAGTGCCGCGGAAGCGACCGTGTCGCTCAACCGCAGCGCCGGCGCGCTCAGCAACACGATCGGCAAGACCGCGACGACCGCCGCCGACCTGCTGGCCAAAAGCACGCTGTCCGCGACCGAAGCGATCGGGCGCAGCGCCACCGAGGCCGAGCGCAAACTGGTCGGGATGAGCACCGAGGTTTCGCGCACCGTGGTCGGCAAGGCCAATGAGATCAACAGTGCCATGACCCAACGCGTCGATGACATGACGCGCTTGCTCGACGAGAAGTCAAACGGCTTGATTGCGGCGCTGACCAGCAAGGGCGAGCAATTTGCCGGCGAGCTGGACCGCGTCACCGAGCAAACGGTAAAGACGATCGACGCCAAGGGCTTTGTCTTCGCCCAGTCGATGCTGGATAAGGGTGAGGACATTGCCCGGCAGATCAACGACGCCAGCCTGAACGCGACTGCTGCGGTAACCCGTACGCTCGGGCAAATGCAGGAAGGCGCCCAGGGCGTCACCGATGCCGCCAAGGCGGCGATTTCGCGAACGCTCGAAGAACTGCACCGGGCGACCAAAACGGCGATCGAGGAGTCCAAACAGACGGCGGCCACGACCGTTGCCGAAATGCTGGAAACGCACACCATGTTGCGTTCCGACTCCACCGCGCTGTTCGAACGCCTACGCGAGGCCAACATTTTGCTGCAGGAGGTGCTCAGCGGCGCTCAAGAGAACATGAGCTCGATCGAGCACACGATGTCCGCTCGGGTTTCCGAGTTCGTCGCCGCGATGAGCGATTTGAGCAGCAAGAGCGGCGCCACCACCGCCAAAGTGGAACAGCACCTGGGCACCTTCAACACCGTGACCGCCAGGGTGCTGCACGACCTCGGCGACCTTGCGGACCAATTCAGCTCGCACGGACGGACCCTTGCCGACGCGGTCGAACTGCTCGAGGCAAGCAACCAGCGAACCGAGGATTCGATCGCCACTCGGCACGCCAACATCGAGTCTCTGGTTTCGACGCTGGACGTCCGCACGGAAGATTTCGGTCAGCGCCTAGCCCGCTTCTCCAGCCTGCTCGAGGAATCGCTCGATATGGCGACGACGCGGACGCGAGAGATCGCCGGCATCATTGCCGATACCAGCAATGAGAGTCTGCAATCGATCGAGCAGCAGTACGACCTCGTGCGCAAGACCTCGGACGAGGAGCGCCAGCGCACCAGCGAGGCGCTCGGCGCGGTTTACGACGAAGCCTCTGCCGAAGTGCAAGCCATGTTCAACCAATCCGCCGCACGCTTCAGCGAGATCATGCAGGGCATGAAGCAGATGGCGGCGGAAATGCAGCAGGAACTCGAGACGACGCGCGCCGAATTGCGCCGCGGCATCCTCGAACTGCCGCAGGAGACCGCCGAGAGCGCGGCGCAAATGCGGCGCGTCATCGTCGACCAGATCGAAGCTCTGGCCGAGCTCAATCGCATTGTCGCCCGTCACGGCCGCTCGCTGGACGCCGTGGAACCGCTGCGGCGCGAGGCGGAGCCGGTTTACGCCGCCAGCGGCGGACGCGGTCAGGCACGGCCGATACGCGCCGATATCGCGGCGCCGCCGGCACAGTCCGCGGCGCGCGACATCACCGGCACACCGACGCGACGGGCCAATCCGCCCAACCTCAGCCCGGTCCCGGGCGGCAAAGATGAAAGCAATGTGCGCAACGGCGGCTGGCTGTCCGATCTTCTGACCCGCGCCTCGCGCGACGACAGTCGGCAGTCAGACGCGCCGCCGATCGCGCCGTCCGCTTCGCGCGAGCCTCCTCGCGAAGAGCGTTCGTCGCGCGACAACGTCGATTCGATCGATAACCTTTCCGTCGATATCGCGCGGATGATCGATCACGACGCGGCCGCGGAACTATGGGAACGCTATCAGCGCGGCGAACGCGGTGCGTTTAGCCGGCGCCTCTACACCCCTCAGGGTCAGAAGGCATTCGACGAGATCCGCGCCAAGTACCGGGCCGATCCCGAGTTCCGCCAGACCGTCGAGCACTACATCCACGAATTCGAGCGGCTGCTCGACGACGTCTCGCGCGGCGATCGCGGCCCCGTGGTGGCGCGCAACTATCTCACCTCGGACACCGGCAAGGTTTACACCATGCTGGCGCACGCCGCGGGACGATTCGATTAAAGCGGTTCGCTATTCCACCTGGATCATGCGTGGCACGGCGTAGCGCGCCGTGCTGACGCGACGCATCGAATACTCTTGCTTGCGACGCGATCGCGGCGCTACCGTTGGCGTCATGAATCGTGCCATGGATCGTGCCATGGATAGTGTCGTGGACGCCCTGGTTGCACTGCCCACCGCCGCGGATGTCGACGAGGCGGCCCGCCGATTGGCCGGTGTCGCCTTGCACACGCCGCTTTTGACGTCCACTGCGCTTAACGCCGCGACCGGCGGACGGATTTTCCTCAAAGCCGAGACGTTGCAACGCACCGGCTCTTTCAAGTTCCGCGGCGCCTACAACAAGCTCGCGGCGATCCCGCCGGAACAGCGCAGCGGCGGCGTGGTGGCATTCTCTTCCGGCAATCACGCGCAAGGCGTCGCGGCTGCGGCGCAGCTGCTCGGCATGCGCTGCGTGATCGTCATGCCGCGCGATGCGCCGCGGGCCAAACGCGAGCGTACCGCGGCGCTCGGCGCCGAAGTCGTGTTCTATGACCGCGCGCGTGACGATCGCGAGGCGATCGCCAACGACATCGCCACGCGACGCGGCGCCGTTCTGGTCCCGCCTTACGATGACGCCTTGATCATTGCCGGCCAGGGCACGGCCGGCCGCGAGATCGTCGAAGATCTGGGCGCGCTCGGCCTTAGGCCTGACGTGGTGGTGGTCACCGCCTCCGGCGGCGGGCTCACTGCCGGCATCGCGCTCGCCATCAAGGCGCGCGTGCCAACGGCGGCGCTCTACACCGCCGAGCCGCAGGGCTTCGACGATCATGCGCGTTCGTTTCGCAGCGGCCAGCGCGAGGAGAACGCCGCGCTGACCGGCACCATTTGCGATGCGCTGATGGCACGCATGCCGGGCAAGCTCACCTTCGCGATCAACCAAGCGCTAGTCGGAGCCGGCGTCGTGGTCAGCGACGAAGAGGTCGCCGCCGCCGTCGCTTTTGCCTTCGCCGAATTGAAGCTTGTCGTCGAGCCGGGCGGCGCGGTCGCGCTCGCCGCGCTTATGACCGGTAAAGTCGACGTCAACGATAAAATCGGCGTGGCCATCCTGTCCGGCGGCAACGTCGATCCAGAACTGTTTTCTCGGCTGGTCGCGTAACGCCGTTCCGTCGACCTCGCCGAGGTTACGCACCTGCGCCGGGCATGAAGCAACGAATCTGCGTGGCGCCGTCGCTGTCCTGGTACGGCCAGACGACGGCCGGACCGAAGCGATTCGGCTCAGTTACGACCGCAGAGTCCGGGACGATGATCCATTCCTCGTGCAGCCGCACTCGATAGCGGCCGTCCAGCGTGTCCCAGTCGACGTTCTCGACACTGAAGCCATCGGCAAACGAGCAGCACAAGCCCTTGCCGCTGGCGAGTTTGTCGAACCATTTATGCAGTTCGGGGTTTTCGCTGGCGTAGCGGCCGTCGTCACGCGCGGATCCGCGGTTGGGTACGCAGAGAAGCATGCACAACGCTACTACCGTCAAAGCAAGACCGGTAAGTCTGTGCATAGTGGCCTCCAGATGATAAACATTTGCGGACCGCGAACGAATGGCCCTGCAGAGCCGGAGCACTCACAGCAGCATCGTCTGCACGTCGTTGTTGATCCGCATTGGGTCAATCACAAGCAACTTTCGTGCCGTGTTTATCGGCGGCTATTGGAGGGCTGGAATGGTTAACGAGAAGTTAACGCCGGCCGCATTACCCCCTATGCCGGCGCATCGAGCTAACCGAACAAGGCGGTCAATTCTTCATCACTGAGGCCGCGCATAGCAGCGAGTGGATCGCTTGGCGCCGGGACCGCAATAGCGTGCACCGCCGGGCCATTGACGATGCGAAGCTGCGGCATTGGAACTTCTACCGGCGATTCGACCTGCGCAGGCGCCGAGGCCGCGGGCTCGGGCGTTGCAGCTGGGGATGTCGGCGCCGCGACCGGCGGAACGGCAACGCGAGGTGCCGCCGCATCGAACAGGTCGGCCGAGTCGTTTTGCGGCCCCGATTGGAGCTGCGTGTCCGGTAATAGCGCACGCGTCTGCCTGGTTTCGCCTGAGGATTCCACATTGCCCTCATGGGCTTTCTGATCGGGGGGATGAACCACGAAGTCAGGAGCCTCGATGTACCAGCGTGGGGTGTCATGCGCCTGCGCTCGGGCCGGCGCTTCGGAATGCCGCGCATAATCCGGCGGCTGTATGATCGGCGCGGCAAGCTCGCTTTGCGGATCGATCGCCGATGCGCCATTCGCCAATGATACCGCGAGCGTCGCAACCGTCTCGGTAGCTGTTTTGCTCCCCTCTGAGCCCATGGCGAACACGGCGAAGCGCCCGGTGCGCGATAGCTCATCATCATCGGTCGCAACCGCCACGCCGCGTTCATCTTGATGGACGACCGCGGCCGCAATCGACAAAGTGTGATCCGGAACTTGGCCCGGCGTTTGGCTCGGCGTTTGGCTTGGCGTTTGGCTTGGCGTTTGGCTTGAAACTTGGCCGGCGAGCGACAGCCTCATCAACGCGTCGACCCGGCCGGCGAGGTCGCGCAGCATTTCAGCGGCTCCGTGCGCAGGTTTTCCATTGGCCTCACTATCACTGCAGGCAGCGGAAATCTCGCGCGCGGCGGCACCGAGAGCGTCGCACAGTGCCGCATCAACCGCACGCGCGCGCAGACCGAGCGAAATGTCCTGAATGCGTTCCACCGCGGCCTCGATATTGGGCGGCGGCACTTGCTCTGCCGCGATCGCCGCCCTGATCCGTTCGACGGCCGCCGCGATGCCGGTGAGATCCCACCACAACGCGGCGGAAGATTGCGGCGCCGCATCGCCGCGAATGGCTGCTTCGATCCGCGCGATGGCGGCGACGACCAAATGAGTGTCGGCGTGCCGATTGCGATTGGCGTATTCAGTCAAAAACCAGCGCCCGCGCTCGGTTGCCGTAACCGCCGCGTAAACGGCATCGTATTCTGCGTCACTTAGCGGCCCGGCCGTGACGGCCGACAGCGCCAATGAGTCCTTGGACATCGCGATACCTGAACCAATTCCACAGCATAACAGCAAAATTCGCGCAATCGCATTGGTAACAGGTCGCCCCAAGATACCCACAGGTTCGACACGGCGCTCCGTTCAACCCCACAATGCCGGGTCCGCCGGATAAGCAATACTACCTACATAGCGCAAGCCCCCTGGGCGATCTTTGGCAAGAAGCAGCGGGCCATCGAGATCGACTACGCCGGCACGCTGCGCCACCAGCATGGCCGGCGCCATCGCCAGCGAGGTCGCCACCATGCAGCCGACCATGATGGCAAACCCGCGCCGCTCGGCCTCCGCCGCGAGCGCGAGCGCCTCGGTGAGGCCGCCGCTCTTGTCGAGCTTGATATTGACCGCGTCGTATTTTCCGGCGAGCGCGTCGAGCGACGCGCGAACGTGCACGCTTTCGTCGGCGCAGACCGGGATCGGCCGCTCGATGCGCCCGAGTGCCCAGTCGCGGCCCTCGGGCAACGGCTGTTCGATCAATGTGACGCCGGCCGCGGCGCAGGCGGCGAGATTTTGCGCAAGATTATCCTCGCTCCATCCTTCGTTAGCGTCGACGATGAGCTCGGCCTGCGGCGCGGCGCGGCGCACCGCCGCGATTCGCTCGCCGTCGTCGCCGCCGCCGAGCTTCACCTTGAGCAAGGGCCGCAACGCCTCGCGTTCCGCCGCCGCCGCCATCGCCGCCGGTTGAGCGAGCGAAATCGTATAGGCGGTCACCAGCGGCGTCGGCGCGGCGAGGCCCGCCAATTCGTGCACGCGGCGGCCCGCTTGTTTGGCGCTGAGGTCCCAATACGCACAATCGAGTGCGTTGCGGGCCGCGCCGGCGGGCAGCGCAGTCTGCAAGCCGATGCGGTCAACACCCTGCCGCAGCGCCGGACGCATGGCTTCGATCGCCGCAACGACACCGTCCGCAGTTTCACCGTAGCGGGCATAAGGGACGGCTTCGCCGCGGCCGCGGTGGATTCCGTCGCGCAGTTCGACCGCCACCACGACCGCTTCGCTCTTGCTGCCGCGGCTGATCGTGAAGACGCCGGCAAGTGGCCAGCGCTCGATTGTTACGGAGAGCTCCATGGGCGGAGCAAGTATGACCGCAGCCGGGCGCGGTACTCAAGGCCCGCGTCATCGATCGCCGGTTTCGCAGAGCGGTGGTATCAAGCCGCGATTTCGGCGTCGCGGTCGATCTGGATGACCGGCTCATCTTCACCCGGCAGTCGCGGCAACAGCGCGTTCCGTTCAGTCCAGGTGATGATTTCGAAGTGGCCGTCATCATGCTCGGCCAGCGCCGTGCAGCTCTCCACCCAGTCGCCGCAATTCATGTAGCGAATGCCGAATGCGTCGTGCATCACGGCGTGGTGGATGTGGCCACATATGACGCCGTCGACCTGGTGGCGCTGCGCTTCGACGGCGAGCGTCTGCTCGAAGGCGCCGATATAATTGACGGCATTCTTGACTTTATGCTTCGCCCATTGCGAAAGCGACCAGTAGGAAAAGCCGAGGCGGCGGCGGATGGCATTGAAATAGCGGTTGATCAGGATGGCGAGATCGTAAGCCGTATCGCCGAGCAGCGCGAGCCAGCGCGCATGCTTGACCACCATGTCGAATACGTCGCCATGCACGACAAAATAGCGGCGGCCGTCGGCGGCGTCATGGATTGCCGTCTCCACAACTTCGATGCCGCCGAAATGAGTGCCGTAATAATCGCGCAAGAATTCGTCGTGATTGCCCGGCAGGTAGATGATGCGCGCGCCCTTGCGCGCCTTGCGCAACAACTTCTGGACCACGTCGTTGTGGCCCTGCGGCCAGTACCAGCCGGAGCGCAATTGCCAGCCGTCGACGATATCGCCGACCAGATAGATGGTGTCGGCATCATGATAGCGCAGGAAGTCGAGAAGCTGGTCGGCCTGACAGCCGCGTGCGCCGAGATGCACATCGGAAATAAAGAGAGTACGGAACTTTTTGGCACCGTCCTCGAACGTCACCGCAGATGATCTCACGTCTGTTCAATCCCGAATCACTGTTTAAATGCTTTGCATTGCAGGACCATGACAGCAATTATTAACGCGACGACTCATCGCATCCGGAGCTTGAGTCACAGCTCTGTCATGGCACGGAGTTAAACGTCCGCGATAATGACAGCGCCGATTCTCATCGCCGCGACATTTTGCTTCGCCGTCAGCGTCATTCATGTCGCAAGCATCGTGATCGTGATGTACCGCTTCCGCCGCAGTCCGCGGCACGCGGCTGTATCCAACCAGCCTCCGATCAGCCTGGTGCGCCCGCTCTGCGGGATAGACAACTATGCCGTCGACACGCTGCGTTCAACCTTCGGTCTCGATTATCCAGATTACGAAATCCTGTTCTGCGTCGCTTCCGTTAGCGACCCCGTCCTGCCGCTGGTCAAGGACTTGATGGCCGAGAATGCCGGCGTGTGCGCACGGCTCCTGGTCGGCGATGAGCGCATCAGCCCGAATCCCAAACTCAATAATGTGCTCAAGGGCTGGCGCGCCGCGGCGCATCAGTGGATCATCATCGCCGACAGCAATGTGCTGATGCCGCGCGATTATATTCAGCGCCTGTTCGCGAACTGGGACGCCGACACCGGTCTCGTCGCCTCGCCGCCGATTGGCTGCCGCCCTTTGGGAATCTGGGCCGAACTCGAATGCGCGTTCCTCAACACCTACCAGGCGCGCTGGCAGTATCTTGTCGACAGTTTCGGCTACGGTTTCGCCCAGGGCAAAACCATGCTGTGGCGGCGAACCGATCTCGATCGCTCAGGCGGCATCGAGGCGCTCGCCAAGGAAGTCGCCGAAGACGCTGCGGCGACCAAGGTCGTGCGCAATGCCGGTCTCAAGGTGCGGCTGATCGATCAACCGCTGGCGCAGCCGCTGGGCCGGCGCAGCGCCGCCGAGGTCTGGAATCGCCAATTGCGCTGGGCGCGCCTGCGCCGGGCGAGCTTCTTGCTTTATTTCCTGCCGGAAATTCTGTCGGGCGGGCTGCCGCCGATGATCGCCGTTGCCATCCTGGCCCATGCTTTTGCCCTGCCGATGGCGCTTTGCGTCGCCATATTCGGCGCGCTCTGGTACGGCTGCGAAATGATTCTCGCCGCCGCCGCCGGCTGGCATCTGCCTGTGCTCTACCCGCTCTACGGATTGTTGCGCGATCTGCTTTTGCCGGTCTTGTTTGTCAGCGCGCTAGAAGGCAACGACTTCGTCTGGCGCGGCAATGAGATGCAAGTCGAGCGCATGCAGCCGCGCCGTATGATGGCGCGCATGCAGCCACGCCGCATGATGGCGCGGGTGCGGCCGCGCGTGCAGGAAGTCGCTGCCGGTAGCCGCAGGCGGCTTCGCTCGCTGCGGGAACGCTTATCGGAGCGGTGAGCCGCTAACCGGCTCGGCAGCCTCGCGCACAACCCGGTCGGCGATCGCTTCGATTGCCGCGCGATCGGCGGGGAAATTGGCCGCGACCCAGGCTTGTTCGGCCGCGCGCATTGCCGCGCCTAAAGCCGGTCCCGCGGCGATGCCGCGACGGGTGAAGTCTGCCGATTTGAGCGGAAAGGCCGGTACCGTCCAGCGCTGCGGCAAGCTTGCAAGCTCCCGCCATGCGCCGTCCGCCGCGCCCGCACGCGAGCGCGACCAGGCCAGCAGCACACGATCGGCGAATGATTGCGGCCCGAACTGGTAAAGCAGCGCATGCGCGGCCTGATCGCCGGCTGCCGGCGACACCCGCCACCAGGGCTCAAGCGCGATCAGACGCGTAGCTTCGGCGTTGGAAAGACGAAGCCGCTGCGCCAGACGGTCCGCATCCTCCTTGACGAAGACTGAAAGCGCGCCGAGCCGCCGCACCGCATCGGCTGTGACGCCTGCCGCCGCCTCGACTTTCACCATGTTCTCGAAGCTGGCAAGCTGCGGCACACCGCCGAGCA
>Ga0187784_10001827_pt1 | contig 17026 bp, 14 predicted proteins | sample 1015_SJ02_MP15_2_FD_132964 | JGI IMG/M metagenome (GOLD analysis project Ga0187784, IMG submission 132964) | Tropical peat soil microbial communities from peatlands in Department of Meta, Colombia - 1015_SJ02_MP15_20_MG | ecosystem: Environmental > Terrestrial > Soil > Wetlands > Peat | place...
CAACAACGCTATCTTTCAAACTATTGATACCCGAAGCCCACTCCCACGGCAATAGTACGAGAGTACCCCCGGGTCCTCGGACCCCGGAGGGGAAACGCGAGCTGCGAGGATTCCTGGCCCCAAGGCTCAAGAAAAAACGGCTCGAAAAAACTCGGCTGGATGTATAATCGCACGCGATTCAGATCAGCAAAGGAGATTCGAAATGATTCCCAAAGCCAATATCAACCGTCGCGAATTCCTGGCCCCCGCAGCAGCGGGACTCGCCTTGACTTTCGTTCCGAGACATGTGCTGGGCGGACCGGGATATGTCGCACCCAGCGATAAAATAACGCTGGCCTATATCGGATGCGGCACTCAGGGAACGAGGGAGATGCTGCGGTTAATTGCCACGCCGGGTGTACAGATCACGGCAGTGTGCGATCCCGTCAAGGACGGCACGAACTACGTCGACTGGGACAAGACCGGCATCCGTGACAGCGTGCGGAAGGTGCTGGAGGATCCCGATTGGGGAGCCGGCGTCGAGGGCATCCGCGCCGGCCGTGATATGGCCAAGGAAATTATCGAGACGTATTACGCGAAGAAGCGGGCCGCGGAGAACTTCAAGGGCGTAGCTTCGTACGCGGATTTCCGCGAGCTGCTGGAACAAGAAAAGGACCTTGACTCCGTCAAGATTATGACGCCCGACCACCTGCACGCGACCATTTCGATCGCCGCGATGAAGAAAGGCAAACACGTGCTCATGCACAAACCCCTCGCCAACCGGGTGGCAGAGGTCCGGATGGTGGTGGAGACCGCTCGCAAGACGGGGGTCGCTACACATCTGCTGGCGTGGCACAGGCCGATCAATTCGGTGCGTGACATGATCCTGGACGGCGCTATCGGTACGCTCCAGGAAGTGCACAATTGGACTGATCGCCCCTTCTGGCCGCATGCCTTTAGCATTCCGACCGACACGCCGCCGGTTCCTGCGGGCTTCGACTGGGATCTCTGGCTGGGACCGTCGCTTGAGCGGCCGTATCATCCCAGTTACACTCATGCGGTGTTTCGCGGCTGGTATGAGTTTGGAGGCGGTAGCATCGCGGACATGGGAAACTACAGCCTCTGGCCAATCTTCATGGCGCTCGACCTGCCGGTCCCGTACAGCATCGAGGCTCAAACCAGCCACAGTTGCGAAATCAACGACCAGGTCAGCTCAATCAAGATGAACGATTTCGCATTTCCTTACGCCAACCGCGTGTGCTTCAAGTTCGCAGCCCATGGCCGGTGGCCGGCGCTCAAGTTGTATTGGTATGACGGCGGAATGCGCCCCTACACTCCCGACGAGCTGCTCGAAGACGGCAAGTCCATCCCCGCAACCGGGAGTCTGTTCGTCGGCGATAAAGGAGTGATCCTGAACGACGAAATCATTCCCTCGAAGAAGATGCAAGCCTATCGCACCAGCAAAGGACTTCCGACGCCGCCGGCGGATCGCGGCCGTGGCGGTGGTTATGGGATGGACAACGAGTGGCTGACGGCGTTTAAAGGGGGCCCGGCCTCGCAGGGCAACTTCCTCAACGCCGCGAACTGCTCGGAAGCCATTGCTCTGGCTGGGGCGGCGATTCGATACAGCGGAAAGATTTTCGATGAAGACCATTGCGCACCGGCGCTTCTCTGGGAGAAGGAGAGCATGAAGTTCACCAACATCGCCGACGCTAACCAGTACCTGACCCGCGAGTATCGCAGCGGTTGGGAGCTGACGAGCGCGTAGTAGGCCGCCCCTGCGGCCGTTCGAGTCTGTGTGAGTACTTCCTTTGCATGTCATTCCGAGGAGTTTCCATGGGCCTTTGGCCCACGCGAGGGGATGAAATTCCCCTTGTCATCCTCACGTAGGGGCATGCCATGGCGTGCCCCTACGACGGCCGGGTGGGGTGATTTTCAGGAGAGCCCCGATCTGATCGCTGGCGGGCCGGTTGGGGGGCTGTCGAATCAAAACGGAGGCATACATGACTGCAATTACAAGAAGAGCTTTTCTTAAGCAATCAGCGACGACCGCTGCGGTAGGAGGCTTGCTGTGCACAGGCGTCCGGGAAATGCGCGCCAATCCACTAGGCTTGCCGATCGGGAGCCAGACTTATCCCCACCGGCAGAGGATTAAGGACGGCGACTTTGCTGGGCTGTGCAAGGATATGGCGGCCCTGGGAGTCGGCAGCCTGGAACTCTGCTCGCCGGGATATGAGGAGTTCAAGAGCCTGGCGGACGCGAAGCAGACCAAGAAAGTCCTCGACGATCACGGGCTGATCTGCCCCAGCTCCCACTTCACGCTCGAGGAACTCCGAACGAAGCAGCAGGAGATGATTGCCTGGGCCAAAGACATTGGCATGACGCAGATGGGCACGGCGAGCCTGGACGGGCCGGTGCAACATGGCGTCACCACCATGGATGCGGTGAAGAAGGCGGTAGACGAGTACAACAAGATCGGCGAGGCGGCGGCAGCGGCCGGCCTTCAGCAGTTCCTGCACGACGAAAGGTTCGAGATGTCCAAGGTCGACAGTCGGCTCACCTACGAAGTCTTACTCGAGCTGCTCGATGCCAAGCGGGTGAAGATGCAGTTCCAGATGTCCGCGATGAGGGTCGTCGGAGACCCCGTGATGTACTTCACAAAGTATCCTGGGCGTTTCATCTCGATGCATTTGCAGGGCGTAGACTTGAAGGCGCCGGGGCCGGGCGCGGGGCCCCGTCCAGGCGCAGGCGGCATGCGCGGTTGGCCCGGCGTGGCGGTGGGCAAGGATAGCCTTGATTGGGCAAAGATCTTCACCGCGGCCAAGACCGGCGGCGTGAAGAACTACTTCCTCGAGCAGAACTGGGATCTTACGGTGCAGGGTGTGGCCTACTTGAAGACATTGAACGTCTAACGTCCGGTCAGTTTACGACCATCTGGAGCGCGACGCTGTGAGTCAGCGCCGTCGAGTTATACGTCGAGGTGCCCGTGATGGTCAGTGTGTAAGTGCCCGCGGGCGTTCCAGGATTTGTCACGTGCCCGCGCTACGCTGTAAACATCTTGGAGGCTGGATGGGGAAGACACCGCGACCCCAGGCAGCTTACTTACCAAGCTGGGCTCATCAATTGCGGCGACTCGGGCGAAGAACAACTGACGTTCTTTGCCGACGAATGGATCAATCCGCGACGCGGCATTCAGGTGAAGGACATCCGCCTGAAGGCTTCAACGGGTTTCCGGAATGTCGACGGCCACACCGCGCCAGAGAACCCTTTGCTCCTGGCCGCCGTAAGTGTGATTAAGAAACGCATCCCGCCACAACCGAAGCCCCTCGGCAATGATGGTTTGTAATGCGGAAGAAAACTCTGCCCCACACCGCCGATCGGTACTTCAGCAACCTGTCGCGCCTGTCTCGTGCGACGCGCGTGACCAGGCGCGTCAGCATAATCAACGCGGAATTGCCTTGGCCCCGCAAGGCAACCACCGCGAGGCTAGGATGGAATTTCGTCTGGCGGTCCGCCTGCGCCCAGACTACGCCGAGGCTCAGTACAACTTGGGCATCGAGCTTGAGCAGCTCGACGAATTCGAGGCCGCTATCGAGGCTTTCCGCCCCGCCTTGAGTCTGCGCCCATGCGGTTGGCGTTGGGGCTGGCCTTAATGAAGAACTATAACCGGGCGGATGCCATCCCAGAACTGCGGCTGGCTGTCAAGCTCGACTCGAACCTGATGGCACTCCTGCCTGACTACGTTGAGGGCCACTACGCAGACCTTCAAAATTATAGGAGGTTGTCAATCCCATGCAAGGTGGCTTCAATGCCCGGCGATTCGAACCAGCCGTTTCTGCGGAGGGAACAGAGATACACGCGATTCCTCGAGCGTGTGGTTCTATGCGGTGTTTTATGAAAAGTCGCGTGCAGCGGGCGATGCTATTCGCCCTCATGGGCTTGGTTTATTTCCTGGCCACTGCCTGCGTTGCACAAGCCCATGGGCTTCGCTGGTATGAAACTGGTTGTGCAGCGCCGTGGAGATGCGAGAAGCTCCTGGTCTTAGAGAATGACCAGGTCAGTATTACTTTTCTTCCCAAGCGGGGGGAAGGGTGGTCCGGTACCTCGACCAAACGACTGGAGTCAATCAGCTCCATGAGAGTCCCGACCTGGAGACGGAGGATGCGGGGGGAATCTGGGACAAGGAAGGCGTCTGGCCCACCACCAACATTTGTAATCATCCTTTTCGATATCGCGTGGAGGAAGCGCCGGACCATCTCGAAGTGGTCTTCGAGGCGGAACTCGGCAATTTGAAGATCGCCAAGAAATACCGTTTGGATTCCGCATCCTCACGGCTGGCGCTGGAGGCCACCTACCAGAACACCGGCGCAAGACCGATACGCACTCTGTTCACACAAGTTTTCAGCCTTGCTCCCGGCGGGAGGGTAGGGAGCCAGGATTTTGTTGTGTATCCAGACGCCGATGGCCTGGTTAAGCAAGGCTTTGGCGCGAGCCCGAAGCTCGGCCCCAACTCTCTTTCGCCTTGCTGGTGGATGGTCAGCGATGCCGAGAGGGGAATTTCGTTGCTCTTCACGGTCGAACCCAATCCCTTGCTCGCTGAGCGCATTATTGGCTCCTCAGAGAGTGCGGTCGAGTTGGAGCTTCACACTCGACGGCATCTTAGCGAACCCGGCGAAGTGCTGACGCTTCGCTGGGATCTGCGCCTGATCAAACGCGCGAGCGACGTGGAACGTGCCTGCGCCGAGGGGTGTTTCCTCCCAGAGTCCGAACGAGATGGGATGATCCAATCCCTCTCACCGCTCCTCGGGAACTTCCGGGCGGTAATTCGTGATATGGGTGAGCACCTGCTCGTATTTCCTTGGGGTTTTGCCAGCCTCTCGGTTCCGCATCGCGTCGTGCGGCAGCCGGGGCCGCTGCTGGTTGAGCTGCGGGCAATGCGGCTGTGGGAGGAAAGCACCCAAGCTGCGCCCTCGGAGACGCTGTGGCTACAGGTCGACGGCAAACCGAGCGCCGAATTTCCGCTTCACTGGCTCGATTCGAGCGCCGCAGAGATCCGGTACGTGCATATTCCCACCGTAAAGCTCGTGGGCGGCAGTCATTCTTTGGAACTCGCTACGGAAGGGCGCGCGATTCATACTTCATTTGCGGTGATCAACGAACGAGCTATCGCGGAGCGTATCGAGAGCGCCCAGAAGCAGAGCGTGGGACTGGCCCAGCAGGCGCGCCAGGCTGGCGACGCCGCCCGCATCGCGGCCGCCGCCAGTTGTGAAATGCGGGCTGAAGATGCGCGGCGCAAGTTCATCCTGGGACCCGAATTCGAGGAGTGGGGGAACGCGGCGCATGCGGCCGACGTGAACGCACTGCCACTGAAGCTGAATCCGGAGACGCGGCCTGCCGACGTCGAATACATTCTGCGCGTGCTGGCAGAGGCTGAAAGCTGGATCGAAGCGCTCGCGGCCGGACGTGATCCGTTCCAGGAGCGGAAGGGACTTTTTGAAAAGGCCTTCTATTCAAAAGTAGACGGCAGCCTGCAACCGTATACCGTTTTTGTCCCCAAAGACTATGACCGAAAAATCGCATGGCCGCTCTTGCTGCTTTTGCACGGCTCGGGCGGCGACCAATGGGAAATCACGCAAGCCGCCGCCAACCTTGACGGACGCTCGACGTTTCGGGGCGCGCTCGAAGAGAAATTACAGGAACCAACGTACTTGCTTTGCGCCCCTTTAGCCCGTGGGCCCTCCGGCTACGAACAAATCGCTGAAGTGGACGTTCTGCAGACGCTCGATGAGGTCGAGCGTGACTACCACGTGGACCCCGACCGCGTCTACGCCCTGGGGTGGTCGATGGGTGGCGCGGGATCCTTCCTGATGGCCACGCGCTTTCCGGATCGCTTTGCGGCGGTGATGCCCATTGCCGGCAGCATGGATAGTGGACTCATTGCCAACGCCCGATACGTGCCCTGTTGGAACTTCCATGAACTAGGCGATAGAGAAGTGAGTCCGGGATTTACCAACGTTGCCGAGAGCGCTTACCACTGGCTGGGACTGCCTTATCACGACGGAATCCGGGAAGCGGCCTTCGTGTGGAGTCCGTGGAGCGACCACTGGGTCGGATACCGCATGAGCGGCTCGTGGCACGAGATTGAGGGTATTCTGGGGAACTACCGCCGCACCCGCTTCCCCAAAGAGGTGACCCTCATCAGCACAGGACTGCGGCACAATCGTGCCTACTGGGTAAGGATTGATTCCTTCGAACGGTATTCGGAACCTGCACGCTTGCAAGCGCGCCTCGACGGTAACACCATCGAGATCTCTTCCACCAACGTGCGCGCCCTCACTCTGTCTCTTTCGCCCAATCTGCTTGAGACGAGCAGCAGCGTGCGTGTGAAACAGAACGGGCGGCTGGTGTACGCAGCCAAGCCAGAGGCGGAGTTGCGCGTTGGATCGCCTGTGACCTCAGGGCTTCACAAAGAGCACGGCCTCTCAGGACCGCTCAGCGATATCTTCTACGAGCCGTTTCTGGTGGTTTACGGTTCGCAGGGAGGCGATAAGCAGGAGATCGACGCCGCCCGCAAGGAGGCAGAAGCGATCCGAACCAAGGGTCTCCGCGGGGTTCGCTTTTATGCCGTACCTATCAAGAGCGACCGCGAGGTGACTGCCGCGGACATCGAGAAGTTTCATTTGCTCCTGGTCGGTACGGCGAAGTCGAATCTGCTTTTGAGCCGCATCGAGAACCGGTTGCCGGTTCGCGTCGAAAGGGGAGCGGTAATGGCTGGCGATCGCCGCTTTGCCGGAGACGACGTCGGCTATCGCCTGATCTACCCTAATCCGCTTAACCCGCAGAAGTACGTGGTGGTGTGTGCCGCCGTCACCTACAAGGGCCTGGAAGGGCTGTCGTCCATTCCCATGCCGAACTTCGGTTGGAACGCCCGGGTCACGGAACCGGATGTCGTGGTGACGGACCGTCGCGCCAATGCCCTTTACCCGCGTTACCTGGCTGCGTGGGTTTTCGACAACCATTGGCAGCTTGAGGATCGCGCCGCCGCCGTGGCCCGGCTGGAGGTGCCACTCTCGCGAGCCGGGCTCGAATGCTCCTGGGGAGACTTCCGGGCTGACGCTATCCGCGAAGCCGCGCGCGCGGATGTCGCTCTGGTCGAGGTTGATGATCACCTCTATCCCCAGGAGCTCGCCGCCGGCCCGGTTACGCCGGCGGACCTGAGCATGGCCAATAACTATGCCCCGATTTATACGTTTCAGGCGACAGGCGCGGAGCTGCGGGACGGCCTCGAACATGCGATCGAGCGTTATCTGCGCAGCCTTAGCAATCTCGAGGCGCGGTTTCGTTCAGGAGACTTGAATGCCGGATGGTGGTCACTCACTCGCCGGCCTCTCGCCGTATCAGGCTTCTCCTACGCATTCTATCGGTCGCGCCCGGAAGGGGAACGCGTCGAAGTGAAGGGCTTGCAGCCCCAACAACTCTACCGGGTCGCCGTAACGGAACGCGTCCTGAGCCAGTCCGTAGACGGAAATGGCGGGATCGGATACTTGGGATGGCTTCCGAAGATCCAACGGACCGGGATCAACGAGATCGCTGCACAGGAGCAGTCTCTCCGCAAGCACCGCCCGGCCAAGCCGGTCCCGGGGGATAGGATCATGGAATACTGATGACTCCCCGTTACAGCCAAGGGGACAGCAGGGGCTGAGGGCGCGTTAAGGGCGGGAAATTCAGGAGAGCTGAATCTCTTTCCACCGGTCGTGGAAAGATTTCTTGGCCAAGGCGGGCACGTCTCGCGCCTCGGTCCAGCGGGATGCGGGGTAAAGCGGCACCTTCCGAATCCAACCGGAGCGAGCGAGCAGGAACTGGCCCCAGCGCGCCATGCGCCCCGCCAATTGGTAGACCCGGGGTCGCGAGAATGCCCAGGCCCATAAGCGCATCATGGTTTTCTCGCGCAGCAGGGCGCCTTTGGCCCGGGGAGCGGGAACTTGTTCCTGTGCTTCACTCCGCAAGTGCAGCAGAAGGTCGGGAATGTTGATCTTGACGGGACAGACTTCGCGGCAAGCGCCGCAAAGCGAAGAAGCGAATGGCAGTTCTCGCGCCTCCCCGAGGCTGGTAAATTGAGGAGTGACCAGCGCGCCAATGGGACCGCTGTAGACCCAGCCGTAGGCATGTCCCCCGATTTTCCGATAGACCGGGCAGGCGTTCAGGCAGGCACCGCAGCGGATGCAATAGAGAACTTCGCGCATCTTGGCATCCGCCAAGGTCGCCACCCGCCCGTTGTCCACTAGCACCACGTGCATCACCTCCGGGCCATCCTCACCAGGGCGCCGTGGACCGTCGAGTAATGACGTGTAAGTGGTCAGTTTCTGCCCCGTGCCCGAACGCCCCAGCAGGCGCAGAAATACACCCAGATCCGCAAAACGCGGGATCAGTTTCTCGATGCCCACCAGCGCCACATGCACGCGCGGCACCGTGGTGCAAAACCGGATGTTCCCCTCGTTCTCGATCAACACCACCGTGCCGGTTTCCGCCACCAGGAAATTGGCGCCGCTCAGTCCCATCTGCGCCCCGGCAAATCTTTCGCGAAGCGCCTGGCGCGCAATCTTCGTCAGGCGTTCCGGCACCTCGGTGCGCTCCGAATGAAGGTTCTTGGCGAACAAGTCTGACACGTCGTGCCTGCTCAGATGGATCGCCGGGGCCACGATGTGCGCGGGCCGGTTGCCTTCGAGTTGAATGATGAACTCGCCCAAATCGGTCTCAACAGGGTGGATTCTTTGTGACTCGAGGGCGTGGTTCAGCTCCACTTCCTCCCCCACCATCGATTTCGCCTTCACAATTTCTCGCGCCCCGCATTGCTGGGCGATCTCCAGAACCATCCGGCAAGCTTCGTCGGCCGTCGCGGCCCAGTGTACCTTGGCGCCATTCCGTTCCACGTTGTTGGCGAACTGTTCGAGATAGAAGTCCAGATTCTCGATCACTTCCCGTTTCAGCTCGCGAGCCCGCTCGCGCAGTTGTTCCCAACCTGGTACTTCGGCGATCGCCTCCAGGCGGTGCGTGTAAAGACGGAGGGTGGAGGAACGATAGGCTTCCTGAAGATGCGGGTTGGCAAGGTTCTTGCCCCCGAGCTCGTGAACTTCGTTACTGTGAACGCCGGTGTCGGACATAGTCGAGAGTCAACAGTCGAGAGTCGAAAGCCAAATCGAAAAGTACCTACTCCCCTCTCCCCATTGGCGAAGAGGGTGGCCCCCAGCCCGGCGTTTTCATCATCCGGGACGGGCCGGGTGAGGGGGTAGTCCGTTTACTTTTGTGCCAGTACCTCCGCCAGGTGCATGGTCTTGAGCGGCAGCCCCTGGCGATGAATCATCCCGGCGAGGTGCATTAGGCACCCGGAGTCATTGGCGATCAGGTATTCGGCCTTGGCCTCGGTGGCAAATCTGAGTTTGTCCTGGCCCATGGCTGCCGAGACTTCGGGAAACTTCACGGCAAACGTCCCCCCAAAGCCGCAACAGACCTTGTAACCTTCCATCTCCACGAAGTCGATGCCCCGCACTTGACGCAGCAGCGTGCGGGGTTGGTGCTCGACGCCCAACTCACGCAATAGATGGCAGGAATCGTGGTACGTGACGCGATGGGGGAAACTCGCCCCAACATCCTCGACCTTCAAAACGTTCACCAGGAATTCTGAGAATTCGAAAAACTTGCCGCGCAGTTGTCGGCACTTTGCCAGCCGATCCGGATCGGCCGCGAACAGCTCGGGATAAAAAACGCGCACCATCGAGGTGCACGAACCCGAAGGGCACACGACGTAGTCCGCATCATCAAAGAGGTTGAGAACTCCGGAAGCCACGACGCGGGCTTCATCCCGGTAGCCGGTGTTGAACGCCGGCTGGCCACAGCAAGTTTGCGCAGGATTGAAGGTGACTTCGACATCCAGGCGCCGAAGGATCTTGACGACGGATTCTCCCACTTGCGGAAAGAACTGGTCGCCTATACACGTCACAAACAACGCCGCGCGAATTTTCGACATCCGAAACCTCTCGAAGCTCTCACGCTATTAGAAAACTCGGCGGGGGTCAAGAATCAAAATCACATCCAATGCACCACAGGGGCACAGAGACACTGAGGAAGGCCCCTGTTTTAAGCCCTCTGCGCCTCTGTGTCTCGGTGCTGAAAAGTGTGTTTTGCCCAGCTCACCGCAGTGGCACGCGAACGACAATCGTATCATTCACCTGTGCGGTGGGCGAGGCAAACGAATCTTCGGAAACTGCATTCATGGGCTTGACGAGATTGTTCAAAGGCTTCACGTTGACGAGCAGTTTCGCCTTCGGGTCGCGCGGCGCCTGGAAAGAAGCCTCGCAATCCGGCCGGTCGTCGCCGTCCAGATCGAGCGGCTCGGACACCGCTGGCCGGCAGTGCCGCGGCAGGTTTCCAAACGTCTTGACACTCAACTTCTCGGCTACGTCGGAAACTTCAGCCGCGCGCTGATGGCTTGAATCTGCTCGAGGGATTTGGTCTTCTCGAGCGCAGCAATCTGCAATGCGATGTTGCCGATGGTTGTGGACTCGCTCGGTCCGCGCAGGACTTCCCGCCCCGTTAATTCTTGGGTCAAACGGTTGAGGGCCTCGTTCTTGACGCCGCCACCCACAATGCAGATGCGTTCGATGGGCTTGCCGGTTATCGCCTGAAGGTCCTTAATCACTTTGGCGTACTGCCGCGCCAGGCTGCGGAAAATGATGGCTGCAATCTCCTTGGGTTGAGTTTCCTCGTCGAACCCGTGCGCCTTGAGAGCGGCATTGATGCGGGTCACCATGTTGCCGGGGGCAAGGAATGCTTTCGCCTCCGCATCGAAAGATGGCCCGATCGCGGGAGCCTCCGAACATTGCTGCGCCAGGTCGGCAGGCGTCAACTCGAGCCCTTGCGCTCTCCACTCGCGCAAACACTCCTGAAGCAACCACAATCCGATTACGTTGCGCAGAAACCGGATACTGCCGGCCGCGCCGCCTTCGTTCGTAAAGTTTTCTTCAGATGACTGGGCTGTCACCACCGGGCTGGGAACTACCATGCCCACCAGGGACCAAGTCCCGGAGCTGATGAAGGCCAGCTTTTCATGCGGGAAAGGAATGCCTGCCACCGCCGCCCCGGTATCGTGGCAAGCCGGCGCGATGACTTGCACGTTCGAGAGACCCAGGTCCGTGGCGAGTTCTTTGTGCATCTTTCCCAGCGGCGTTCCCGGCGGCGCGATGGAAGGAAATTTCTCCAGATTGAGTTTCAGGGCACGGGTTAGCTCCTCCGACCACGACCGCTTGTGAACATCGAGGAGCTGAGTGGTGCTGGCTTCCGTATACTCGGCCATCGCCACTCCCGAGAGCCGGAATAGGAAATACTCCGGCAGGGTGAGCCACTTCGCCGCGCGATCCCATTCCGACGGGAATTCGGCGATGTGCGCCATCAACTGGAAAACCGTGTTGAAAGGGAGCAGTTGAATCCCCGTAATTTCGTACAATCGTTTTTGGGGAATCAACGCAAAGACGCGCTCCACTTGAGGGAGATTACGGGCATCACGGTAACAGTAGGATCGGCCGATGCGATTCCCGGTTCGGTCAAGCAAAACGTAATCCACTCCCCAGCCATCGACGCCCACACTGGCGATGCGGCCTCCCGCTTTGGATGCGGCGTGGTGCAGTCCTTTGACGATCTCCTGCCAGAGGCGGTCCAAATCCCATACCAGGTGGCCCGCCTCTTCACGCGCGCCGTTGGGAAATCGGTGGACCTCTTCCAGGATTCCTTCTTCGCCGGTCCAACGGCAAAGGACGACACGGCCACTTTCTGCTCCCAGATCAGTTGCCGCAATGTGTGTGCCGATTTTCATGGTCGTCGTTCCTTCCGCGGATGCGCGCGGCCCTCCCCTGCGCTGCTTCTACGCGTAGCTTCCACCCGCGGCCTGGTTCCGCTCGGCCCGCTCGCGCTCGATCCGTTGCAGGTAGCCGGACTCGCGGAAAGCCGCCAAAGGGTCATCCGGCAGACCCTTCGAGCGCCTCCATTCACGGATTACCGGTCGCACATCCGTTGAGAAGGCTGCTTTGAGACACTCTTCGGCGTCGATGAGCTCACACTTCTGCTGGTGCCGAGCCAGACGCTCGTGGTCAACAAGCGTAGCCTTGGCATACAGTTCCTGGGCGGTCACCGCCGTTTGGATCATTTCCTCGATCTTGCCTTTCAGGTTGTGGCTCTGATCGATCATGTAGGCGATGTCCGCGCGCCGGCCGGCCTCCCACTCGAAGTAAAGAATTTCGTGGAAGATTCGAAAGATCTGGTAGGGATCGATCGAGCCCAGCGTCAGATCATCGTCAGCGTATCGCCGGTCGTTGAAATGGAAGCCTCCCAGCATGTCCTCGCTAAGGAGCCAAGTCACGATTTGCTCGATATTCTGGGCTTGGTAGTGGTGGCCCGTATCTACAAGCACTTTCCCGCGCGGACCAGCAGCGCGGGCGAGCAGCAGAGCCATGCCCCAGTCGGCGATGTCCGTGTGGTAGAAGGCCGGTTCGAAGGGTTTGTATTCCACCAGCAATCGCTGCGTGGGGGAAAGCTTGGAGTGGCTTTCTTTCAAACCCTCGACGAACCACTGCTTCCTCTGCCGGATATTGGCCGTCCCCGGATAGCTCGAGCCGTCCGTAAACCACAGGGAGATGTCCCGGCTCCCTGTCTGCTTTCCGATCTCGATGCAATCCAGAATGTGCCGCAATGCTGCTTGGCGCACTTTGGGATCGGGATTCGCCAGCGATCCGTATTTGTAGATCTGGTCCTGGAAGACGTTGGGGTTGATCGCGCCGACGCCAACCCCGTATTTGGCGGCGTACCCTTTCACTTCATTCGTGCTCTTGAGGCCTTCTGGGAAATCCCAGAGGACGTGCACGGCTACGGTGGGACAGATGCCTGTAAAATGATGAACTTGCCCGGCATCGCTAAACTTCTCTTCGGTGGACGTGGCTGCGCCCAGTTGGATGAATTTGCCAAAACGGGTTCCGGTGTTCGCGAACCCCCACGACGGTATTTCGATCCGGAATATCTCCAAACTCTTCCAGAGAGTCGGTTCGGACGAGCCTTTGGACATGCTGCACCTCCATTGGGTTGGAGCCACATAGTACTGGTTCGGCGCAAGCTTAGTCAAGGCGCACGATGCGCCGGGCCACGACCCACCACCCCAAGCCCTTCTCAACCGCGGAGGGGAGTTTCGAGTTCCCCTCCTTGGTTAAGGAGGGGTCAGGGGTGGATGATGGGGTATCCTGACTTTAGCTGGCCCACCTGAGCCGTGGTAGAATAAAGCGTCAAGATGAGCTTTCAAGAACGCATTCGGACCCTTTTTCGCCTCTTTCTACTAACCACAGTTCTGATAACCGTGGCACTGATCAGCGCCATCACCACTATCCGGCTTACTATTCGTGGGCATCAGGAGACGATGCCCGACCTGGTGGGATTGACCTTCGACTATGCTCAACGCATGACCAGCGGCCTGGGCCTTGAAATGAAGGTCGAAGATAAACTCTACAATACCCAGTATCCCGCGCAGACCGTCGTGTCGCAGATGCCCCCTCCCGGAACCCGTATTAAGATCGGCCAGCACGTGCACGTGCTGGTGAGCCTGGGGCCTCCCCAAGTCGTCATCCCCAATTTTGTGGGGGCGAGCATCCGGGCGGCGCGGATCACGGCCATTCAGCGCAGCCTCGAACTGGGCGACGTGGTGGGTGTACACTGGCCGAGCGCCGAACCTGACCAAGTCGTGGCACAGGATCCTCTACCTGAAAGTGCCGAACTCCGAAGCCCCGCTGTGAATATTCTGGTCTCTCTGGGTGAGGAGCCTGCCGCTTACCTGTGCCCAAGGTTTGTCGGTCAACCTCTTGCGGATGCCCGCCGCAGCCTTGAGAAGGCAGGCTTCAAAGTGACGAGTGTTACTTCCGTCGCCGGGGGAAGTGGCCCACACGGCATCATCTTGACACAAGCCCCAGCCCCCGGCAGCAAGATAGGCCCTGAAGCCGAATTCAGCTTCCAAGTTTCGCAATAACCCAAGCAAAGTATGTTTCGAGTGAGGAACGCAAGCGTCGGGGCCGGGCGAGGCGACATTGTGTCATTCTTCGACTGTTGAAAATAACAGCGCAAACGGCATTTGAACTGCTGCACTGTGTCCCTAAATGGCTCCGAGTCCCGCAGCTTGGTCCAAATTGTCTCTCGCTGCCCGGTTTAACGGGTGGAAACTCGCACTTCGGCCTCTAGCCCCTATTTCTTTGGACGACAGCGGAAGGGCGGGGCTTCAGCCCCGTCGAAATCGCCCCCAATTCTTTGTTCTGCCCCGCGCCCCGCGCAGCCCCGAGGTCTCGGGGCTGGGCGGGGCGGGAAGATGATTAACAAGGCCTTGCAGCGGCGGGGCTAAAGCCCCGCCCCTACCGAGGCGTGGCGAGAAATCCGGGCTAGATTCTGAGAACCAAGCGATGCCAACGACCTTAAGCAACACGGGCGCGGGCAGGAGCAGATTCATATCGTCGACGTACTAAGAGGTGGGGATCCTAGCAATGCGTCCGGCCAAGTTAGTCCTTCTCAGTTCAGTCATCATCTTCCTTGCACGCTCAGGCGCCCTCAAGGCTGCAGACGACTGCCTTGCGTGTCACGGAGCCTCTACGGGCTTGACGAACTCGCAAGGCAAACCTATCACTGTGAAGCCGGAATCGCTCGCCCACAGTGTTCACAAGGACCTTCGCTGTCTGGACTGCCACGCTGGCGCAGCCAAGCTACCGCATACGGCCAAAGTAGCGTCGGCCTCCTGTCTTACGTGTCATGGCGAAGTCGTGGGCGAGTTGGCTAACCACGCGCATTCCGCGCTAGGGAAACCGGATAGTTCCGAAACCTGCATGAGTTGCCACGGAAACGCGCACGAGGTGGCAGCTCCCGCCTCCCGCGGCGCCAATCTCTGCGCCAGTTGCCATGCTGGCGAGGTCAGAGAATTCGGCACCAGCGTCCACGGACGCGCCCGCCGGCAAGGCGACACGAACGCCCCAAGCTGTGCTGATTGCCACGGCGCAACCCACCAGGTGGTTGAGGCGTCCGCGGCCAATTCGCCGGTCAACGGCAAGAACCTGCCCTCGACATGCGGCCGTTGCCACTCGGATCCGAAACTGGCCCAGAAGTACCTGTTTGCCGCCAGCCGGCCGGTGGAAGCGTATGAAGCCAGCGTTCATGCTCGGGCTAGCGCCGACGGAAGAAAGGCAGCCGTCTGCAATGATTGCCATGGAACGCATGCCATCCTTCCCCCGGCTGACCCTCACTCTCCGATCTCGAAGCGCAACGTAGGTTCGACCTGCGGCCATTGCCACGAACAGGTTTTTGCCGGCTACAAGGACAGCATTCACAGCCGGGCCGTGGCCGCGGGCGTCACGGAAGCTCCCACCTGCACAGACTGCCACGGGGAGCACAATATTCTGGCCCCAGGCAATCCTCTCTCGCCGGTTTATGTGACCAACGTTTCCACCGCTACCTGTTCGCGCTGCCACGGTGACACGCGGCTGGAGAGGCGTTTCAACCTTCCACTCGACCGGGTTACGAGTTATGGGAACAGTTATCATGGGTTGGCTGCGAAGGCCGGCTCGCAGACGGTGGCCAACTGCGCAAGCTGCCACGGCGTGCACGATATTCTTCCCTCCACCGACCCGCGTTCCTCGGTTGCCAAGGCTAATCTTGCCGCCACCTGCGGCAAGTGCCACCCCGATGCCGGGAAGACGTTCGCCCTGGGGCCCGTGCACGTGCTTCCCAGTACCGCGGCTGCCAATCCCTGGCTCCGCTACGTTCGGCTGATTTACTTGTTCACGATTCCCGTCACGCTCGGTTTCATGCTTTTCCACAATTTCCTCGACTGGCTGCGCAAGCTGCGCAGGCACATCGCCGAATACGAGTCCCTCACCACACCTCTGCGCCTCACGCTCAACCAACGCGTTCAACACTTCATCCTTCTCATTAGCTTCCTGCTTCTCGTGATCACGGGTTTCGCCTTGAAGTTTCCGGGGAGTTTCTGGGCGGAGCCGATCGTGCGCTGGGAAAAGGACTTTCCGCTGCGTGGACTCATACACCGGATCGCCGGAGTGGTCTTGATTGCCGCCGGCTTCTACCACTTGCTCTACCTCTTCTCCACGGTGGAGGGGCGCAAAGCCCTCCGTGCCATGCTCCCCAGGTTGCGCGACGCCCGTGAGGCGGTCCAAACCATGGGCTACAACCTTGGCTATCGGCGCGAGTTGCCGCTGTACGCTAAGTTCAGCTATGCGGAGAAAGTCGAATACTGGGCTCTGGTCTGGGGTACGGTGGTGATGGGCATCACCGGAATCCTGCTCTGGGCCCATAACTTCGTGCTGCGCTATCTCCCCAGTTCCTGGTTGCAGGTTGCCACCGCCATTCATTATTACGAAGCTATATTGGCCACGCTTGCCATCGTTGTCTGGCACTTCTATGCCGTGATTTTCGATCCGGATGTTTATCCGCTGAAGTGGACGCTGATCAACGGGCGCGCCCCGGAGCACGAGGTGCGCGAGGAAGAGGAGGCGGCGCCACAAGACGCGGCGACAACGACCGGAAGCGAGAAACCGCCTCCCTCCACCTCCCGCGCGGCCGAGCCGCGTCCCAACATCCCCGCGATGCCCGTCAGCGGACGCAAAGGCGTGAATTGAAATCGTGCCCTTGCCTGGTTGGCTTGGGGCAGCGCCAAACCCGCGCCGGCAGGTCGGCGAACCTTTTTCTCCCCACTGTCTTCATGCCGACCGGAAGGTATTGAGCCTTACTTATAGGCAAAAATGGCGGCGTAGAGGATGAGGGCGATGATGAGGAGTCCTGTGGTCAAGGCGGCAAAGCCGAAGCGGCGCCAGAACTGAACGAGGATGGCAGGCGGGGCGGGCATCAAACGCTTTTCCAGCTCACCTCGCTCGAGCAGTTCCCGGTATTCGCGCGGGCGGTCGAGCTTGAACTTATCCAGCGGCTCGCCGCCCGTGAACACGACGGTATCAATCGGGAATCTCTC
>Ga0187784_10001828_pt1 | contig 17022 bp, 11 predicted proteins | sample 1015_SJ02_MP15_2_FD_132964 | JGI IMG/M metagenome (GOLD analysis project Ga0187784, IMG submission 132964) | Tropical peat soil microbial communities from peatlands in Department of Meta, Colombia - 1015_SJ02_MP15_20_MG | ecosystem: Environmental > Terrestrial > Soil > Wetlands > Peat | place...
CGGAAGATCCCCGACCATCCTCTGGTCGGCGAGGTCATGAAAGATGTGCTGACCGAGGCGATGGATCTGGAATGGCTCAAGACGGTGCTGCGCGGAATTGAGGAAGGCAGAATCCGCTGCCTCGCGGTGGACACGCCCGTGCCCTCGCAGTTTTCGCACGAGATTCTGAATGCCAACCCGTACGCGTTTCTCGATGATGCGCCCCTGGAAGAACGCCGGGCGCGCGCGGTGGAAATGCGCCGGGTGCTGCCCGAGTCGGTGCTGGAGGAGGTCGGCAAACTTGATCCCGCTGCCATTGACCAGGTCCGTAAAGAAGCATGGCCCGATGTGCGAGACGATGACGAGCTGCATGACGTGCTGCACACGCTGGTCGCGTTGCCAATCAGCCGCCTAGGGGACGGGTGTATTCGGGACTCCGACGTCGGTGTTTCGGCTTGGCGCAGTCACTTTGAAAAGCTGCTTCAGCATGGGCGCGCCACCATGGCTTCGTGCGACAGCCGTCAGTATTGGGTCGCGATGGAGCGCGTCAAGGAATTCCGCTTGTTGTTCCCGGGCGCTGCGTTCGAGCCTTCGGTAACCGAGATCAGCGGACCATCCACTTCCCGCGACGAGGCTTTTCTGGCGATGGCGATCGGCTGGATGATGCACTCCGGCCCCGTCACAGCAAGCGAACTAGCCGGCTTGCTGGGCTTGGCTTCCAGCGAGGTCGAGCAAACTCTGCTGCGGATCGAAGCCAGCGGCGCCATTCTGCGCGGCAATTTTTCTGGCACAGCGCAGGCCGAGGTCGAGTGGTGCGAGCGGCGTTTGCTGGCCCGCATCCATCGCCTGACCGTCGCCACTCTACGGCAGCAGGTTGAGCCCGTCACTGCAGCCCAATTCATGCGCTGGCTGTTGCGTTGGCAACATGTGGCGCCGGGATCGCGCCTTCAGGGTGAGCGTGCCGCCTTGGAAATTCTTCGCCAACTGCAGGGCTTTGAGATCCCCGCCAATGCCTGGGAGAAGCACATTCTCTCAGCCCGCATCGCCAACTACGATCCCAAGTGGCTGGACCAGCTTTGCCTGACTGGAGCGGTGGGCTGGGGCCGGTTGTCGCCGCATCCGGCAACGCTGGAAGACTCCGCCAACGGCAAGCGCCGCGTGATTCCCACCAGTGTCGCGCCTATCACATTTTTTGTGCGCGAGGATGCGGACTGGATGATGCCGCACAGGCCGGAAGGTACTGTGCCGGAATCGAGAGGGCTAAGCGAAGCGGCGCGCTCAGTTTTGCAGTGCCTGCGCCAGCGTGGCGCATCTTTTTTTGCTGACCTGGTTCGTGGAACGGGAAAGCTCAAAGCCGAAGTCGAGACGGCGCTGTGGGAGTTGGTGGCGGCTGGCATCGTGACCGCCGACGGCTTCGACAACCTGCGTTCGCTGATCGACCCCAAACGGCGATCCGGTCTGAGCAGCGGTCGCCCGCGGCACACGCCGGGACGATGGGCATTGCTGTACAGCGAAAATGTGGCCGATCGCGCCCGCGCCATCGAGGCCACTTGCTGGATGCTGCTGCGGCGTTACGGGATCGTCTTCCGCGACCTGCTGGCCCGCGAAACCAACCTGCCGAAGTGGCGCGAACTGCACATGGCGTTTCGCAGGCTCGAAGATCGCGGAGAGATTCGCGGCGGCCGGTTTGTCGATGGATTTCTCGGCGAGCAGTTTGCGCTGCCGGTGGCGGTCGAATCGGTGCGCGCAACCCGCAAGCTGCCGCCGGCTGGCGAAGCCGTCACGCTCTCAGCAGCGGATCCGCTGAACCTGGTCGGCATCATCGTTCCGGGCGAGAGAGTGGCTGCCATCTCGGGCCACCGAGTAGCGTTTCGCGATGGGATGGCGGTGCAAAGCGAGCCGCAGGCCGATGCAAGCGCCAAACTGGCTTAGGCGGAATTTGTCGTCCCGCGTGCGACGGTCCCAACTCTGAGGTCAACGTGTGAAATAGCGATTTTTCGCTCGTTGGGTCTTGGCATAGCCATGGGATGGCGACCCGGATGGCAACCGGGCGACAATGGCTGCTGGCCGCGCTGTTTCAGGGATTTCCGATCCAGAGACGACTGTTCAGCCCGAGCCTTTTACTGCCACACTCAGCGCAATGGAGCCAGGGCCAGCACATCCTTCCCGTCTTTCTTGGTCCAGAAAGTGAGGCCCTCGTTCCGCGAGAAGCAAAGCACGTCGTTTCCCAAAGATTCCTCCGGCTCATACAGGCCCATCCGCTCGCCCGTGGATGCGTTCATTACCAAGTACTGTGCTGCGAAAGGCTTGCCCCTTCCTTCGTCCTTATAGAGCTCGACCACAAGCTGTCCCTTGGATTCGTAGATCATGTCGGCCATGTAGTCTGGATTCGGCTTAGTAAAAGGCAACTTCCGGACAATTGCCCCGGATTCGGAAACGACGATTACGGAGTCCGGCTGAAGGACGTAAAGAAAACCGTCATCCCCAGATATAGCGGCGCTTTCTCGCAGTTTCGTGGCCACAACCGCAAAGTCAACCTTGCCAGACTCCGGGATCTCCGCGGCCAGCTTGCCCAATGGCTGGAAAACGGCGGTGTAAACCTTGCCCTGCTGCTGCTCGTCAGCGTGCTTCGTGAAATAACCCGTCACCAAGACCGCCCCGCTCTCGAAAGCCGCGAAGGATAGCCCCCCGAGGTGCTCCGGCAGATCCAGCGTCTCCTGCGATGGGTTGTTGGGACCCGAGTCATACAGGTACACGAAGACGGAGGTCTTACCTCCGATATACGGATTGGCCGGATTGGTGGGCTTATCGGCCTTGTAGCGGTTGACCCTAAGAACCCGCAGCTCGCCGGAATGCGTAATGCTGAACCCAGCGTAGTTAGCTAACACTCCGGGCTCCGACGGTAGAGTGTACAGCTCATACTTGGAGCCATCGTGCGCGACCTTCATCACAACCGTCGAGTTCTCAGGCGCCCCTGCTACCTCAAAATAGAGGTTGGCGTCATCGTCGCACTGCGCAGATCCATGGGATTGAAATGGCGGCACGGTCCAAGAGACGGTGGAGGCCATTCGCAAGGTTTTCGGACCTTGATCAGCGCCGAGGGCGAGTGTTGAGGCGAGGCACGTTAGCAAAACCACTTTAACTGTGGGCCTGAGCATATAGAGTTACCTCCTCGATGGCTCCAGTTTACTCGCTTGCTGGGCGGGCGCCGCGGGCCTTGACCACGGCCCTGGCCTCAGAGAACCTCGGAGTGGCCTTTAGCCACCTCTCGAGAGCGTCCGGCTCGCCGCCGCAGGCACCGGGCACCACGCCGACCACAAAAAGGAAACTAGGGTAGATGTCCTGACCGCCCCATCCGGCGTCCCGCCGGCCACAGAAAGCACAACACCCGGCAGACCTGAGATAATTCGGTATCATCTACCTACAGTTTTGCACTGGTTGAGGAGGGGAGCGCTTGAGGTACGGTCTTCTTACAAGATTTCTTTGGCTCAGTGCGACGTCCGCCCTGGTCGTGCTCACCACGGCTTGTGGCAGCAATCAAAATACGAACGCCCAATTTCGCCTGATGGATGCTTCTCCGGGCGAGACCTCGCTCACTGTGACCATCAACAACGTGGCCTTTACCAGCTCTGTGACCTACGGGACGGCGTCGCCCTACAACTTCGTGACTTCGGGAACCAGCACGCTTGACATTCAAGGCCCCGACATCCTTACCGGCAGCACCACCACGCTCTTGGACGGGTCCGTCACCTTGAACCAAGCCACCACCTACACGGCTGTGGCAGATAACTACCCGCAAGATTTTGGGGTCACGCTTTACGTCGACAACAATTCTGTACCCGCCTCGGGCAATTTTAATCTGCGCATTATCAACTCTGCGCCGGGGCTGGGCACAGTTGATGTGTACGTGGTTGCTCCAGGCACAAGCCTGGAAAGCGTCAGCCCGAAGGTTGCCAACCTCGCTTACCAGGCCGCGTCCGCGTACCTGCCGATGACCGCCGGCAGCTACGAAGTGTATTTCACCCTTGCCGGCAAAAAGCAGGCGTATATCGACAGCGGCCCGCTAGCCTTTAGCGCCACGCAAGTCCGTACGCTCGTCGGGCTGAACGGCGCTACCAGCGGATATACCGATGCGGTGCTTTCCGATCTGAATTGACGGCGCTACCCTGAGGCCGCCACTACGATCCAGTCGCTTGCCAGTCCCACGGAGGATAAATAGCGGTGGCGACCAGCCTACCTAGCCGAATGTTGATACCAGATAATGTGGTCGCCGTCGGCTGAACGGTCGGAATAAGCCGTGCTGGAGTAGCCGATTTGCCTCATCTCGAGGGTGGGCACCTCAGGCAGGCCATTGTTGGTCAGAAGAAAGCCGCTCTCGCGGATCATGGATTGCAGATTGTCGAGAGCTAGCGCCTGCTGAAATTCGTCATAGTAGACCAAGATGTTGGTGGCCACAACGAGGTCGTATCGGCGATCCGCAGCAAGATCTTGCCTCTGCCAGACAATGTTCGTGTCGATGGGAACAACCTGGAGGACGATTTCGGGTTTCACCCGCACCGCCCGGATGTCGAGTTTCCCGACGCTTGCCGGCACGACTGCTGGCTGAGCTGGCGATCCGACGAATTCTCCTAGGTGCTCCCAAAAAGCCTTGGCGCCCGACTCCCATGACTTGTCCTTCCTGAGCGGCAACTGGAGCACGTAGGGGGAACCTGTCCCAGCACGCTGGCGAATGAGGGCCAGGTGTTGATTTACCCGCGGGCTGATGTCGAAAGTGGTGACCTGCAGGTCACCCTCACGTGCGAGCCCCAAGCGCAGGAGGGAATCGATCACGGCAAAGGGTTGGGTGGTCTGCTGCGGATAGAAATCGTAACCCTCCTGTTTATCGGTAAAGTCGAGGCCGGGGCCGATCACTGCCACGTGGCGTACCGAACCCTTGGTCATCAGCCCGCGTTTCAGCAGGAGCTTCAGAGCCTCTTCCAAGGCGTAGTCCGGCATGATGGAGGTGTCGAGAGAAATGCCGCGCTTCTGATATAGCGTCGAGCGCGCGGCGAATTCTGTGCTGGCATCCCCGGTGGCGTGGGCGGCTTCAATGGCTTTGCGATACTCATCGAACTCGCTGCCCACGCGTTTCACCCCGTCGGCGAAGTATTGACGAACCTTGTCGCGAGCGGCGGGCGTCCCGAATGTCAGCCCCTTATGCTCCAGGAGTCGCCTCATGTACTGCAGGCGCTCATTTTCCCCGGGCGCAGCCAGGGCGGCAATCAAATCGGAAACGCGAGCGGCGAGAACGCGAGACAGCAGATCTTCCCCTGGTTTCTGGGCCGTTGCGGCCTTAGGTTGCTGCTTGGCCTGGGACAAGAATTCTCCCGTAATCCTAGGTTGTGCCGTAAACGAAGTGCCAAAGAGTAGGAGGTTAACCAGCGAGTCTTCATCTCCCTGCAGAAGGCGCTTGCGAATCTCTGAATCATGGCGGCGAACGTAATCGGGCCATTCTTTCTTCAGCTCTTCCGCGGAGAGACCCTGCAAGTCGGCGGGGAGTTCATCGGAGAAAGTCTGGAGCACCGGTCGCGCCTCGGCGAAAGCAATGTCACGTGTCGCGGCTTTCGAGGTCACTAGCGGAGGGTGGCTTACGATCCCACGCGAGGCCTTGCCTGGCGCGGCATCGTCGTCACCACCGGCGAACGGCGGGACCACTCCGGCCGCAAAGGCCAAACCAGCCATCGCAAGGATCAGAGCACGTGAGCAGGACACCAAGAAGCGCTTCATCTGGAAAAAATCTCCTCGTGACCTTAACCGGCGAACCCGCCCCTCGGGGACTGAAGTTCGCATCTTGGGCGGGCCTCATCGGTATGGCGGATGCCGTGCTCTGCCCAAAACCTACTTATGAACCAAGTTCTACTCCTGGCATTCACTTCATCATACGATCACTCACGCGCGGTAGCAGAGAGAAATGTCGGATTCAGACCAAACAAGAAAAGGGGAGCCTTGCGGCTCCCCGGAAAAATGTCCCTTGAACGTGCAAATTTAGAAGTCGAGACGCAATGTCATCTGGATGGTGCGGGATGGATTTGCGATCCCCGGGGTTATACCGGTAGCTGACACATTAGGTCCATATACGCCGGTAATATTCGTGAAGTAGGGAAGCGTGGACGTGTATCCAACGTAGTACAGGTTGGCATGGTTGAGGGCATTGAACATCTCAGTCCGGAACTGCAGCTTATACCGCTCGCCCACAAAGAACGACTTGTAAAGCCCCAGGTTTAGGTTCCAGTTACCCGGCCCGTTGTAGGTATCCCGCCCCGTCATGTACGGAGAGTAAGGCGGGAAATCCGACCAAACCTTACCACCGGTACTCGGGTTCGGACCAAGAAGCGTGGTTCCGACAGTCTCGATGGTGTTAGTCGGCAAGTTGTATACGTTGTAGCTATCGTTGCACGGTGGTGTGGCACAGCTCGGATGGCTGAGGAAGCCTTTGGGAGCCGGACTAGTCAGAGCTACTCGCGGACACTGGTTATACGCAAGGCCGGAGTTCGTTGTACAGTCATAGATGGTAAACGGAGCTCCGCTGCGCGCCGTGAGGATGGGCGATACTGCCCAACCATCCAGGAACTGTTTCTCCACTCCGTGGGTGCTCTTGGCATACGGAACCTCCCACACGGCGCTGAGGGCGATCCGGTTACGATTACTATAGTTAGCCGGGCCCCAATCCAGCTTAGGGTTAAAAGGATCCGTGTTGCCAAGGTTCCACTGGTTATTGGAGGCACTGAATGTATCGCTCAGATCGTCCTCCGCCAGGGAGTAAGTGTAGTTCGCTTGTAACGTGAGCCCGGTATTCGCCAGGTTGCGGAGATTCAAACGGAAGATCGCCGCGTTGTAGAGCGAACTACCGTTTGCGCCTCGTTCGTTGATGAAGGAATACTGGGTATTGAGCCGGGTCCAGCCCAGCCCGCTGCAGTCATCCGGGGCCCCCGGAGTTACGAGCGGCGCGTCCAGGTAAACCTGTGCCGAGCCGCATGCGTTCGCATTCGCGATCGAGTACTGGTGCACTCCCTTCGATCCCGAGTAGTCAATACCCGCCAGCAGGTGAGACCCAAACTGGTGCTCCAAGGTCGCGCTGAACAGATGCGCATAGGCAGTCGGGATGTCCTGATAAACCCATCGCAATTCACTGGGCGGAAGCGCGGCGGTGCCGGTCGTACCGGAGAGCGGCCCGTAGTTGTTGGTGGTCAGTGGCCCGGCGATCGCACCCGGCAGAACAACCACGGCATAATTGGGCGGATTGAATTCGACGTTGAAGGTCACGTTGCCGAAGTTCCGTTCGTAAGCGATACCCCAGCCGCCACGGAATGCGGTCTTGCCGTCACCGAAAACGTCCCAGGCAAACCCGATCCGGGGCGCGAAATCCTTCAGATCCTTATGCCAGAGCCCGCCCACCGGACTTGTCTGGGTGGGAGAAACGGCGCCGTTGGCAATTTCCTGCTGCAGCGTGCCGCCGCCGCCGAGGTAGAAGTTTGAATCCAGAGCCGGGTTGCTGTTGTGCTGCACGCCGAAGTACTCCCATCGGAGTCCAAGGTTCAGCGTGAAGCGCGGGCTTACCTTCCAGGTGTCCTGCCCGTAAAAGCCCATCTCAGTGTAGTGGTTGCTGCGCGAGAAATTCGGAGGACCAACTGGGAGCGTGATCGTGCAGCCGGGAACCTGGATGCCACCCGGGCACGGGTACTTGCCCTGCGGGTAAATCGCCGCCGTGAAATCGGTCATGGTACCAGAAATCAGGTTGCTCATTCCCACAATTGGACTGGTGCCCCCGAGGTCTTCGATGCCCTCTTCGTAAGCGCCGAAGGTACGATCGTCGATCAGGAAAGTCACCGAAGCTCCAAAGCGGAACTGGTGCTTCCCGTGAATGTACGAGAGGTCCTCGTAGCTCTGGTAGAAATTTTGCGGTCCGCCGAAGGGTATCGCGCTTCCCGGACTCGTCGCGCTATACCCCGGAAAATAGATGGACTCGCCGCTGACTGCGGCAGCAGTGTTGGTTTGCAGATAGAGGGTTGGACTCACCGCCTGTAGGCCCAGCGGCTGCTCGGTTTTCAGCCGGTTGTACACGAACTTGGTCTGCTCGGTGAAGCTCGAGCTTAGAGTGTGGGTCAAGGAGAGTAGCATGTTCTGGTCGCGGATGTCCTGGCCTGTGTCGTAGCCCACATACGGACTAGTGTTGATGTAGCCGGGCATGTCGATCTCGTTGTAAATCGCATACCGTGAATAGAACGTAGTCTTGTTGCTAACGTTATAGTCAAAGCGCCCCAGAATGTCGTAGGTGTTCTGCGGCGCGCCACCGCCGGCGTCGCCAGGAGCGAGCCACTTAACTAAATCGTAAGCCGGGGTGTTTGGGTTCAAGGCCGCGCAATTCTTGGCAGTACAGATGCCGCTTTGCCCCAGGGTGACGGTCCCAAATGTCGTCAGGCCAGAACGGGGAATGCCATACGTCTTGAAAAAGTTTTGACTGTCCGGAGCCAGATCGGCGATGAAGGCTGGATCGGCAACCGCTCCCGTAAACGTCTCCGCACTCCGAACCCGGGTCCACTCCGGATTAAAGAAGAAGAACATCTTGTCCTTAACAATCGGCCCGCCCAACGAACCTCCGAACTCGTTGCGGGTATAAATTGGTTTGGCGATAGCCGGGGTCTGGGCATTGTTGAAGAAGGTGTTGGCTGAAATGGTTGACCAGCGCCCCACTTCGTAGGCTGAACCGTGCAAACTGTTCGTGCCCGACTTGGTCACCACGTTCACCACCCCCGCCGCGGCGCGTCCATATTCGACCCCAAAATTGTTGGTGAGAATGCTGAACTCCTGCAGTGAGTCGAGCGGCACCTGCTGGCCGACCGAAGCGTCAAATTCGTCGTTGTTAGCCGCGCCATCCAGCAAAACGCTCGTGCCAGCCGAGCGCAAGCCGTTGATCGAAACGCCTACTCCGCGGCCGGAGGGATCATCTTCGGAGACACTCGCTGCGGTCGTCACTAGGGAGTACGGGTTGCGGTTCAGAGTGGGCAGCTCCATGACTTGCTGGCTCGTAATTTCAGAGCCCAGCTGTTGGGTCTCAGTGTTGACCTGCGTAGCGCCCGCCTGCACCTCTATGGTTGTGCTTGCTGCGCCGACTTGCATCTTGAAGTTCAGGCCCAGCCTTGCGCCGACAGTCACTTGTACGCGCTCTGTCATTTTCTGCATCCCCGTAGCCACGACGGTGACTGTGTAAGCCCCGGGGAGCAAGTTGGTTATGCCGTAAAAACCGCTGTCGTCAGAAACGCTACTGCGGACCGTGCCAGTGGCAACCTCAACTGCCGTCACCGTCGCCTTGGGAATAACGGCGCCGGTCTGGTCGGTTATCGTGCCGGTAATCGCTCCCGTTTCGGTCTGCGCAAAAGCAACTGCCGAGAACAGGGCGAGCAACGCGAAAACTGCTAAACATTTACATTTCATGCAAAATCCTCCTGGTTCAGACCATTAACCGGTCCGAACAGCCGATAAGGTTTAGTTATTATGGGTGAACTTGCGAAACTTCTAGCCAGCAACTGCTTGTAAACTAGCGAAAATTGCTGGTCTTTCATTTTTGGTAACCTGGGAGCTACCATTGGGCTGCTTTGCGACACAAATCACCGTCAGCCGACCCCGGTGAACAGGCTGTTTTATGCACCTGTGATGCCATCGAGACACAATTGTAAAGTATTGTAAACGTGCAAGTTACACGCAGGCAAAAGCTGGGGCGAGCTAAAATATATGAAATGTGGAATTTGGCGTGGGCGGAACCTCCGAAAAGCCATACATCCACACCCTTACCAACATCGTCCTCTAACAGTTAAGTCGGCTTTGGAATCCACATGGGGCAGCGGGACAAGTCCAGCGTTCTACGGCCGGGGGAAGGACCCTTAATGTGGCGGAAGCGAGTGGGAGTCGAACTTGAGGCGTTTTGGCGGCGTGAGCGAAGCGCGCAGCGCGGAGCGGGAGCCGCCAGCCGAAATCCTGAGCGGAGCGAGGGATCTTGAGCCGCTTTGCGAGCGCAAGCGACGGCGGGAGCCTGCTGTCGAAATCGAGGCGCTTGCGCGGCGTCGGAGCCGCGCGCCGAAATGCTGAGCTTGTCGAAGCGTCCCGAGCGGAGCGAGGGACCGGCAGTGACGCCGAGGCCGGCCTGAGCTTTGGCGGAAGCGAGTGGGAGTCGAACCCACCAACGACAGGGCAAACCTGCCGCCCGCCGGTTTTGAAGACCGGGAGGATCACCGGACCCCATGCGCTTCCGAAAAGTAGTTTCCAGTTTCCGGTTTCCGGTTGCAAGAGAAAAGCGCCGCCAACTTATAATGGCAAAGCCATGACGACCCAAGCGGCGCGCTACCCTTTTGTGCAGCTTGACGTTTTTTCCTCCCGGCCATTCGAGGGAAACCCACTTGCGGTGTTGCCCGACGCGCGCGGGCTCAGCGACGAGCAAATGCAGGCCATCGCCCGCGAGATGAACCTGTCGGAAACGACGTTCGTTTTGCCGCGGGATGCTCGCACGGAATCCGAGCGGGGAGTGCGAGTGAGGATCTTCACCGTGCAGGAGGAGTTGCCGTTTGCCGGCCATCCGACGCTGGGAACAGCTTTCGTGCTGCGCGGATCGACGGGCCGTGAGGAAGTCGGGCTTGATCTGGACCTGGGAAAAATCTGCGTGCGGTTCGAAGAAACACCGGGTGAGCCGCCGTTTGGCGAAATGACGCAGAAGGATCCGGAGTTCGGCGTGATTCATGACCATGACGCGGTAGCGCGGGCAGCAGGGCTGCGCGCCACCGACCTGGACTCTTCGCTGCCGATTCAAACCATCTCGACCGGCGTGCCTTTCACCATCGTTGCGCTGCACGGGCTGGCGGCCGTGCGTGAGTTGAACGTGAACCTGAAGAGCGCGACAGAGTATTTGCAGCGATCAGGCGGGCAGTTTTTTTACTTCGTCTGCCGCGAAACGGTGGAACGCGCCGCCCGCCTGCACGCCCGCATGATCTTCTACAACGGCGAAGATCCGGCTACCGGTTCGGCGGCGGGCTGCGCCGCGGCGTGGATGGTAGCGCACAAAGTGGCCCGACCCGAGGAACGAGTGCTCATCGAACAGGGCATCGAAATGCACCGTCCTAGCTGCATTTTCGTGCGCGCGGGGCGCGAGGGTGACCGAGTGGTCAATGTGCGTGTCGGTGGAAATGCTGTCGAAATTCTGCGCGGCGAAATCTTTTTCTGAAGTATTGTTCTCGTTCACTCTGGAAACATGCGGCCATGCGCCGTGGCGAGAGTTCTTGCTTCCAGAACGTCCGGTTAACATCGGCGGCACTTTACACGCGCGGCAGCCAGCTTTAGGATGCAACTTCGCTCAGGCAAATTTATTGAAAATAATTTCGCTTTCTTAACCATGCCGCCGCGCGTGAGCGGTTCACCATTTGACGAACAGGAATGAAGCCCAAACGAACGATTCTGTGTGTGGACGACAACGAACAGACGCTCTCCATCCGAAAAGTGCTGCTCGAGACCCGCGGCTACCGCGTGATCGCATGCAATAGCGGCGCAGAGGCCCTGGAACGCTTCCAGAAGGGCGGCATTGACCTGGTTCTGACCGAACTCGTCATGCCCGGCGTGGACGGGTGCAAACTGATCGAGGGGATCAAGGCCATCTCTCCGCGAACGCCGGCTATGCTGGTTTCCGCCAAGATCAGAATCTATGACCGCGACATGCAGGCCGATGCCTTCATTCCCAAGGGCATGGGCAGTCCGGCCGAACTACTGGAGCGGATTCGCCTGCTGTTGGTGCGGAAGCGCGGCCCTAGACGCACACAGCCTGCCGGCACCCCGCCGCCTTCGCAGATGGGCGCCGGCTTGAACGCTTGAACCGGCGTGCCTGGTCGCTTTCGCCCTTCGTGTAAGATCAACTGGGCGGTTTTGGCGAGCTTTCTGCCACTCCGAGCAGCTCTGCTGGCATGTCATCATTCATAGAGGCGGTTGAACTCCGCAAGACTTACCACGTCGGCAAAGTCGAAGTGCTGGCGCTGCGGGGGATTTCGTTCGGCGTGGAGCGCGGCGAATTCGTCAGCGTGGTCGGTCCCTCAGGAAGCGGCAAGTCCACTCTGTTTTATTTGCTGGGCGGCTTGACCCGCGCGGATTCGGGCCGTGTGATCGTCGATGGCGACGATTTTGCGCAACTTTCTGACGCCGAGCGCACCTGCATGCGCAAGCGCAAGATCGGGTTTGTGTTTCAGAAGTTCAACCTGCTGCCCACGCTGGATGCGCGGTCCAATATCAACATCGCTCTTGACATCGCGGGCACCAACGGGAAACATAATGCCGCGCATTTTGATAAGATCGTCGGGCTGTTGGGGCTGGAGAAACGTCTGGCGCACCGCCCTTCCGAGCTCTCCGGTGGAGAACAGCAGCGAGTGGCGCTGGCCCGCGCGCTGATCAACAAGCCTGCCATCGTGCTGGCCGACGAGCCCACCGGCAATTTAGACTCGGAGAATTCGGAGATCGTGCTGCATATGCTGCGCCAGTCGAACCGCGAATTGGCGCAGACCGTGTTGATGATTACACACAACCCGCAGGCAGCCAGGTACGGCGACCGCATCATTCACCTGCGCGACGGCGAAATCGTAACCCCCGAAAAAGATCCGCAATGGACAGCGCCTCGCTGACTGGGCGGGTCGGCGCCGACGCCCCGGAATCTTTCTCAGGTCGTCATTGCGACCGAAGATAATGAGTTCACCGTTCCTATTCTTTACAGAGTAGGTTGTCAGCGAACTGTCTATGATCTCTCTCCGTTTGCCCCCAACTCTGGCCGCATCCTCGTCAACCAGTACGGAAGAGCTGGCTTCGTCGAAGACTGATCGGGCAGTGTTTCCCAAGCCTACTACCGAAACCGGGTGCTCTACTTGTCCTGGTACTCCTCGTGCCACGCCATCTGAATGGCTTCCAGCTTAGCCTCGTTTGATTTCAGGGGATCGTCCTGAAAATTGGGCAACTCAGTGACGTAGCGGTGCAGGTCGGTAAAGCGTACGGTCAGCGGATCGATGTCAGGATACTTCTCGCACAGCTCGATTCCAATGTCTTCGGCGTCATTCCAGGTGAGCGTTCTTGGCATCCGGGTTTCTTGCAGGTTTGGCTGTTAGCTTTTGGCCATTGCCCTAGCCCAGAGCCAGAACTCCAACGGCAAAAAGCCCAAAAGCTAATGGCTAATAGCTGCTCCTCTAATGTTCTTCCGACACGTAATTCCGGTTCCACGCCGGAATTTCCACTACGACTTTGCCGGGTTTAGTGATCACCGCCTGGCATCCCAGACGCGAGTTCAGCTGCAGATCGGCCGCCATGTCCAAGCGGTCGGCTTCGTCGTCGTCCATTTCCGACAGATTTTCGGAGCCTTCTTTCACCCACACATGGCAGGTGGTGCAAGCGCAGTTGCCGCCGCAGGCGTGGTCCAGGTGAATGCCGTTGTTCAGCGCAACGTCGAGGATAGACTGCTCTTTTCCGTGATCTTTGTACGGCAGTTTGCCGTGCTCAAACTCCACGGTTTTTCCCTCCGGCAAGAAAGTCACCTGCACGGTGTTTTCCCCCGGCGATTCCATTGTCGCAGTTGTTGCGCCGTGCGTATTTTCATCCCCCATATGTACTCCTCGCTGCTGCCGCGGGAGACGCAGCAAGCTGCGTCTCTACCACCGCCCTGCTGTAGAGATGTTGCTTGCAACGTCTCTGCCTGCTGGCAACGTCCCGGTTCACTTGAAATCCGCTTTGGCCACGGGATGTCCGGCCACCGGCGCTTCGCCCGTGTCAGCTTCATCCATGGTTTTGCCCTTCAGGGCAGTCGTTACGGCACTATCCATCATCAACTCCGCCAGCCGCATGGTTCCCTGGTTCAGAGCATCGATCGCGCCACGAATTGCCGCATAATCGTCTTCGCCCTTTACCTGATCGAGCGCGCGCTCCAGTTTGGCAATCTTGTTCCTCTCGTCGCTGGTGAGCTGTCCCCACGCCGGCCCTTTCTTGCCTTTTCCCAAGGCCGCCAGGATAGTCTCTGCTTCGTTGCGCGCCTCGATCACCTGCCGCCGGCGAAGATCCTCTTCCGCAAAATCGAACGAGTCGAGGATCATGTTCTCGACCTGCTCATCGGTCAGCCCGTAGCTGGGCTGCACTTCGATTTCCGCTTCCTTGCCGCTGCGCTGTTCGCGCGCCGAAACATGCAGGATCCCATTGGCGTCGATCAGGAACTTCACCTCGATGCGCGGCATTCCGGCCGGCATGGGCGGAACGCCCTTCAGATCAAACCGCGCCAGCGAACGGCAGTCTTTTGCCATTTCCCGCTCGCCCTGCAGCACGTGAATGGCGACATTGGCCTGGCCCTCGACTTGCGTCGTGTAATACTGCGTCGCGGACGCCGGAATCGTCGAGTTGCGCAGAATGATCTTATCGGTCACCCCTCCGGCCACTTCAATTCCCAGCGACAGCGGCGTAACGTCGAGCAGCAGCATGTTTTCGGTGGCTCGCGAGCCGCCCGCCAGAATCTTGGCCTGCACCGCCGCGCCGAGGGCCACGACTTCGTCGGGATTCAAATCCGTATGCGGCTTGCGCTGAAACAAGCTTTCCACCAGCGCCCGCACTTTGGGAATGCGAGTCGATCCGCCGACCAGCACAACTTCATCGATCTGCTCCGGCTTGAGCTTGGCGTCTCTTAGCGCTTGCTTGCACGGGCCGACGGTGCGGTCAATCACCGGCCGAATCAGCGCCTCAAATTGCTCGCGCGTGATCTCGCGCTGATATCGTTCGCCGCGCGGCAGCTCGATATCGAGCTTTGTCGACGACTGCGACGACAACTCAATTTTCGCCTCAATTACCGCCTTGCGAATCGTAGCCACCGCCTCGCCATTGCGCGAAAGATCCAATCCCAGGTCGCCGCGAATATCATCAAGCGCAATCCGGATCAGCAAATTGTCAATGTCGTCTCCGCCCAGGTGCGTGTCGCCATTCGTGGCAATCACTTCAAAGATGCCGTCGTGCAGCTTCAAAATCGAAATGTCGAATGTGCCGCCGCCCAGGTCGTACACCGCCACAATGCCGTTCTGCTTCTTGTCAAGACCGTAAGCCAACGACGCGGCCGTGGGCTCATTCACCAGCCGCAGAACTTCTAGCCCAGCAATGCGGCCTGCATCTTTCGTGGCCTGGCGCTGGGCGTCGTTGAAATATGCCGGAACGGTGATGACCGCTTGCGAAACCGGCGCGTTGAAAAAGCGCTCGGCGTTGCGCTTGAGCTGGCGGAGGATGAAAGCAGAAATCTCTGGAGGGGTGAATGTTCGGTCACCGAGCTGAATGCGCAACACTTCGCCGGCATGCTGATCGTCCGCCAGGCGAAAGGGAAACAGCTTCAGTTCGTCCTGAATGTCTTCGACGCCACGGCCCATCAGGCGCTTGATCGAATACACGGAACGCTCCGGCGTCTCAATCAAATACTTGCGCGCCGCATTGCCGACGATGATCTGATCGCGCTCCTCCAAAGCCACGACCGAAGGCAGCAGGTTCGACCCGTCCTCGCCGGGAATGACGGCAGGGCTCTCCTGGTGCATGAACGCCACTAGGGAGTTCGTCGTGCCCAGATCGATGCCGACAACTCTGTCGTCCAGTCCCATTCACTTCATCTCTTGTCGGGTCATCTGGTGATCGGGCCATCGGTTGATCGAATCTTGGAAGACAATCAGATCACCCGATGAGCCGATCACCAGATCGCCCGATGACTCACGCTTCCAGCACTTCGCTCACGTCCCTCACCAGATTCCTGATGTAGTTCCTCCGGTTCAGCACATCCACCATTTTGGCGAGCACCTGGCGTCGCTCATCTTCGCTGCCGCTATCGACCAGCTTGTCCCATTGCTTCCAAAAACTTTTCAGTTCCTCGAGCAGCGCCTCGTGCTTCTCTTCCAATTCGAGCTTCTGCCGCCCGATTTCCTCGATCAACGCCGGATCATCTTCGCCGGCTTTCTTCTGCCGGCGCAGCTGTTCCAGTTGCAGGTTCAGGTCAAAGACCTCTTCCAGCAGGTCCGGCGGCACGGCCTGCTTCTTGACTTCGCCCTCCGCCCGGGCTTTCTCTGTGGCCGCCTTCGACTGCTCTTCCAGATGCACGCCTTCGAGTTTGAGCAAGTACTCCGTGCGCTTGATCGGATCCCTCAGCAGGCGGTACGCATTGTTCAGTCGTGAACTCTGCTCCAGGCTCCATTCCTGTTCGCGCGGATCGGCGCGGGCCGCAAGGTCAGGATGCAGACGCCGGCTTAAATCGTAAAATTCCTCTTCCAACTGCGCCACGTCCAGGTTCAGTTTGCGCGGTAGCCCGAAAAAGCTGAAGTAATCCACCGGCCTGGGTGGTTGCACCTTGCCGCAAGCGCTGCAGAAGTGCGCCGCCCGCATATCGCCGCAGGACCAGCACCTGCTGCCGTTCGTCCCCTCCACTGGGACGGCCGATTTCGTTGTCTCCGCCATTCGTTGTCTCCGCCATAGAAAGCAAATTGGGTAATCGAGCAATCGGGTAATTTGGTAATTGAAGACCGAACTTGCAGCAATTACCCAATTACAAAATTACTCAATTACCCAATCACGAGAAAGCCGCAGCGGACGCCGGGATCACGCTGTGAAAGACGTCCCGCATCCGCACGACTTCGTAGCATTCGGATTCACAAACACAAATCCCTGCTGCATGAGCGTTTCCTGGTAGTCCAGCGTCATGCCGTGCAGGTAGATAAACGATTTCGGATCGACAAACACCCGCACATCGCCGAACTCGAAGATGCGGTCGCGCTCGCGCGCCTGCGTATCGAAACGAATGTTGTAGCTCAACCCCGAGCATCCGCCGCCCTGCACGCCAAGCCGCAGGCCGCCTTGCTCCGGCGAGATGCCTTCTTTGACGAGCGCTGCGCGGATCTTGCCCAATGCCTTCTCCGTGACCTGGATGCCTTTGGCCGGCGCCGTCTTGAGTTCTTCTGTCCCTGTGCTCATACCCCATTTTCCCGCAGCCGC
>Ga0187784_10001830_pt1 | contig 17012 bp, 20 predicted proteins | sample 1015_SJ02_MP15_2_FD_132964 | JGI IMG/M metagenome (GOLD analysis project Ga0187784, IMG submission 132964) | Tropical peat soil microbial communities from peatlands in Department of Meta, Colombia - 1015_SJ02_MP15_20_MG | ecosystem: Environmental > Terrestrial > Soil > Wetlands > Peat | place...
GAGCGCATCTCGCGCATGACCGAATGGCCCGACTGGCATCCGCCAAAGGAGATGATCGAACGGCAGCCGTATCTGCCGCGCTTCATGGCCGGCGGCGACACTAATCCGCTCGGCGCCCGCGCACTCTACCTCGGCAACACCCTCTATCGTATTCACGGCACCAATCAGCCGTCGACCATCGGCCATTTTGTGTCATCGGGGTGTATCCGCCTGACCAACGAAGATATCGAAGATCTCTACAGCCGGGTGAATTTGGGCACCCGCGTCGTGGTCTTGCCGGGGGCGGACGCGCTTTCCGCGCAGCGCGCGGTAGCGCGCTAGCCGAAAAACGCGGCGGCCGGGACCGCAACTTGTTTCGGCAATTTTTGATGTTGGATTTTTGCCGACTCATTTAATGTTGCGCGTCTGTCAACTTTGCGCGTGGTCTAGCGTGCGGACTTTGCGCGTTGCTTGGCCGAAAGGATCGCCGGTGCGAGGACGATATCTCGCAGCGGTCGCAGCGCAGCGATTGGGGATTTTCGAAAGTCTCGCCGGCACTCGAGAGGTCGCATGTTTCCCAATTTCCGACTCATGGCCGCTTCGGCCCTTGTCTCGATCGTGGCGCTGTTCTTCGCCTTCGGGGTATATGCTTCCTTGCGCGTGAGCCACGAGCCTCTGGCGCGGTCGTCGCGAGGCGCCGCGCTGCAGCTTGTCGGCCTTAACGTCGCCATGTTGCCGATTGCGGTGCTCGAGCCGTTCGCAGGCCAGCATTCGGCTCCCGTTGCTGCCGACACTAGTTCGATTTTGGCCTATTCCGGCACGCAAGGGAGCCAGCCGCAGGCGGCTCAGCCCATCGCCGGGGCGCCCGACGCTCGCGAAGATAGTACAGCGGCCGACGAGCCCGCCGAAAATAGTGCCGTGACGCAAGTGCGGGACACCGCGGGCCTTGAACCCGCGCCCAATGCGGAGTCGCCGGACGACGCTACGCCGCGGAGCGATGAGCCGGCCGAGGTTTTGCCGCCAAGCGCGACCGATGCCGCGCCGCCGCCGGTTTCGCCGCCGCCGGCCGCATCTGCGCCGCCGCAAAATTCGCTGGTCGAGCAGACGGCAGTGATCGAAACAATGCCGGCGACCGCTGTGAGCGAGGCGGCGGTAGATACCGAAATCCCCCCTAAGGAGAAGAAGAAACGCGTCGCCAAACGTCGCATCTACCGCGCGCAATCTCGCGCCGTTGCCCAGACTACGGCGTCGCAGCTCACAGCTTATCCTTTCGGAATCGGCGGCCCGTTCGTCATCGCGCCCACCGCTAAGACGCACAAGCCTTGACCGGGCAGGCAGCGGCGGCCCAATTTGACGCTGCAGCGGCTTCCTCTCCTTAAGCAGAACGCGCTTGATTCCGCTTTCCGTCCTCGATCTGTCGCCGGTGACGAGCGCCACGCCGGGATCGGCAGCGCTGCGAAATTCGCTTGACCTCGCGCGCCTCGCCGACGATCTCGGCTACAAGCGGTATTGGCTTGCCGAGCATCATAATCTTGCGAGCATCGCCAGTTCCGCGCCCGAGATCATGATCGGTCAAGTCGCTGCGGCGACGAAGCGCATCCGCGTCGGTTCGGGCGGCGTCATGCTGGTCAATCACGCCCCGCTCATGGTCGCCGAACGCTTCAAGGTCTTGGAGGCTTTGTTCCCCGGCCGGATCGATCTCGGCCTCGGCCGCGCACCCGGAACGGACCCGGTCACCTCCTACGCGCTGCGGCGCCGGCAGGACCCGCGCGAAGGCGATGAATTTCTCGAACGCTTTCAGGAATTGATACTGCTCGAGCGCAACGGCTTTCCCGAAGGCCACCCATTCCGCAGCGTGCATGCGGTCCCCGCCGACGTGGCGCTGCCGCCGATCTGGCTGCTTGGCTCAAGCGGCTACAGCGCGGAGCTTGCCGCCGCCGCCGGCATGGGATTCGCCTTCGCGCATCATTTCGCCGAGCATGACGCGGCGAGCGCCATGCTCGCCTATCGCGAAAATTTCAAGCCGTCGAATACGCTGCCCGAGCCCTACGCGATCCTCGCCACCGCGGCGATCACCGCCGACACCGCCGAGGAGGCCGAGCGCATCGCTGCCAGCGCCGATCTCAATTTTGTGTACCGCGCCAGAGGCGAACATCCGCCGTTTGCATCGCCGCAAGACGCCGCCGCCTATCCTTACACGCCGGTCGATCGCGACCGCATCGCACGACATCGGGAACGGTTCATTGTCGGCGGCGTCGGCGACGTTCGCCGCCGCCTCCTCGCCCTGGCCGAAGCGACACGGGCCGATGAATTGATGATCACCACCATGGCCTACGATCACGCCGCGCGGCGGCGCTCGTATCAGCTATTGGCCGAAGCCTTTGCGCTCACGCCGGCGGAGTGAATAAAGTCGCGCCGAGCGCAACATTCTTAAATTTGTCGGCCATTAGTCTTAATCCCTGAAGGCACGGCTCGCGAATCCACAGGGGCGTGGCGCAACGCCGCCAACTCCATTAAGGTTTTGCGGTCAGGTCGCGTCTCTCCTCGCTGGGCTGGATCGATTGACTAGCTACTGCCGTCGCAGAATGGTTTTGCCGTCTCGGCTACAGGCGGCCGTGCCTGCAGGCGCTGTCTGCTGCGCCATCGCTTGCGCAGTTTTGGCCCCCGCGCCGGCCGAGGCCGGAGTCAAGATCGGCAGCCGCACGGCACACCATGCCGAGCCCGAGCACACCGCCCACGCCGCGAAGCAGCCGTTCGGCAATATTCCCAAAGGGCCGCTGCAGGTTTTCATCTCCGTCAACCAGCAGAAACTTCATCTCTACAGTAACGGCGAGGAAATCGCAGAGACGCCGGTCGCGACCGGTGTGCCCGAACATCCGACGCCGCTCGGCGCTTTCAATATCGTGCAGAAGCAGCTCTATCACCGCTCCAACATCTATAGCGGCGCGCCGATGCCCTACATGGAGCGCCTCACCTGGTCGGGCGTGGCCCTGCACGAGGGTGTGAATTTGGGCCACCCGGCTTCGCACGGCTGCATCCGCGTGTCGCATGATTTCGCGGTGCGCTTATATGCGGTGAGCAAACTCGGCGCCGAGGTGTTCATTGCCGATCCCGAGCTTCGGCCGAAGGAATTCACCGACGCACACTTGTTCGTGCACAAAGACCCCGCGCCGCCGGCGCCGGTTCTCGCCGCAGCTTCCGTCACACCACTGCCGGCACTCGCCGATAATGCGCCAACGGCCGACGGCGCCGGCGCCGGCGCAACGAGTGCGGCGAATGACAACAAGGTGGCCACCGATGGCGCCGGCGCAGCAAGTGCAGAGAACGGCAACAAAATGGCCGACGACGATGCTGGCGCGGCGGATGCGGCGCGCGATAATAAAACAGCCGCGGACAGTTCTCCTGTGCACGACGCCGCCGATCCGCCGCCGCCCGCACCAGCGACTCATTCGGCTACGGCTGAGCTCGAGACGGCGCCGCCGCCGCTGCCACCCGTCGCACCCGCCCTGCTCCATGCCAGCAAATCGCCGATCGCGATTTTCATCAGCCGCAAGACTGCAAAAATCTATGTCCGGCAGGATTTCGAGCCGGTGTTCAGTGCGCCAATCACCATAGAAGACCGCGATCAGCCTTTTGGGACTTTTGTTTTCACGGCTTTGCAATATTTGCCGGATCGGTCGGGTTTTATTTGGAACGTCGTTGCAGTGCCTGAGCGAGAAAAACCAAAGCCGGTCGCCAAATTCACCGCCCATATGCGCGCGGATGACAAGGCGGCGAAGGACGTGATTGAACCTTCCGCGCCGCAAAGTCCGGACCAAGCGCTTGCGCGCATCGACATTCCGCAAGACGCAATCGGCCGGATTTCGCAAATGATTATTCCCGGCTCTTCCCTCATCATTTCCGACCAAGGCCTCGGCGACGAAACCGGCGAAGGCACCGATTTCATTGTGGTGATGCACTAGGGCATTTACTGATAGAATCGAAGTGAGCCAGAAATGGCCGTTGAACGTCCGCTTTACCGACGCCTCGAATATTTGGCAACCGCATCAGGGAACTCGGTAGGGAACTCGGTCAAGAACTCCCTGAGGGCCTCTTTTCCCGCCCGGTTAGCGGCCTCTACGGTTTCATAAAGGACCGATGAACATTCTATCGGGCTCTTTCGGCCGGCCCGATATATTTCCCATCTCCACGGTTTCGGAGGAGGCGCGCGGTTTTTAACAACAACGGAAAAATCGGTTTGATCGAATAGAGCGCTCATAACTCACTGTATGCTCCCCCCAGCAACGGAATGCCAGTGGCGTTGAGCCTACCCGTTGCATAACGTCGCGACGAGCAAGTCAGCACCGGATTAAGAAGCTTGTCGGCCGGCGGATGTCGCCGCCAGGCAGAGCGTCGCGGATCCTTGTCGTGCTCGGGCGCGGCTCGTATTGTGCGCGGTCAACATTGGAGACGGAAATGGCTATGGGTACGGTGAAGTGGTTCAATCCGACAAAAGGATATGGCTTCATTCAGCCTTCTGGAGGCGGTAAAGACGTGTTCGTCCACATCTCAGCCGTTGAGCGGGCCGGCCTCAGCTCGTTAAACGAGGGACAAACCATCGAGTACGAGATCGAGAGCAACCGCGGGAAAGAGTCTGCGGTCAACCTCAAGATCAAGTGAGCTCTTTTGCCAACCCAACTGTCCGAGCTTACCGTCTCGGAATGTCGAACCTGTGGTGCGTGCTGCTCATTCTCGGCGGAGTGGCCGCGGTTCTCATTGGAGAGCGACGCCGCGCTCGATCGAATCCCGCGCGCTTATGTTGATGGCGATCTGGGGCGCCTGCGATGCTGTGGCGATCGCTGTGCAGCGCTGGTGGGTGATGTAGGCATCGCGACGGCGTGTGCGATCTACCCGGTGAGGCCTGATGTTTGCAGAGTCTGCTTACCGGGAGATGACGCATGCCGTATGGCGCGTCAGCGTTTCAATCTTTAGCCTGGGACCGTTTGGGCGAACTTCGCCACATTAGGACCGCGTTGCATATCTGAAACTCTTACCGCCACTGGGAGCAAATTTGCGCAAACTGGCGGGCGTCGGGCAGCAGTCTCAATCCTTCTTGCCTAGGCGGAAAAGCTGAAAGCCGTGCTCCCCGATCGCTGCGTCAATCACCTCGCGCGACAGTTTGTACGGAGGGTCCTTGCCCGGCGCGACGGCGCCGACGACACGCCAGGGCTTGAATTGACTCGGTAATTTTAGGCCTGCCAGATCGGCGCAAAACGCACCCAGCCCGGGCCTTGCCTCGGATTTGAAAATGAAGATACGCGTCGCGCCGGCCGCGTCTGGCGCGAGGTCTTGGCTGTTCGGCGCATCGCTAACCATCGCCGTCACCGCCGCCGAAACTGATTGCGCTGCGGGGGACGCTGCAGCGTTCCTGCGCGTTCGTCCTTGTGGCGGAAGATCAATCGTCCTTTTTCCAAATCGTAGGGCGATACTTCCACCGTCACGCGATCGCCGGCAAGGGTTTTGATCCGATTCTTTTTCATTCTTCCGGCAGTGTAGGCGACCAGCTGGTGTCCGTTGTCGAGCTGAACGCGGTAACGGGCGTCAGGCAATATCTCGGTGACGAGACCCTCGAATTCCAAGAGTTCTTCCTTTGGCACGTTGTGTTCCTTTTAAGCGACCAGGCCAACATGCGCTCACTGGGATTGTCAAATCCTCAAACGGCGCGTTTCTTGTCGGCCGCCTCTTTGGCCAATCGAAGCGCCCGCAATCGCTCTGTTTTTTCCCGAACTATTCGGGCGTTGGCCTGATATTCCATCATTGCCTTCGCACCCTCTTTAGCGCGCTCTTCCTTTGTGAAACTTGCTTCGGCACGCGCTCGGGCGTCATCCTTCGATTGAGTTGTCAATGTCATTTCCTCTGCCGTGCGGGTACTCGTTGCGGTTTCCGCGCGCTATCGTTTGAGCGGTCCAGTTAGACTGGCTGCGCCCTTCATATATGGTGATTCTGAAGAAATTGAACCCACGGCCGATTCGCCAAGTGGGATGGCCGTCGCCCGTGCGCCTAGGTGATCTTCGAGGTCTGGTGTGGCGCTCCGAATGATGCGTGGGTCGCCCACGACCCGGGACGGACCCGCGCCGCCTAATCTTTGAAATGCGTAGCAATCAAACTCGGGCAGGCGCATAGTGAGCGTGTGGACACCGTTTTCCCCTATGCTTTTTGGACGCTCGTATTCGTTATCCTGATTGGGCTGGCGGTTGCGATTTTGGTGTGGTGAGCGCGGACGATACCGAAGCGCGACATCGTCCCGCACATGCCCGGTGCGCCAATCCAAGCGAGCAAACGCGAACAATGACCATAATTGACTATAAGGGGCATCGGATTGAGGTGGGCCGTGTAGGGAAGGGATGGAGAACATCCATCTTTTCGCCAGATTCAACCGCTCCATGGCCAAATAGTCCGGTCAATCTTGAAAAAAGTAGCAGCGACGAGCTTGTTGCCGAAGCTAAGCGCCTTATCGAGCTGCGCCTGGGTCCGCGGCCATTGTAAAATTTTGCCCGCGCGATAACCCGATGCCGCTCGGTGTTACTCCGTTCGACGTTGCAGAGGATAATCATCGCTCTCGTACAAGCGATGGATTTCCTCACTGTCGAAGGGTGAATCTCCGACCCGCATCCAGGTGCCAAGCGCACGCATCGCCGGGAAGTCCTCCACCACGAAACGGATGGCCTCTGCCGCAGTCGGAAAGCGACGATGGCGGAGCCGTTGCCGCAGATGGCTCTTACGCTTTCCCATGACCAGTTCGGCCGGTGAGTGGTAGTCAAACATCGCGTTCACGCTTTGAGTGCGCAAAATCCGAGGGGACGTTCAGGGTCATGCGACGCGACTCAGATCGCTTTCTTTGACAACCCGTTCGTGCGGCTCTTTCGCGCTTTTTATCTTGTACTGGTAATCATCGCCCTCGGGCGGCAGGAGCTGAACGATCTTATAGATATCATTTGTGCTGCCTCGGCCGAAGGGTCCGGACGTAAAACTCACCGATTGACCGATTTTGAACTTATGGTGCTGCACAGAGCCCTCCATCATGTCCCAAGGTTTTGCACACAGCCTTTTGCGGGCATATTTGACGATCAATTGCGGACCAACAAACGCTAGCACAGAAGTGCATCGCGAGGGAGATTCGTAAGTCAGGTCGACTTGTTGGTTCACAGCGGCCGGTAAACTGATGGCCGCACTCTCGGCACCGAGCGCCGCACGGCCTGCTCATGGGATGAAAACTTGCGGGTGGGTGGGTATTCGGTCTGGAACTGCCTCAAGGTGAATTTGCCTATCGCCTAGCCTTTTCCGAACGGCTTTAGCAACGCCGCGAGGTCGCCGGCCTGTTCGTAGGTCAAATTGATAACCACGGTCGTGAACTGGCCTTCGATTCTTGCCCCCAAGAATATCGCGGCAGCTCTGCCATTATCGCGAGCGTCAACATCCTCCACGAACGGGAATATGTTGGGTTCTTCGGGGGTGATCTTAACGGTCATGATGGCCCTCTCAGGTTGAGGGGGATTATTGCGACTGAAGAGGCATATCGCGCAATCAGACGATATTATTCACGGCACTCCCCACGACTATACGGTTGAGGCACTCCCGCTTTTTCGTCGCTGGCATGCAAAGCGTGACGCCGGCGCCGAATTGACTAGCTAAGCGATCAACGGCATTGAGCGCGCCAAATATGACGCTTGAAAGCTCAAAAGGAACCAGCTTTACCGGCCTCAAATAAACGCAATTGTTCCAGCCAACTATCGCGGTGCTCTATGGCGGCGCGGGAACGTTGAACCATCTCAAGCACCCGCTCCGCTTGTTCAGTTTTGTGTCCATCGTCGCGAAGCTTTTCGATGAAAGCGCGTTGTTTTTCGATCTCTTTGGTCTCATCGATGACAGCGGCCTCGGCGTCGGCGAGACGTTTCCTCGCCAGTGTTTCACTCATGTTGCGCTCCTGAGCAACCTTTGGAAATACTCATGCCTGATCGGCCGTTCCACCGATCGGTGATCGGAGCTGCTCGTGGAAGAAGGATCGCGCGACTAATTGCGCGGTAGCAACCTTGCCAGGCGATATCTGAACCGGTTCGAGCGCACCTACCGCATTCAAGCGACATTCATGGCGGCGTATGCTAGACCCACGTACAGTGGTGTGTGCGGACATTTCCATCGAAGGAGGATCTCTTGGGTAAGCATTTTTCCCTGACCGCTACAGACAGTTTCAAGCTCGGCGCCTATCGCGCCGACCCGAGCGGCGCGCCCAAAGGCGGCGTCGTCGTCATCCAGGAAATATTCGGCGTCAACCACCACATCCGCGCCGTGTGCGATCGCATTGCCGCGCAAGGCTACGCGGCCATCGCGCCGGCTTTGTTCGACCGGCAGAACCGAATTTCGAGAGCGGCTATTCACCGGACGAGATTGCCAACGCCCGCAAGTTCGTCGCCAATCCGGATTGGGGCGCGATGATGCGCGACACACAAGCCGCCATCGACGAAGCGCGGAAAGTCGGTCCGGCCGCTATTGTCGGCTTCTGCATGGGCGGCACCATTGCGTTCCTCGCGGCCGCGAAACTGAACGGGTTGTCGGCCGCCATCGGATGGTATGGCGGCCAGATCGCCAAGAACGTCGACGAGAAGCCGAAAGTGCCGACGCAACTGCATTTCGGCGAAAAGGACGCGTCGATCCCCATGAGCGACGTCGAATTGATCAAGCAGAAACGCGGCGGCGATTGCGAGATTTACATTTATGCCAACGCGCAGCACGGCTTTAATTGCGAGGAGCGCGGCAGCTACAACGAAGCCGCCGCCAAGCTTGCCCGCGAGCGCTCGATCGCCTTTTTGAACAAGCACCTCAAGCGATAAAGAATTTCCACTGACCTTAAGTCATGGCCGGGTTCTCCACCCGGCCATGTTCGTTTTTGCCGGCCGAGAATGCGAAGGAGCCCCGCCGCAGAAAGTGTGGAATTCCGGTATTGCCGTTAAGATAGCCCCAGGCTCTGGCATGATTCTTGTGTCATCGTAGGCAGCGCAACTTTTCGGGGGCTGAAAATGGCGGAGGATATTCACCCGGTCGATCAAATCCTGCCGATACCCAAGCTTTTCACGCTCGGGCTTCAGCATGTGCTCGTCATGTATGCCGGCGCGGTCGCGGTGCCGCTGATCCTCGGCCGCGCGCTAAAACTGCCGCCGCAGGACGTCGCCTTCCTGATCAGCGCCGACCTGTTCGCTTGCGGCCTCGCCACGCTGGTGCAGTGCATCGGCTTCCCCGGCGTCGGCATCCGCCTGCCGGTAATGATGGGCGTGACCTTCGCTTCCGTCGGCCCGATGCTATCGATGGCGGCGGCGCCGGATGTCGGACTCCTCGGCATCTATGGATCGGTCATCGCCGCAGGAATATTCGCCCTCGTGGTGGCGCCGTTCATGGGACAGATGCTGCGGCTGTTCCCGCCCGTGGTCACCGGCACCATCATTTTGGTCATCGGCCTTTCGCTGATGCGCGTCGGCATCAATTGGGCCGGCGGCGGATTGCCGACGCTCACTAAAGTGGTGGATGGCGTGGCCGGCGCTTTTCCCAATCCTGGCTATGGCCAGCTCGAAGGGCTTGGCATTGCGTTGTTCGTGCTCCTGGTCATCCTCGGCCTCATTCGCTGGGGCACAGGCTTCGTCGCCAATGTGGCGGTGCTTACCGGTATCATTGCCGGTGCGGTTTTGGCCGCGCTCCTTGGCGTCATGCATTTCGACCACGTCGTGGCCGCACCCTGGGCCGATGTGGTCGTGCCGTTCCGCTTCGGCTGGCCGAAATTCCAGCTCGTGCCCATCGTCACCATGTGCATCGTCATGATTGTGGTGATGATCGAATCGACCGGAATGTTTCTCGCGCTCGGCGAAATGACCGGCCGCAAACTCGATCAGGCGGCGATCGCTCGCGGCCTGCGCGCCGATGGCGTTGGCACCATCCTCGGCGGAATTTTCAACACCTTTCCCTACACGTCGTTCTCGCAGAATGTCGGCCTGGTCGGCGTCACTGGCATAAGATCGCGCTGGGTGACGGCGACCGGCGGCGTCATCATGCTCGCGCTCGGGCTGTTGCCGAAATTATCGGCGCTGGTCGAAGCGGTGCCGGTCGTAGTTTTGGGCGGCGCCGGCATCGTGATGTTCGGCATGGTGGCGGCGACCGGCGCCCGCATTCTCACCAATGTCGATTTCAAGACCAATCGCTACAATCTGTTCATCGTGGCGATTTCGGTCGGCTTCGGCATGATCCCGCTGGTCGCGCCGAACTTCTTCCGCTACACGCCGGACGCGCTGCATCCGCTCATGGAATCCGGCATTCTGCTCGCGGCCATTGTGGCCGTGCTGCTCAATCTGTTTTTTAACGGCTTGGGCGGCGCCGAGACGGCGCAAGAGGAAGCCTCAATGGTCGCGGCGACCCAGGAGCACGCTTAAGCCAGAGGACAGACGACGGACGACAGATGACAGATCAAGGAAGGACTAGCTTTAACGTCCGTCCTCCGTCCTCTGTCGTCCGTCCTCCGAATCAGAACCAGCGTTCCTGCACGTTGAGTGTATCGCCCGGGCGCAGCGGGAAATTGAGCGGCACGGTCATACGCGTGGCGACGCCGCTCGCAGTGCGGGTGACAACGATAGTTCTGCGGAACGCGCGCGGCGTAAATCCGCCGGCTATGGCGATCGCGGTCTCTGCCGTCATGTTGGCCACGTAAGGATATTGGCCCGGCTGAGTGACTTCGCCGAGAATGAAGAAGGGCCGATAAGCTTCGACTTCGACCGCGACGTGCGGCTCGCGAATATAACCGTCGCGGAGCTTGGCGGCGATGTGGCTCGCCAATTGATCGCTGGTTTCACCTCGCGCCATCACCGTCCCGATGAGCGGCATATCAATTTGGCCGGTGGCGCTGACCAGATACGAGTTGGTCAATCCCTCCTGGCCGAACACGACGACGCGCAAGCGGTCGCCCGAGTCGAGTGTGTAATGTCCCATAGTTGGAGCCGGCGCGACGGCCGGCGCATAGGCATAAAGTTCGGGCGCGGGCCGCGCGCCGAAAGTATCGACACGCGGCGCGACGACAGCTGGCGGCGGAGCGTCCGCTAAATCGGACCCGCCCCATCCATCGGACGCGCTCGGGGGCGCACCGGCAGCGGGCGCGCTTTGCGCATAAATCAGGCCGCGCGGCGGCGCCGTAAGTTCGGGGCTCGGGGCCGGACCCGTAGCCGGCGCGCTTTGCGCGAAAATCAGGCCGCGCGGCGGCGCCGCGAGTTCAGCGCTTGGGGGCGCACCGGCAGCCGGCGCGCTTTGCGCGAACATTGGGCCGCTCGGCGGCGGCGAAGCGTTTGCCGAATCCGATCCGTTCCATTCATAAGAGCCGCTCGGAACGGAACCGGGAGCGGGCGCGATGTGCGCGTAAATCAGTCCGCGTTGCGGCGGCGTATATTGCGCACTCGCAATTGACGATGTGGAGGACGGCGTCGAGCCGTAGACGACGTTATCGATGCTCGATGGGGAGGACGCCCCTGAATTGCCGTCATAGGCGAGCCGCTGTTGCGCGCACCCCGCCGCGGCCATCGACACACAAAGGACCAATGCGAAAGAGCTGAATGACCGCATACGCGAAATCCGGGTCCATGGCGGAAAGCGCCGAGCCCGATTAACGCCAAGTATGGTTAACAATCTCTCACCGCGGCGGCGCGATGGCCGGGTTTGGCCACTGAACTCAGCGGAATGACGCCAGCTGGACGCGAGCGCCCGCCGAAGCGCTTCAACGCTTTCCTCTCTGGCGTCCCAGCCAATCGGCGACGGCGAACAGCACGGTGGCCCCGACCAGCATCATCGGGAAGGCCAGCACCCAGCCGAGCTTCGACGTATCGGAATATTTTTCCAGGTCGAGATACCAGGCGAGCGCGTCGACGGCGGCGATGACCACAATCGAACCGAGCAGCCTTTGCTTGAGCGCGCCGAAATCGACTTCGGTCAGTCCGTCCGGCCAGCCGTCGTTTTCCTCGCGCTCGATCTTGTGAATGAAATTCTCATAGCCGGAGAAAATGACAATAAGGACGAGATTGGCGGTGAGCGACACGTCGACGAGATCGAGCACCGCGACGACAAGCTCGTGCCAGCCCAGCGTCGTCAGCTTGCCGGCAACGTCGATGAAGTCGGCGAAAAAGCGATAGAGCAGAAGAATGAGACAGCAGGCAAGACCGACCAGAAACGGCGCCATCAGCCAGCGCGTGAGTAACACCGCCCGTTGGAAAACGCGTTCGCTCCGCCGCATGCCCTGCCCCGACCCTATCGCGCTGGCGGGCGCCCCCGCTGTTACGCCGCGACCCCGGTGCCGATCTGACAGGCGACACCGGTGCCGCCGAGGCCGCAATAGCCGTGCGGATTCTTCGCCAGATATTGCTGGTGGTAGTCCTCGGCGAAGTAGAACGGCGGCGCGTCCTTGATTTCGGTGGTGATGGCGCCGAGGCCCCGCCCGGCGAGCGCTTTGGCGTAGCTTGCGCGCGAGGCTTCGGCGGCGGCGCGCTGCTCCGGCGTAAACACGTAGATGCCGGAGCGATATTGCGTGCCGACATCGTTGCCCTGGCGCATACCCTGCGTCGGGTCGTGGCTTTCCCAGAAGGTCTTGAGCAGGCGCTCGTAGGAGATTTTCTTCGGATCGTAGATCACGAGCACCGCTTCATTGTGGCCGGTGCGGGAGCTGCACACCTCCTCGTAGGTCGGGTTCGGCGTAAAGCCGCCGGCATAGCCGACCGCGGTGACGTAAACGCCGTCGCCAAGCTCCCAGAATTTACGCTCGGCGCCCCAGAAGCAGCCGAGCCCGAACATCGCCATGGCCAGCCCCTCCGGATATGGCCCTTTGAGCGCCCTGTTATTGACGAAATGCTGCCGCGCCGTGGGGATGGCAGTAGGACGTCCCGGCAGCGCGTCGTTGGGTTCGGGCATTTGCGTCTTCTTGGCGAAGCCAAACATGGCGGCATCTCCTGTAGGCGAGGTGGATATACGCAAATATAAGAAATGTCCGCGCTGCGTGCAGCCGTTTTCGCGATCACGTTTCGGCAAGTGCTTCGCACGTTCGCTCATTCTCGTGGAGTGGCGCAGGCGGCTTCCACCGGACGCGTTTGCCGCCTATTGTTTCGCGCCGGGCCGAATCGCTCAAACAGGCCCGCGGAGGGGGAGAGCAAGATGCAGTGGAAGCTCGCGCGCGCCGGCATATTCGCCGTGTGTCTTGGCGCGGCCGGTTCGGCCTTGGCCCAGCAGCCATCGACGCCGCCTTACGGGCCCGCAATCACCCTCGACGACGCCAAGCGCGCGATGGCGGCGGCCGAGCTCGAAGCGGCAAAAAATTCGTGGCAGGTCGCCATCACCATTCTCGACAGCGGCGGCAACCTGGTGATGTTCCACAAGATGGACAACACCCAGCTCGCTTCGATCGGTGCATCCGAAGGCAAGGCGCGCACCGCGCTCACCTTCAAGCGCCCGAGCAAGGCGCTCGACGATGCGATCGCCGCCGGCGGCGCCGGCCTGCGCCTCCTTGCCGTCAAAGACATCACCCCGCTCGAAGGCGGCTTGCCGATCGTAGTCGACGGCAAGATCGTCGGCGCCATCGGCGTCTCCGGCGCACTTTCGTCGCAGGACGCCCAAGCCGCCAAGGCCGGCGCTGACGCGCTGGCGAAGTAGCAGTCGGTTTTCCATCGTCACCGCTGAGCTTTTCCTGCGCGCCAATTTCGGGAAAAGATCGGGACAAGGTTGCCTGCACCTTCGCTCAGCCGTAGAGCGATCAAAAGGCGGGAAGCGATATGGACTGTGACATCCTGCAAAAGATCGAGCTTTTGCATGCCGCCGGAACTCAGTTCAATCCGCCGGATGCCAGGGAAGTTGCAAAGACCCTCTACGAAATTCTGACCATCCTCGACGGAAAGGGATTAGCGCTGCTGGCGTTTGACGGCATCATCGTCGCCGCAACGACATTCGCAGCAGAAAAAGCCAACGTCTTCCACCAGCGCGGATTGGCGCGATGGCTCGCGATTGTGCTCATTGTCGTGTCGCTCGCCGCCGCCGCTTTGTGCCTCGGCGTTGCCGAGGTGTCTTATCCGTTCCTGCATTATGTCGGATGCAGTGCCGACAAGCTGGATTACACCAACGAGATCGCTCACCTTGCGACTGTGGTGACCTGGCGCACCGCGTATTACCAAATCGCCTGGTCCCTTTCTGTCGCCGCGATTCCGCTGTTCCTGGCGATGTTCTGGGTTTCGCTGAATTGGAAAAGACAAGGTGCCTCGTAAAACCATCCTGGCGCCCGCGCGTAAGCGCGGACCGCGAAGGGCGGGTACGGAAATCGTTTGGCCGTCACCTTAGAGGATTTCTTTGTTGCGCGTCCGCTCCGCGCATTTGCTTCGCACTTGCCGGAACGACACAGCCGGATCGTGCCAAAGCGGTTCGGCGAGCGCAAAGGCAATGTCGTTGCGCGTCACCGCGAGGTCGCGCAGTTCGCGATCGCTGAAGCTCGCCAATTGTTCGAGTTCGCGGCGGTGTCTAAGCGCGACAGACAATTTTTTAAACGGCGCGCGCAATGCTGCAAACAAGCGCTTCACTAGCGTTGACGGCGTGTTCGCGGTCGGCGCGGTGAGGGCGCGCTCGCCCACTGGTCCAGCGACGGCGCCGCAAGCGGGAGCAAACGACATGGTGCGCCCCGTTTTCAGCAAACAAATAAGTTGGCAATTGACTTAGCTCGTGGCGCCGCACACTGCCAGCCGCTATATTTTCACCATGGCTGAGCGAAAACGCACGTTCGATTTGGATTGGCAGGACGTGCGTTATTTCGTGGCGCTCGCCCGCCACGGCCGGCTCGCGGCGACTGCACGCGCCCTGCGCGTCAACCACGCAACGGTGGCGCGGCGCATCGACGATCTGGAAGCGACGCTTGGCTGCGCGTTGTTCGAGCGGCGGCCGGAAGGTTACACGCTCACCGCCGAAGGCAAGGCGGCGCTCGCCGAGGCGGAGGCAATGGACGAGGCGGCGCTTTCGCTGCGCGATCGGCTCAAGGCCGGCACCGAGATCAGGGGCCTGGTCCGACTGACTGCGCCGCGCTCGCTGCTCGACTGCTTTCTGGTGCAGCGTCTCGGCGCTCTGCACGAGCGACATCCCGGAATCGATCTCGAACTGATCGGCGACTCGCGCGTGCTCTCGCTCGCACGCCGCGATGCCGACATGGCGCTACGCATGGGATCGCCGAAAGACAGCGATCTCGTGGCCCGACGTCTCGGGACCGTCGGCTACGGCCTCTACGCCTCACCCGCCTACGCGCGCAAACTTGCAAACGGCGAGGCTTTGGCCGTCATCGGCTACGATCCGGAGAGCGATTTCATCGGCGAGGCCACATGGATCGTGCGCCGGTTTCCGGATCAGCGATTTTCCTTCCGCAGCAACAGCCAGACTTCGCAGGCCGCTGCGGCGCGGGCCGGCTATGGGGTGGCACTGGTGCCGGACTTCATCGCTGCCGGCGATCCGGCGCTGAAACGGGTTTTTCCGGAGGAACCGGTGCCGCGGCCGGATCTCTGGCTGCTGATGCGCCGCGATCTCGCGAAAGTACCGCGTATCCGCGCCGTGGCCGATCATCTGATCGAGCTTTTCCAGCGCGACGGGAAATGCTTTCACGCGTAGGATCGCCGCATGAACCGCTTGATTGCTTCCGGCGAATGCCCACTTTGGCACAATGTGCAATCGTTTCCGCTCGCTTGAGGAATGGTCGCAGATCCCGCGCGATCTCTATAGCGGCCCGCGGCTCAATTTCGAATTCAATCCGAACGTGGCGCCGACCGAGACCGTGCCGGCCCTGATCGCGGGCGATGGCGCAGCGATCGCGCGCTTCGGTATCAACAGGTTTTTGCCCGGCGGCAAACCGCGGCCGCCGCTCCTTAACGCGCGCACTGATGGACTGCGCAAGGGGCAGTTCCGCCCGCACATGAGAAAGCAGCGCTGCGTGATTCCGGCCGCGGGCTTTTACGAATGGCGCGAGGAAGGCGGCAAGCAGCCGTATTATTTCGCGCGCAAGGACGGCAAACCGCTGATGCTCGCCGGCATCTGGGAGGAGGCGGAATATAAAGGCGACCGGCGCATCGCGTTTGCGATCCTGACCGAGGAGCCGAACGAGCTTGTCGCGTCCTATCACGACCGCATGCCGCTTGCGCTCGCCGGCGACAAGGTCGCGCTGTGGCTGGACCTCAAGCAAGAGGCGCCGCTTGCGCAAAAACTTCTTCTCGACTTGAGCGAATTCGCGGTGCGCCCGATGGGCCGCGCCATGAACAATGCACGCGAGAAAAACCTCGCCGCTTTCGATCCTGACGCCAAGGCGGCGTAATACTGGTCATTCCGACCGAGCAACGAACGTTGGGGAGATCAATACGCGTTCCCTCTCCCCTTGCGGGAGAGGGTGGCGAGGTCGCGCGTCAGCGCGACCGAGCCGGGTGAGGGGTACGTTTTGCTTCGCGCGTTGACCCCTCACCCGCCGTTGCGGCTAACGCCGCACCGGCGACCTCTCCCGCAGGGGGAGAGGTGAAGAAATTGCCCAGCACCCCTCACTTCCGCCACAGCCGCCCGACGATGCCGAGTGGAAAGAAATAAACGCTGAGCACGAAGAGGACGCCGAGCCATAAAAGCCAGCGGTCGGGGTGGAAGATGAGCGGCAGCAGCGGCACGCCCGCCGTCATATGGCTGATCATGGCCATCACGTTCTGCAGATACGTTTCGGCCAGCACGAAAATCGCCGCGCCGATCACCGCGCCGTAGAGGGTGCCCATGCCGCCGATCACCACCATGAGCAGAATATCGAGCATGATGTCGAAGGAGAGCGTCACCGCCGGGCCGGTATAGCGAAGCCACACTGCGGAGAGAACGCCGGCCAAAGCGGCGGCGGCGGCAGCGAGGCAATTGCCGATCGAGCGGTAGATCACGATCCGGTAGCCGAGCGCCTCGGCGCGGAATTCGTTGTCGCGGATCGCCTGCAGCACGCGGCC